>Ga0247824_10000660_pt1 | contig 17581 bp, 23 predicted proteins | sample 13C_PalmiticAcid_FD_194412 | JGI IMG/M metagenome (GOLD analysis project Ga0247824, IMG submission 194412) | Soil microbial communities from agricultural site in Penn Yan, New York, United States - 13C_PalmiticAcid_Day48 | ecosystem: Environmental > Terrestrial > Soil > Agricultural land... | reverse complement strand
GGGTTGGGTTTGGGCTGGGTGGAGGGGCTGGCGGCGCCGGTCAAGGCCGGGCTGACGGTGGATGTGACGCGGGTGCCGGTGTTTGAGGCGGCGCTGCAGATCGTCGAGTTTGTGAGGGCACGGGAGGCGGAGAGGGATGCCGAGGTGTGCTGTCGCGGTGCTGCTAAGACCGCGGCGGCGGGGATGGAGGGTGAAGGGCGCAGGTCGTCGTGTTTCGCTGGGGGAAGGTGAGGTGGTCTTCTTCTACCCGGGGGTCGACCCGGCTCTGGCGGTGACAACCGCTCTCGGGACGGGCCGCCTCGAGTGAGAGGAACGGGGGGTGGGAGGCATATATGGCTGGCCGTGGACAACCCATTATTGTGTAGGCTCGTCTGCCGAGGCTACCGCAAGGACGAGACAGCTCTCAGGCGTCCTATTGGCCTTCCCCGTCTGACCGACCAAGCGAGACCAACCAGGCTCGGGCAGACCACACCGGCCACGAAGCCACACCGCCTCCGGAATCACAAGACCAGTCCAAGCAAGGGGCCCGGCCACCTGCTGCCCCCGGTTATCTCGGCACAGCACCCGTACGGCGTCATATAGTGCCCAGTCCTGCTTTGGTTGTTTCACAACTTTCTGCATGTCAGGGACGGGCCGTGGCTGGGTTGGCAGGCAACAACGAGGCACGGCATCGAGGTGGCACATGGCAGTTGGTGATAGGATGGTCGGCACGGGGATCGACCTGCCGAGGCTTGTGGCGTTCGTCTCGGGCCGTGATGCCCTCTAGTTCGTGTCCTGCTACCGACGCGCCTCTCCCTACTTCCGAATCCTGGACGAGGTTCGGTCAGGGCAGACCGAGGTCTGACTAAGAGGAGGGCAGGCCGTGTCATATCTGACCGTGGCCCCCTGACCTCTGCCCCCGCGTCCTCCTGTCTCGCTTGCTCACGCCCCCGAGTTCTTGTCGCGAGGGGAAAGAGGGGACTGTCCCGTTGGTTGGACATCCCGCACGATATCCCGCAGACCCATCTGCGATGGCCGGCGAACGTCCGACAGATTGCGCTACGCGTGCAGGAGACGGAGTGGGGAGCGGGCCGGGGAAGAGATCAAGATTCACCCGGAGCTTGGCTATGGCAGGGGAGCGTGTGGTGGAGGGTACTGTGTACCCGACTGTTGACATCATTCCGTTTGTGTTACATGATAGACTTTGGCGTTGGGGGGTTGTTACAGGCCATTTCACTTGTATGGGTGGCAGCATGATATCCAGGCTGGCTTTTCCGTAGGACTTCTGGCAAGTTCTCTCAGTTATTGGCATCGTATGATGCTTGATACCATGCGAATAGCAAGGCATTTTCCAATCACGGCTCCGCGTTGTCTTGGTGTACATACACAGCCCAAACATGCCAACCACATACATATTGTACAGCCATCCTACTCCGACAGGTTGCAGACCACACGTTGTCAACAACCTGACATTTCCCTCCTGCAATCTCTCTGCCACGTATCCGTATCCCACTGCACCACTCCAGACACTCCACACTCTATCGTAAACAGCCTCCCTCTGCGTTGTTGTCCACCCCATCAACAGACCAAGATCCCTCCCCTGTCACTTCCACCTTTTTTCCACATTCGCAATCACATCCACATCCACATCCACATCCACATCCTCAAAGCAAGGCACTTTGAGCCTCGAACCAGCATGTCGCTCTAACGGTCTAACCAAGCCCGCAGCCTCCGCAGCCTAGAACTCACTTCCCCTGCCTGCTTCCACCAACAACCAAGGTATGTATGTATGTACCTCCATGGTACCTGCCAGGGCCGGTCGGGCCAAAGCAGCAGCCGCCAGGGCAGCCAGCAGCAGCACCAGGGGCCACGGCCACGCCAGGACCAGCAACAACCAACCAAGAGAACAATCTCCGCAGCCCTCCGATCCCCGACGCGGGCCGAAAGGCGAGCTTCAAACCCCCCTCCCCCTCTGCCCCTCACTCTCCACTAGTGTAGCCTGCCCCGTCCGAACTCCACTCCGAAACGATCACCAACAAGGTCCCCCAAAAGACGATCATCAGCGATCCACGACTGGGGTTGGGATCATGGATGGATGGATATGGCGCGCGCGGCGAGGAAATGTCCGGCTCGCGGCTCCATAGCAATTTCGTTTGCTGCGGGCCTGGTTGGTTGGCTGTTGGCCTGGCTTGGTTGTGTGCATTGCAACGCTGCAGGATATCGGTCTTTTGCTAGTCCGACACTGGGGGTGGAGTGTGTTTGCGGGTTTGGCGCTATCAATGCATCGAGAGTGAGAGAGTGAGGAGAGGACCTCTCTGGTTCTGGCTCCAGTTCCAGTTCCACGATCCTGAACGATGAACCCTCCCCTTCTTCAGGCGGGCAGGCAGGCAAGGCAGGCAAACGAATGCGGCAGTGTCGGTCTCGTATTACTTTAACCCTGCTGTATCAGCATATGAGACAGACATCAGCCAACCGTCGTGTGTGTGTCACTCTGAGAAAGCAAGATAGAGTGATCTCGATGGCTTGAGGTTACACAACCATCGGCAACACAAACCCCCGTCCCTCGGAGAAGTTACAACCCCCTCGACCCGCCCACGATCATCTCAAATCCCCAACAGCGCTCTTCCTTGCCTTCCTTCTGCAACCATTTGCGTGATCAATCACACTCTGCAAGCAGACAAGCCATCCGGTCGGACAAGACAGGCAGGAACGGGAAGAGGAAAAAAGGGTCCTGCAGTCCCTCCCATCCCCCGCCAGCGTCCCCATCGCCTGCCGTACCCGGCCAATCAACCCCCCTTGCTCGGCGACAGCCTCCACACAACGCTCGCTAGCGGGCGCGACTAAACCTTAGCCCGGGGCCCCACTGATGCGCGCCCCTCGAAGCGATTGATTGCTTGCATGATGCACCATCCAGAACCCCCCATCCCTGGTTGTTGTGAAGAAGACCCAGACCATGGTGGCCTTTTTTCCTGCTCCTTTTCGTCCAACACAAGTAACAAAAAACGACGACGACGAATTGGAATGCAACATCTCGCCATTCCTCCTCTTGTGCAGACAAATCCAACAAACCACCCCCTTGCTCTCCACCGCTTACATAAACTCCCCAAACCCTGCCCGTCCGGCGCGGCTAAGTTAGGTAATTCACCCGACTTCTGTTTCGTTTCCTCCTCCATCTCGTTGTTGGTCGTTTCGTTTCGTTTCGCGCCCTTGCCCTGGCTCGCATGGCTGGCCGTTTGTGAGCCCTTGTCCGCCAGGCCAGGCCAGGGGGCGGCCCCAGATTTTGCGATCCGCGCCGTTGCCCGACCGTTTGACAATCACCGGCCCCTTGCTTTTTCAGGGCTTCCGGCCGGCGCGGTGCGGGGCCAGGATTGCGGAACCCCGGACTTAGTCGCCGCCGATGGGGGAGGGGTGCGGTGCGCTCCGGATAATTCCGGGGTACTCTTGCCGTCGTAAGTTGTTCAATGCGAGCGCGGGAAATGTGATGGCTCGCGTTTGTTGGAGGCAATGAAAGGACTGTGGAAACCAAACCTGCCTGCGTGCCGTTTGCGGACAAGCGCGCTGTAACCATTTGCTGTGACCTTGCCATGCTGGGTAGTCGGCCATCAACCAGTTTGTTGGCTGCCCCCCCCGACATTGATCCCATTGCGACATTCGTTTCCAACATGTCAGTTCCCAACAAAGGATACATCTCGGGAGACCTCTTGCCAGATTCGTATTCTGCGCGCAAGAATTCGATATCCCAAACCAGTGCGTGCAGTCGATAGTGTACTGCGTGCGGACTGCAGAGTCGTGGGAGATGCTGTTGGAAAACGTGGGGATTGAGGCCTTGGCGTCCAGATAAGCTTCTCGCGTGGTCGATCTCCTTTTGCTTTCTTTGTTGGTTGTCGAGGCCGATCAGGGACCGAGGACTGCCATGCGCCAAAGACACGAGGCTCCAAGCCTAAGCAGCGCCACGATGTTGCTTCTCTTGATGTCGGACCCTGAAACCGTTCTCGCTCGTCGCCGCGGAGAGTTTGTGACGCAATCATCACGGCCGAGACACACGTCGCCCTTTCGGGATGCTCTTGCAGGTTAGAAAGCTTCCAGACGCACATCCACACACCCATCCACACCGTCCTCGACGCCGTGCTACCTCCTTGTGTGACCAAACGTCATGCCGATGGGCTCCGCGCCGTTGGCACGAAGCGTGTCACTGCGGCAGTCGATTCCTTGCCGTGCCCCCAATGCCGATATCGCAAAACCCGCAGCTCCTGTTGCAGACGCTTTTGGCGCTGCATGACGCAACACCACTTGTTGCTGCGGGATTCTTTTCCTTCTCCTGGTCCTCATGCCGACCTGGCGTCCCTCAATACGCGGCTCATTCCTCTTCCGGCTGCATTTGGAGTCTTTAGTTTCCCCGCGGCATCTCGACCTGCTGCCGCCGTGACAGCCGAATTGGATTTTGTCACAAAAACCCCCAACTGCCGTTGAAGCGACGTGGAACAACTGAGCCATGGCAGCGTGGGCGTGCATTCGCTTGCTGCGACAGTGACACCATGGCGGGAAGCCCTGCATCGGAAGGCCCTCCCAATGTTGGGTGAGGTGGCATTGGGGTGCATATGTCTGCACGTCTTGGACCTGCGGGTGCGACATCCGGCACATTAGCAAATGCACTGAGCTGCACTGCGGCAGAGCAGAAACACTTCTTGGGACGAGGGAGCGGTTCCGGAATATTGGCGAAGGATTCGTCAAGCATGGTGGCGCCGTCCTCCGCGCTCCGAATAGAGAGGGAACTTGAAGACTTGCTTGGTACTTTGCTGCCATTTCCGTTGAGACATTCTCCGCACCTCCACGGTAGCGGCTTTCTCGGCTCATCTGCAACCGACTTTCCTCCTCCCTCCCTCGCCAACACCCTAGGCCCGCCTCAACGGCGCCAATGCCCGTCATCCAGACCGAGGGCGCTTTCTAAGTGGTCAGCTGTCCGGGATGCTGACCGTGAGCACCTGCGCGTAACCGATCGATCCCATGGCTGCTAGCCCAGTCTGGAACCACCCCATTTATGGCAGTGGCACAGCCACGGGACCCTATCGTCCACGTGTGAGTTTTGCCCGAAAGAATTGTCTTTGAGTTGTGGTTCTCGGTGCTGCTGAGGAGTGCCCAGAAGTGCTCGAGACTGCGTGAGGAGACGGCATCCAGTCAGGAAGACCTGGTGAACCCCACCCCATCCCGCTCCTGCTTTGGCGCTCCCATCATGTATGCAGGATGCAGTCCTAGTTTGAACAACTGCAAGACATGCGTCGTTGTTGAAGACCCGTCAATGATGTGGCACACCCTTCGCAAGCGTGTGGGCCCAGTAGACGCAGGTCCGAGAAGAAGGGGTTAAGCGCGGCTCCCTGGAGGGGAGGGGTAGACAGCGACTGTGGGGAGGGGCGTGGAAGATCAGGAGCTGTTGGCTCTCAGGCTGGATACACCCTCGAGGCGTGACTTGGGAATGCTGGCCGTGGGGAGGTGTCGCAGGGATCAGGCGGCTCATTGTGCATCGTCAACGGAGTGGACTTTCGCACATCAAGTGTTAGCGCTAGATCGATGCGGATTGACGATTCGGTCGATGGCGTTCCATGGTTGCGTACCTAGTGGATTGTGACGCCCTCGGAAGGCCACCGTTGGTCAGAAGACTGCATCCGTGGTTGGAAGGAGGTAAACAAGATCGAGAACTGGCATTGGTGGTCAAAAGCTACCACACATTGACACATAAACTATTTTCGAGCGAGGTCGCGTGTCGTCGTGACAGGATGTTTCGAATGACGATTTACGGCTGATCTGAGACATGGCCACCGAGTTGGTCATTATCCTCAACAATGAGCCGAGTTGAGCCGAGGAGCGTTGGAACCCACGCCTTTCCCTTCCCGCGACCGACTTTGGTAGCCTTTCCCGATCTGGAGCTGATTCGAGGACTTCGAGTTTCGTCCATCCCCTCTTTCACACTAAGACAGGTGGAGCAGTCGCCGACCTGGGTTCCTTGCTCGCTCCGGAGTTGAGTTCTCCCAACACCACCTCGAGTGAGCAGGAGCATCACGAGCCAGTGGGCGCGCGGCCGAGTTTCTTGTGATTGGCCGCGATACACGTATTGCCGGGTAATCACCGATGAAGCCTGGTGGCTGTGAAGTGCCGTCAAGGTTCGTCAAGTCGCTCGATCTACTCTTGTTGGTTGCTTCTTCCATTGATAGGGAAGGCAGCTTGGTCGCCGGGCCAATCGCTTGGGAGACCGAAGCCACTTGAGGTACCTTACCTATCTTAAGGACGGTGACGTATGTTTTGACTCAGCGCCCAAGCGGCCGCCAGGTTCTGGGCAGGAGCAAGCAGCCAAGGCAAGCCCAGGGCACTCTGTCACGCACGACTTTGAAAGCTGTCGTGCCTGCCTTGAACTGAGTCAATGTCGGGTCCATTGCCGTGGAGGGGAAGGAGCCACGCGCTATCCGCACATCGGGCGTCCGTCGTTCCATGCTCCCCTCCCATGCGCGGGGACAACCAATCGCGTCGACCACCCTCCGAATCGCTCCGGATGCATGAGGCTTGCCAGGGCCGTTGATGACAAGCCCAACTGCATGAATGGACCAGGGTGAAACGTGGAGGGGCCGGGGGAGTGTGCTCTGAGAAGCCAAACTTAAATATCAGGGACTTGATCCTCGTGGCCCCGAGGAGGTTGCCAGAAACGGGTTGCTTGCTGTCCTCGAGTAACCCCCAGAAGAAGCCCATGCTTGCTTGGGATAGGACAAGAGCATTGCAACCATGTCAGCGAGTCCCGCGTAGTTGTCACCGAAAGAAAACCAGATCGGGCCTACCAGATGACAGATTCGGTGTCCTGCCATGCACACGGCAACCAGGTCTGCTGCCAACAGGTGTGTGGGACTGCATGAGGAGAACATGGGGAGGGCGTGTCGTTGGACAGGAAGCGAGGGGGGGACTCGAAGGGGGGTTAGCCGACCTCCCTAGCCACATGTTTCCGCCTTCTCCCGGATATGCTCTGGAGATAGGTGCCCTGGCCAGGGCGATGCCGTGTCACCTGGGCCCGCTGCCCGCCCAGCCAAGCTTCCAAAAAAGCATCATCTTGCACACGGCCCTTTCCAGGGCAAACGCACGATGGCGTGCATTGGTCTGCCGTGCCACCTGACAACGGAAGGGATCTGCTTCCAGTAGCCGGATCGGGACGATGGCCTATCCCTGATTGGTCAATCGTTACATCGTGGCTTTGGGGGGAAAATCAAGAACCTGGTTTTCTCATGTGAGAGGGTCGAATTTGAGGTCTTTACTGTCTTTTCGATTGAGAGCGCTCCGGTCAGTCTAGTCTACTTCTAAATGCGCCTGCTCTAATGCGCCTTGTTTTCCACTCTCTCGTGCCTTGATTCGGCCCGCCTTGGGGAGAACAGTTCCTGCTTCAACCACACACCCACTCCTTGGAGCCCCTTTTTGGTTTCTGCCGGAGACCGAGGCAAACCCGCACAAGGCGTCGTTGCTCCATGCTCTTTTCCCAAACCTGTCCGGTTCCCTCCCCTTCCTTCCAGAGCCTGCCAATACCATTAAGATTTTGGATACTGGTGTCCTGTTGGTGGGACAGCCAACCCCTGTTCAGGGGTCAAGAAAACGAGAATGAAAGACAACTTTTGTTTTTCCCCGACTCAGCCCCGTTGCCCCTTTTAGTGCATGATGCCCCAAAAATGATGTGTTCCCTGGATCGGGCGAACCCAATTCCTCGAATGAGGTCCTCGAAGGGTCGAGTCCTGTTTAACCTCGACCCTGAGTCCTGGTGCTGTGAAGACCCAAATGAAATCCGTGTCGTTCAGCCATGAGTCGTTACTCTCGCCGCAGCGAGCGGGTGAGACGGGCCGCCCTAGAGAGGGGAAACGGGAACGGTCCGTGTTGTTCGGTCAGCTGTGGGCGGGCTGCCTCAATGGACTGGGGGTTGGGTGGCTTTCGGATATACGACATCGGCCGTAACGCCACACCCCGTGAATTCGTACTTCTCCGACATGGCCAGGCGGCGGGCCTGTGCAAACCGGGAATACCGCATCGCCTTGGGTAGGTCCGGCCCGAGCGGCGTCGCCATGGCCTGGCTGCGAGGCGGCTTCTCCTGCAGGCGGAAAGTGTTGTGCTCGTCGCCGTCCTCACGGCTTCCCCACGATGTCTGTAGTTCTGGTCAGAATGATGGTTTTTGTGAATGGGAGGGCACGCGTAAATACCTCCTTGAGCGTGAAGAGCGCCCACAGCTTGATCAGACCGTGAAAGTAGCCAAACAGGATGGACACCGGCAGGAACATGATGTCACTCGGGTTTCTGCGAAACAGGCCAACCAGTTTCACTACTTTGGTAAAGCCAAACATGAATGCGATCTCCGCTCCCAGCAGGATGTACCGATTCCTGGGCTCCCAGTTCTCCGTACCCCACCAGCACGAGAAGAGCAAGAGAGGGTCGACCAGGAAGGCCAACGACGTAAAAGTAGCGACGTGCAGCGCGTAGGTGCACCAAGGCTGCTGCCTGCAAAGTCCGGAGTCGTCAGTACAAGATAACCCACAGCAGGGAGCGCGGGCGCGGCATACCGAATCACGTATCTCTCGCGCACCAGACTGGTCCAGTTGCTCCTCCAGTTGCTCCTTGCCCAGCGGGAGCATTGGTAGAGGAACTTGGTGCTGTTCTCGAGCGTCGTCTCGATCTCGCACTCGCGCTCGTACTGGATCCACGTCTGCCACTGGTGCGCCACCAGCCACCGAGTTACGCAGTTGTCGTCGTCGGCGTTGAGGATGTACCTTCCCCACTTCTCATTCTTGAAGTTGGCCAGGAAGCTGTAGCTCTTGAGAATTTCAGTCCGGTAGGCGCCCGTGCGCCCGGACATGCACGATGTACCGCCGTCGATGTTGTGCGTTGCCGAAATCTCAAAGTTTCGTCTCTCGATGTAGGCGGCTCCGAGCCAGTTGAAGACACGCGCCATGATGTCCCCGTCGTGGACGCGCTTCACTCTCTGACACGTTCCAACACCGCCCATCCTGTCCTCCTCAAAGGGCGCGAGCAGCCAAGGCATCAGGGTGGACGGCCATTCCACATCGTCATCGGCCATGACCGTGATGGCCGTCTTGACATGCTCGTCCTCCAGCGCCTTGCAAACCTGCAGTCGCTTGTTTGCCTTGTCCACGTGGAGGACCTCGATGTCGACGGGAGCGGCAGAGTCCGGCATCCGCAGAGTCGCAGCCACCCGGCTCAGCGCCTCGTGTTTGTTCCATGTGGTCACGAGCACCAGCTTGGCCGGCTTGCAGGCCAGGATGCTTTCGAGCGAAGGCCGCAGTTCCTCGGGGCGGTTATGGATAGTAGGGATGATCACCGTGACATCTTCCGCTGTGTACCTCGGCTTCTCCCAGTTTGGCAGCTTGGACTTGTACCTCCAGTGGCTGATGCAGTGACCAAGCAGGCGGATGTAGCGATATAACCTAGAGCAGTCGGTTAGCGGCCCGGAAGTTGAAGAAATACGGGCGAGACCATGCGATCCAAGGGTGGAGGCACGCCAAGACCAGGCAAAATAACCATACCAGAGGATCGTGTGGAACACCGCCCAGAAGCTCGTTGACCAGAGGAAGTCCAGTCTCGGAATTACAATTTCCATTAACGCAGGCATGCTGATGCGAGACAACAAGCAAAAGGCGAGACCTGAGGCGGCCAGAAAGGTGATTCCAAGCACGGATCAGGATGTCCTCTTCCGTTTCGACTCCCGTACTTCGGGCAGTAGGTGGTCGGGCCGAGTGTTCGAGGCTCTGTCTGTGACGCTTTCGGGGCCCGGCCGAGTCGAAGGGAAAGCGAGAGTAGCTGATCTGGCAAGGAGAAACGGCACGGCCGTAGCATGGGACTCGAGGCCGACTCGGGCCGTCAGGAGGGCGCGAATGAGCTGGGCGCCTGCTTGGCTGGTGTACTCGGGCGAGAGAGCCCTTCCGCATCGGACAGCGCCCTGCGGGGAGGCGCGACCGCGTTGTGCGGGATGGGTGCGAGGCAAAGAAAAACGACCGGCACAGGCTACTCTTGCCGACACGACGGGTATGAGCCGTCGGGGGAGAGCGCCAAGGGACGAGGAACACGACAGGACGGCAAGACGTCAAGGAAACAAAGCCATTGCAAAGACCGATTGGTCACGTTTCCTGTTCAACAATGACAAAAAAGAAACAAGAATAAAAAAGAAGAAGAGGTGACAGTAGATCTGACGTTGGGGGGCCTAGACTCGGGAGGGAATGCCGGGATATATAGGCAAGTGTAAGCGGACGGCAAGCGAGGCAGGAGACGGGCCACGCCTGGAGACTGGGCTGTTGCTCAACAGCAGCCAGATGTGCTTGTGGAAACGAGGATGAAAGGGTGACGAATGGCGACGCGAGACTCCCCACGAGAGACAGCTGCCAGTTTGAGGAGAAGACGGTACCTTGAAAGTACACAACGTCGGCCGCGGGCCGGCAAGCGTCTTGTGCATGTCCTGTGCTCCAGACAAATCCATCAGACGAAGACGCAATCTTAGGGGTGCAGCCCGCACCCCCGTACCCCCGTACATTGAGCGTGCTTTAGCTGCTCGAGTGCCTCTTTTGCTGCGCGGCTCCTCGGTGCAGTGGAAACGCCAGACGACAGGCGAGACCGCGGGTAGGTAAAAGTGTAGGGTAGGCCCATGTCCGTACATGAGGCGCGGTGCGCAGATTGGTCCATGAACCGCAGCACGCTCGGGTCGTTGTAGCAAGCCAAGCGATGTCGAATCGGGATATCAGGGGTGTGCCCCTACACAATGCAACCCCATGCTTGCCAAGGCCGTTGGGGCGATGGTTCCCTTTCGGGGTGTTGCTGTTCTCGGAGGAGGGGGTGTGCGGCGAGCCTGAGCAAGAATGGACACCCCACGTCCCTTTCCTTCCTGGAGGTGCAGCTTTAATCTTTTCCCCTGCCTCGATATGCAAGCGAATCAGACGTTCTGCGAGAAATTCTTTTTCTTGCAGTCCCATTGCATTGCATATTTTCTGCATTTTTCTGGTGCCTCTTCAGGCTGTCTTTGCGTGGGCGTTGGGGGATCAAGCTTGAACTTCCTTGCGAGCCTGCACGGATAGGGTAACGGCACCCCGCCAAACCGCCGAGGGATGAGGCTTTAAAATGGTTGTGCGGAGTCGTGCTCTCCACCAACCATCGCGAGGAAATGGTATGTTCCTGTCAAGTACCCGGGCGTCTCGAATTCACGTGAGGACCTGCCCCCGCGCATGTTTCTGACGGCTGACGCGCCCGTGCTCTTCAGGAGTCTCTTGCTAGGCCTTCTTCGTGAAGCACGCGGTTGGGATTTGCGTGTAACATCCTTTGGCAGTGGGTTTCCTGAGATGTGCGTGTTGACTGTCTTCTGGCGGCTCCCAGCCGATATCACATGGCGAAGAGTCCGGGTCCAGTCATTGGCGCAGAGGCAGCCCATCCCCAGTCAATCAGAACCCAAGCTCAACGGTCCACAGCGGCCAAGGATCACTCGATCTGTAACCGTCCTCGCCGTCTCGGTTGCCCGGTTCCTCGACTGGGATGACCATGCTTGTGCCTCTGTGTGTGCCTGTGTGATGGCAGTCTGCGACATCGCGAAGTCGCGCTCCTCTGAACACAGATTCCGACAAGGCGCCCGGCTCACGCTCTTGGTGTGGTGGTGCGAATCGGCTTCGCGGCTGATGTTTGGAGTGGTGGATCTGCGTGCTTTTTGGCGTCACGACTCGCAAACTGGCGTGTGATGGCGATGGTGATTGCTGTTGCGGATCCGCGGCAAACGACGTGTTCATCGGGTTCAACAGCGATGAGGAGTCGACGGATCCGTCGCCAGGGGACCCATGATCACATCGTTGGAGGGACTACCCGTTTCGGACTGCCTCTCTCAAGATCCTCTGACGGGCGGGGTGGCAGGCGCGAATTTGGAGAAACTGGAGCTCTTGCTCCTCAGACAGGGTCCATCCTTGGGGGACTCCGGAGCCCACACAGCCGCAAGTCCGGCCAACCAGCAACCGAAGCAACATCGGCCGAAGCCATCCGTGGAAATCTCCGCGAACAAGAACTGCGCCTTTCCGTGCCGGAGCCGGTTGTGTCCGGTTGTGCCGGCTGGACTCTTAACGGCCCGGCTGAGTGCCTCCCTGTTATCTTTTCTCCGGTATTGAGGCCATGTTGCGCCCAGCGATGAGCATGAGCCAAGTATTGCCGGTCACCGGCTGGAACTGGCTCGGGTCGTCCTCCCGGAACCTCGCAAAGTCCTGTGTCTGGTCGTGGGTGCACCGCGAATCCAGAATCTGTGCGTACAAGCATCCATGATCGGCCGACGAGGCCCGGGGATATCGACTGATCCAGTTGTGAAACGGGACGCGCCCTTGTCCACGATAACTTGACCCACAAGAGGGCAAGGGAGGTAACGCACTCTGCAACCCCCCAACCCAATAGCGGAGGCTGTTGAGGGTGCGAGTGGACGAGGCCAAGTCGATACCTTGAAGGGACAAGGCCCCACTCTGCCCGCCGGCCCGTGACGAACCGCAACAAAGCAAAATGAGATCGGGGGCGAGTTCGGACATCGTTTGGAGTTGCAGACTCCTTCGACGCTACTGACCATACTGTGTATCGCAGACGCCCGGTCGTTTGATTGTTAAGGGTGCAAAACATCAGGGCCTGTGGACAAGGGATGTACGCAGTACTCTGCCAGCTTAGACCCCAACCAAACGGTCTGCAACGTCCCATGGTTCTCACCAAGCTCGAAATCCTTTGCTGTTGGCCGTCTCTCCAAGCTCCACACGGAGGGTTTGAGCCCCCCCGGCGACAAGCTCATTTCTTGCGGGCCGAGAGTGTTGCAGGCTCGTCTTGCCATCTCCGTGCATCCCAGCCACAGTGTCGCAAAACAAGCCAGCCGACCATCCAATTGTCGATAAGGTCCCGTGTTGGCCCTGGTGGTGCGTGGGAGCGACCGGCTGGGAGGCGGTTTTACCGGTATTTGCGCAATCTGTCTCTCCGGCTGTTTGCCGCATTGACCCTGATGGTAAATGAGCCGGGTGCTCAAACCGAAGTCCCTTGCGCAGCAAGCAATGGAAGCTTGCCGAGCCCAGGACAGGGTGTGAGTGGGCGAGAGAGTTGGCGACGCCTTTCAACATGTCTCCGACCTCTCAACGCCTCCAACGTGCTACGCAGGTCGATCCCGAACATCAAACGTAGTCACCGGTTGACTGCGGAGGCAACAATCTCTCGAAGCCGTCGAGTTGTGTGACAAGTCCGAAAAGATCCCCCAAGAGAGCTCGCCTCGACCGTTTGTCTTTGTGGTAAATTTAGTGCTCGGGAGTGACCGCCTGCCAAGATTCATCCCGCTCGCGCAATCGCAAGGGCCAAGCTGGCTGCCGCCCCCTTGTGGGGGGGCCGTCTCGAATGGTTCAATGTGTGACTCCTGCTGGGGACGAATCCGGGTGCGCAAAAAGGGTCTTGGGTTGATGAATGAGCCGGTATCGACAATGACAGAAAAGGACTCGGAGCCAACAAGATGGAAACATTCTAGAACAACTAAGAACGTCTTGCCCAACTATTGGACGGCGGCAGGGGTTCTGGGGCAGGCAACAGTTTCGACAAAATGTTGATGGAAGATTACCCTAGTCCATACTGTGATGCTGCTCCTGCCTTCAAGGTGCCAGCTTGGCTCAAAAGGTTTTCTGGAAGGCACGAAACGCCAATCCCGCCATTTCCAAGCTGAGAAGGCGCGGTCCGCTTTGCATGTTGCGCTCGCACCCTTCATCAGTGGATTGCTCCCGCAAATTATTCCTGATGGATCCCTTATCCAAAGCGAACATGCCCTTGAACAGGGCGTGACGACGACCACGCCCGAGCCATGGTCAGGGCAAGGCGAGCTATGGAACATGTGCAGGCGGCCAAGGTTTCTGTTGAAACCGCTTGTTCATCGCAGTTCCATGGTTCCAGGCCCCGGCCGTGGTTCGGATTCTTCATCTTGACCTGGTCATTGCAGACGCAGGACTTTTCTTCAACTGTACCCTCTTTCACGGGCTCATTGTCCAGCCCCCCGGTACCTCTTTTTTTTGTGCCTCTGGAGTCCCTAACTCTTTGCCAGGTCGGAATACCAGCGCTACTTAGAGCCTACGGCTTCCCGTCTCATGCCCTCAGGTGTTCATTCGAGCCCGAGGCCGGGCTCTGGGAGCCTTATTGGAACCACTGGGGTCCGTCGCCCAGCGCCCAGAGCTCGGCAGACGGAAGAGCATTGTCCTCGTTGACCCTGCAACCTGCGCATACACAAGCCGGGACTCACTCTACAGATGCACTTTTGCTGCCGGGCCACGTTCCAACTTCAAACTTGTTCAAGGGTCCACTGACGTCGCAGCGGGCGCCGCGGGCCCAAGCATGGATCGAGCGGGAGCACAAGCCCCGGGGAAGCAGGAAGCTTCTTCCGGTAGATGTGTTCGATCTGGATGATGCGCTTCCATGCTCTTCACCCTGTGGACTCTTCATGCCGCGAAAGTGTCATGTTTCTGGATAAAACGTCCCAAGAACACCCCGACGAAACCGCATCGCTGACGACGTGTCCGTGGGGACAGACAGTTTGGCATGACGGCCGGCGAGCAAGGGGCAGCAAAAATTTTTCAAGCAATATTTTTCATGACGCCTTCCTCCTGCATATGCCTTGAAGTGTTGGCTGCATATTGTTACCACATCGTGCGTTGTCTGCCGTCGCTGATGCAAGTGTGCAGGGTTCAGGGGAGCGATCCTGTCGCCTAACCGGTGGACAAAGCCATGGGTCGGCGACCAAGCAACTCTTGGAAACCCAAGAAAATCTTCTGGTGTCGCGTCACTAGGGTCACGGAATTAATGTTGGGAGAAGGCCGGCTTGCCCTGGCAGTGGCCGGTCCCTCATGTGGTTGGCACAACCATGTCCAACAAGTGTTGAGGGAGCCAAGATTCGCGGCAAGACAAACCCGAGGTGATCTTGCTCGCACCCTTGCTGGAGTCACAGGGTACGGGAGCCGGTTGACCTTGATTTCGCCGTTGCCAACCTCGCCGGTTTACCCCAGACTTTGAAGGCAGCTGGACACGCTTCGTCATCCAGCATTGACAACGGCATTCCAGGTGGATTTGTGCTTGCCTCCGCCGGGTCATTTGCGGGAGAGTGTTCCCAGCAATGGGCATGGTCAACAGGCCTGCTTCGTGCTCTGATATATCACCCTCCCTCCGCTGTGGCAAGCATCCGTCACGACCTACCAGCCAAGTGGCTACAAGTTACCGTTGTTCCACCCAGCAGTTTGTCTGGAAGTGGGAACGAGGGAACAAGACACTTTCTCCGTGGCAAACGACTGTTCCGGTCCATACTGGCAAAAGAAATTCGCCTGTCTTTGGATGTAATGTTGGAAGTCCTTTGCCTTCCCGGGGCGTTCTCGTCACTTGGAGTTCCTTTACACACACAGAAGCCCCCGGGGGACGGAAGCATTGTCATGTACGAGGGCAACGCATTTCTTCTGGTATCAAGACCTCAGACACTGCGATTCCGTGGCTTAGCACCCACGTCTTCGTCCCTCCGTCACGCCCATCCGGCCCATCTGGATCCGCATATCGCGGCACGCCTTCCTCTGGTCACCAGTCCTCGGAACGCGGCGGGACGCCCGTCGCCACCTCAGCTCACTTTGGTCTCGATCACCGCGCCTGGCGCCTCCATTGGAGTACCCCGCCTTCTGGGGGTTCTAGGCCCATCGCTGACAGCCAACAATCGAGTGATAGGCGGCTGGTCACACGCATGGCGGGGCGTAAGGCGCCGTGAGAGAGACTTTCAAGGTACGTGAGAGTACCTCCGAGAAGGCGCATCCTACAGCTGAAGCGCCCTTAGGGACTGATGGTCACGCGTTCGTGCTTCAACCCATCAACACTAGACGGTGGCGGCCTAGATGGATCGACCGGCTAGGGGGACTCGGGGAGTTAAGGGGACATATCATCCTTGCCGCTACCAGGCGCTGCTGAGATCCAAGACAGACAACGGAAAGGGAGTGGTCCCCCTGACTCTGGGGGCGGCTCTGCTCACCTCCGATGCCTCCGTTCTCGAACTCCCATTGGTGATGAGGTCGATTTTCATCACGATAGTCGACGCCACTCAACTGGGATGGTTTGCCAACCCCCCGGGGATCTACGTTCCCAACGGTTGTGAGGTCCGACTCCCTTCATGACAGCACGCCACAAGGCCAGAGGGGTGAGCGCATGGCGCTCGAAGCAACCAGGAAGTGTGCTGGCGTTCGGGTCATGTTCCACGCAGCGGAGAGGCTAGAGAGATTGGGAAAGTGCCCTGATGCCGTCCCAAACGTTCTCTACAATAGTACGTTTGGCGATTGTTGAAGGCCGTTGCTTTCGGTGTGACCAAGGGTCGGACCGCGAGCCGGGTCCGCGTTTTGATGAGAAGCAGGGAGTCAAATCCTATCGCTGCTCACAGCCGAAACATGATACGGAGAACGGATAGACGAGCCGGGACGGAGCGGTCCTTTCCTTGGGCTTCCCTGTTCACATGGTTGATTCCGGCGGCTAAGAGGTTACCAGACTGGTATAACTCCTCAACTCTGGTTCAGATGCTGCCCCTTTTCTGCGGCGCCAGTGGCGATCTCGCGGCCCGCATTCTCGGGCACGACTCCTTTTTGTGGACACGATGTGTCAGTGGCATGGGGTATGGGGATGAGAACGAGGGGGCAGATTTCCTTCGTCATGTCGACTGGGGGTGAACTACAACACTCCCTTCATGAGTCAACCAGTTTACCCAGCAGCCCCAACACCTTTTCCACAGATGTCGACGTTGACTGACAGAAAATGGGTGGGTGCTGACGATTGCCGCTGGTGATATTCTGCTCTGCAGTGGTCTGGTCTGTTCGGTCTGTTCGGTCTGTTCGGTCTGTGGAAAGGAAGAAAGTGGTGGGCGGCTGCTGGTCAGACCTTGGGAAAAGTGAGGACTTACATAAACAAGCACTATTTTACAGAGTTGGATCGCATCAAGTCATGATTGTACGGCCAGGAGGGCCTAGAAAGGTCCATCAAGGGTTGTTAGGCCAGAAATAACTCGGTGGCATGCAGGAAGGAACCTCAAGATGGGATCAAAGGCACGAAACCAGGCCGGCAACACTGCCACCTGGCAACCAGCCCGGCGCCCCAGCCAGCCCAGGGGATATAAGTTCCGTTCACCTTTCACTATTTCAACTACTTTGGGAATGGTTGGCTCAACGGTCTGCCAATACACACTGTCGTTGCTGCTCACAACAGCTTGTGGGTTCGATTCCCGCCACGCTCTCCGGCCCATGCACCGATTGTTTACATTTGTAAACCGCGAGGGAACTTCTCTCATCCTTGTCGAATTTGGACAACCGCAGAGCGTGTAGTTAGTGGCTCGGGGGATCGGTGGGCTTCGGGGGCTTCTCTGGTCTGGGACAACTGTTCGCGCAGTTGTCCCCATACGCTTTTGTTTTCGTCGATCCGCCGCGTCGACCATCCCGCCCACTCAAGCTGGATCCTCTTTCTCAGTTTTTTACCTTCGACATTTGAAGTCCTCGCTGGTCCTTTCTCTCCCGGCGTCAACTACTTTATTCCGCCAGATCAACTC
>Ga0247824_10000659_pt1 | contig 17588 bp, 18 predicted proteins | sample 13C_PalmiticAcid_FD_194412 | JGI IMG/M metagenome (GOLD analysis project Ga0247824, IMG submission 194412) | Soil microbial communities from agricultural site in Penn Yan, New York, United States - 13C_PalmiticAcid_Day48 | ecosystem: Environmental > Terrestrial > Soil > Agricultural land... | reverse complement strand
GCCTGGAGGTTCACCACCACCACCACCACCACCACCACCACCCATCATAGGCCCACGAAGATCGCCCTGGCTTCCACCATGGCTTCCACCTCGACGATGTCCATAGGGAGGAGCTGGTCCTCCAGGCATCATTCTACCATAATCTATAGACCCTCCACCGTGGGAGGAGTGCGAGTGATGGCCCATCGGAGGCATTGGCCCACCATGCGAAGGTGGTGGAGGTCGTGCGTCTATCATCCGTGGATCATCGACATCCATGCTTGCAGACTCCTTGTAATGATCTTTACGATCCCTATGAACCATCGCTCCATCCTCATGGCGATCCGACATGTATCCATAACCGCCGGTAGGACCGCCATATCCAGAAGAGTGCATTCCTGGGATTGGTCCGCTGCTTGATCCAGATCGTCCTTGGTTCATATTCGCACCACTGCCTCGACCACCGCTACTGCCTCCTGTACTTCCGGAATAGTGGTGAGAAGATGATTGTCCGGAGGGTGGCGGTGGCGGTCCATGATGATGCGAATGCTGGGACATCGAGGAGTGATGTGACGGCATGTGGTGGTGAGGAGGCGGGCCCGAGTGCTGTACATGTTGTGGATGAGGGCTATGCGAGACTTGGGAGTGGTGGCCATGAATCGAGTGCGAGTGCGAGTGCGAATGCGAGTGAGAATGTGGTCCAGAGTGTGAACCACTTCCGCTGTGCATGTGGCCGTGGGATGGTGGTTGTGATGGTGGAGGAAGTTGTGAAGACTGCTGAGACGGGCCTTGGCCATAGTGTATGCCGGATGGGTGTTGGGGATATCCACCATGACCACTTCCGCTTCCTTGAGGAGGACCACCATACCGTATCATTTCATCCGGGGGATACTGTGAATGGTATTCTTGTCGACTAGAACTTGAACCACCTCCGACTCTTCGCTGCTGGTGCATTTGTAGCTGGTGGTGGTGTTCGCGCTCCCGTTGTTCATGTTCACGTTGCTCCTGCTCACGCATCAACTGAATATCGCGATGTTGATGATCCCTATGTAGCTGGTGTTCCCGCTGCTGATGTTGCATCTGCATCTGTTGTTGATCCCTTGAATGGTGATGATGGGATGGAGGGCCTTGTTGATGGTGAGGCGGTTGTTGCATTGATTGACCATGCGACGGTTGTTGAGGAGGCTGTTGTCCATGGTGTGGAGGCTCACGAAGATGCGGCTCTCTTGGCTGATATTCCTTAGAGTGAATCTCACGACCCTTGGACGAAGGTGCATAAGGGGGCTGAGATTGTGAAGATGATGGCTGCACATCCTTTCCGCTAGATTTTTGAGATGAAGAGGTGATCGTACGGACGCCTCGACGCGCGGCGGCGGCGGCTGCAGCAGCATTCGTGTTACTAATACTCTGCCCGGGTTTGCCCTGTTTCACAGACAGGACTGGGCTCCATTCGCCTTGACCATGACTTGATTTGGATTGTGCAGCATCCGGTGTACTTGAAGGGAACTTGCGACCGTAACCACCAGGAGCCGCCGAACTGGTTCCGTTGGTTGCCCCTGATGGGCTAGCAAAGTTGTGAGCGGCGGACGTGGTGGAAACACGACCGCTCAACCTAGCAGACGTGCTCGCGGAGCCCATGGCAGGTGAGCTAGTGATCAAAGACGACCCGTTGGCATCGTAAATGTTACGGCGCCCGTCTTCATCTTCAGAATCCGAGAGCTCTTCATCAGGTACAATCCTAGAATCTGCCATGCGTCCTAAGTTGGTAAAGGCAAATCGAGGTATTGTGGATCAATCTCACTGCGTGATATAAAGGGGCACGTTTGCTTCTGACCGTGTCGCATTGTTCTCCCTTGATCGAAGCTTACGAGTGATTCTAACATCATAGTCATCTTCGTCGTCCTCATCATCCGAAGAAGTGTAATCCCTGGGTACCTCTTGCATCTGAACCGAAGGGGCGCATGGAATGTGGCGAAGGTTCTCGATGATCTGGGCCCTAGTAACCGAACAGAGATACACACACGTTGAGTAAACATGTTCACTTGACATCCGACGTAAAACTACTGACTGTCCAGTGATTAAAGACGTTACTTGAGGTTGAGAAGGTCCTCTGGGGTGTTGTCATTCTTCATGTTATTGGCGGGTACATCAAGGCGGTATTCAGGGCCATAGTACTCAAAGTAAGAATTGAACGGGATTTCTATACAGCAGTAAAAAGCGAAAAGTCAGTGTCAAAGAGAAGTTGGATCCGACTCATGATGGATATGCATTGCAGCTCTTCAGTTGTCGTACCTTCAGGCAACTGTTCGTTCAAAAGCACCGCCGTTTCAAAAGTCCACGCCCTAGCAACATTGCGAATGGTGTATCCTCCTCCTCCGACCACAATCATGGGCACACCAAACGATTTGACATAGGCAACACAGTTGGCATGTCCCTTCATGGAAAGGTTGAAGCATCCAAGCTTGTCTCCAGCTAATGAATCTGCTCCACATTGCAACACTACAGCACCCGGTCGGTACCACTCCATGATATGTTTGATAATCTATCGGTGTCGATAAAATGTTTAGTCAATCCTCAACGAGTGACGAGCAGAGCAAGACCGTGATCCCAGGTAATGACGAACAAAAGTATCGATGACTTACAGGCTCAAAAAGGTTCTGATACGACCAATCATCCATCCCCTTCTGCAAAGGCACATTGACAGCATAATTCTTGCCCTTGCCAATGCCCGTTTCTTCCAGTTTTCCTGTTCCTGGAAAGAACTCGGTCATGTGAAACGATGCTGTCATAACACGATCCGTTGTATAGAAGGCTTCCTCGACGCCATCTCCATGGTGGATATCGATGTCAATATAGAGCACGCGCTGATGATATCGCAGTAACTCCAGAATGGCCAAAACAATGTCGTTGATGTAGCAAAAACCAGAGGCTTCCGTTTTCTTTGCGTGATGGAGTCCACCAGCCCAATTGATCGCAATGTCGGACTCGCCACGAATTAGCTTGTTGGCCGCAGCTGAGGAGTCGATATAACCAAAATGAAGTGTTCACAAGTAGACAACAGAGTTCATAAGACACGGTACATGATCCTTCATCCAGAAAGAAAGTGCTTGTTGCAGCTTTTTTTTTCATACCAATTGACCCTCCTGCTGAGATTGAACAGAACTCGAAGAGACCATCAAATACCGGACAATCATCGCCCAGGTTGACTATGAAGAAATATGGGTGACCAAAGGAGCTATAGTCAGGGCACTTTGGCAACGATCGCTGAAGTGACCAGCACAGTGTGAAAAGGGGTGACTCTTACAAAGATGCTTTGTTTGCTCCGACATTCCCTCGCCTCCGACCATTTCAGGTGTGAGGCGGTAGAGAAAGTCAACGTATTCATCATTGTGGAAGCGAGTCATCTGCCGGGCGGTGGCTCGTTTTGGGCGCTTCACACAGGTGAAATATAAAGTGATTAGCCCAATGTCGACTCATATGTTAGAGCTACATGAGCTACGCCAAACAGTGTCCCTTACAATGACATCCATCTTCTTGTAGAGTCCATAGTTGGTGACTAAGCTATGGCACATCCGCACTCGATGGGGCTTCATGGGGTGTCCTAAGGGGCAGAACACCGAGTGTTGTGCGTGACAAGGATCGTGGTTTTAGAGTGATGTAAAGTGATAAAAGTTGGTCATGGAGGCAATCGAACTTCTTCAGAAGCCCAAGACAAGCCCATTCTCTGTCCTGTCTCGTCCTTACCAAGCCCATAGGTGTAGTTTCCAACATCGTCTATCAAGGCCAGCGTACAGGTGCAAGCATGTTAGTGACAAGGATCCAGACCCCAATGTCATTTTCTGATCACTAGATCGTGATCTCAGTTGAGCTCACCATCATAAAAGTAAGAGACGCGTTGCTTCTGCGTAGATCCTCCTCCTAGTGCAAATGAAGAAAAGCCGGTTGTCATGGTGTCCGATAAGCAGGGAAGTGCGTCGACAGCTTGGCTCAGTGTAGGATGACGACTAGGAAACGGCGATCAAGTGTAGGGCGTCTAGGTGTACAGTGCGACTTTAAAGGATGAGCGCTCTCTGTCTAGCCAGACCTGCAATAGACAATAGCAAAGGTCTCCGAGACTTGGAGGATAACTGCTGAGTACAGGAAACGAACAAAAGGCGGGAGGGGGGTTGCCGAGCGAGGAGAGGGTGAAGGTGTCAAAGGAGCAAAAGAAGACTTCACTTTTTTGCCGCACTTAGAATTGCGCATGTGGCTTGGGCGGGACGACTCTTTTATTTCATGGGCTGGCTGGGTAGCAAATGGAGGACATCATGGTTCTTAGGAACCATAGGACATGGTGCAGACATGCTGGTAATTCATATGTACAGGGGTTTGACGGAAGGAGGCATAAAGACAAAGGCGGACCGATAAGGAGGGCATGATGCTTGATAGGATAGGCGGAGTGTGGGTTCGTGAGTATCGATGGTGAGGTGGTCGGTCTTAGTAAAGTAGCTGTGTAGTGGTATCGTGGTCGGTCGACAGTAGCCTTGTCGTGGTGAAGTGATTTGTCGTAGTAAAGCAGCCTGGTCGTGGTGAAGTGATTTGTCGTAGTAAAGCAGCCTCGTAGTGGTGTGGTAGTCGGTCGTAGTAAAGTAGTCTTGTAGTGGTCGTGCAGGTCAGTCGTGTGTAGTCGTATACAGAGTAGATAACATGGTACAGTCAGTAGTAGCGCGCTCGGGATCTCGCGCGCTCATCTGATCTGTGCAGAGAGTCGTGTCTCTTTTCCCCCTCCCGGGGAACGTGTAGGAATAAGCGGTGGGTGTCAGTGGCGTAACTTAAACATCCATGTCGGATGCCTATGACAGTTCAGTGCAGAACAAAGTTCTTCAGTATTCTGATCATCTACAATGCACGCTTGTACTCTTCTTGCGTGTACTCGAGGGAACGCCCACTACGATTAGGCAATTGCAGCTTGTTGGGTGGTGTGACAAAGAACAAACCAAACATCCGTGTACAACACTTACAGAATCTTCGTCCTCCAGGGGTTCTCCAAGGTTGGCTTGCAGCACTCGCACTCTGTTTTTGAGTTCGTTCTTTTGGCTCATGAGTCGGTGGATATAGTCGACAGCTAAATGTATCCCCCCACCCCCATCCCAAAGAGACAAGCAAATGGTGTAAGGAGCGAGCCATGCAAAAATACAACAATAGAAAATCAAGCAGCGTATGGTGAAGATAGTGGGATAAATTATGCCTTGCTGCATGTGAATTCAATGGGCCCATACATTTTTGCAAAATGAGTGCTTCGCTGCGATGACACTCGCTCAGTGTGGGAACAATCTCCACCAACGAGTCGAATCCAATACGGATGTTCTGTCGTCGCTTTTGCTCCGAGGCAATGTGGTTGGCCTTTTTCTCCGCCTCTGTCAGCAACTCGTGAGGAGCTTTCTTCGTCCTAGGCTGCATCATTGAAGTTGGGGAGCGTGTTCTGACTACCAAGCCGCTGTCGGAAACCGAGTGTTTGTGCCTCGAGTCGTTTTCGGAGAGGCCATTCTTCATCGACCCATTCCTGTGCTCCGCATTGGGTCCTGTGAAAATCGCCTCTTCATTGTCCGTATGGACATCGCCTCGTCGGCAGTTTTTGTCGTATGGAGCGGACCCGCTGGTCTTCCTTCGGATGCTGTTGCGCTGAGAATCCATTCCGTCGCGGCTGAGGCGATAGCTGCTTCTTCCTGGAGGCGAAGAGTCAATCGGAGAAAATCCTTTGCGCCCGGACACCAGTTTCGAAGAGGGTGCGTGCTCATCGTCGTGGTCTTGAGATTGGGGTTGGAAATGTCCAGCTTCAAAGTATCCTAAAGGTGAGGATGAGTACGGGTCCAGAACTTCACCACCATTCAAGTTGGTGGGTGATCTCGGCTTCGCAATTGGTCTCGAAGGATCGATCAATGGCGGGACGTCTCCAGCACCACGATTATAATAATGCTGCTGCTGCTCAAGAGAGTACTGCCCAGGTGGCGAGCCCTGATGATAGGGGTGTTGGTGCGGCGATGGAGACCCATGCAAAGCGTACGAATCATGGTGGTGAATGCCAGAAGGATGCTGGTCTCGCAACTGGTTCTGTTGCATCTGCATCTGCTGCTGCTGTTGTTGTTGGGCAAGAGCCATGGCTTGAGTGATAGCATTCGCCTGAACCATGAGCTCTGGGTGCTGCAGAAAAGCCTGGCTCATGGCATGAGGATCGATAATCCCTCCTGGCGCAAGAAGAGGATTGGAGGCGATCTGTTGCATCAAATCCCGTTGGCCCGATGGGTCTGCCATGGAGGGCAGAGATCGAGGAAGGTCACCGCCGTTCATGGAAGGAAGCGAGGGGGGAAGTGGCAACTGGGGGAGCGGCTGCCTGTGCTGAGCGCTGTACAGCTGGTGCTGGAACTGCTGCTGCTGGGAGAGGATCGAGTCTTCCCCAATCCCGGAGGACATGAGGGACTTGGAGCGCTCCTCTTGAGCCAGCTGGCCTAGAAATGCGGAGAACGCTTTCTGTTCATGATCGGATAAGAGAGACGAAACACTCATAAGGATGCACAGTGTTTGCAGCCTAAGGCGATGGCAGTGAAGGTGGGTTGGTCTAGGGTTAGTTGTTGAAGTGGTGTTGGGAAAGAAAAGAGTGGGTTGGTCCAGGAACAGCTGTGTCAGTTGTGTGGAGAAAGTAAGAAACAAAATTCAAGGGGCGAGTGCGCCGAAGGATTTACTTTTTCTTTGCAGGCAAGGTGGGTTGTTGGGAAAACGGAATGAGCGAGAGGAATGAGGGTTGCGAAGGAAGAGAGGAAGGCGAAGAGGAGCGAGGGGAGGGAAAGGGAAAGGGAAAGGGAAAGGGAAAGGGAAAGAGGAGGAGAGAGAAAGTGAGGGAGCGGCTATACTTTCCGTGGTCAACCTGCAGGTAGCCAGCCCTGTTGGGACACAAAAAGTGAACGCAACACATGTACGACACAGTGCTGGGAGGGAACCGTGTTCTGTTTGCGGTGGTTTCTTCCATGGACAAACATATCCTACCCTGTACGCCGGCTATGTACACGCGGTGGGACGACCGTAGATGCACAGAGGGGTGGGTGCTGGGAGATGGATGTGGGTTGGGTGCACGATAGAGTGTGGAGTGTGAGTGTCGGGGCTGTATAAGATCGACTGTAGACGTGGGGTGTGAGCGTGGAGATGCAAGTGAGCACGCCTGCCAGCGCTCAACCTTGCTTCCCGCTGCCAAACACATGTTATTCTTGGTGTGGGAGTGTAGTGTGTATCCTGGCTGCGAGTGCCCCACACACACACTAACATTGTGTGAGGACACGGACTTTGCCGTCTACGGTCATCGTTGAAAGTGAATCCTCTTCTCCACGATCTCGGCGGTCGTCATCACTTTTCTGATCAGCACTGCGGACTGCACCCAAACCAACCAGCCAAGCGTTTTCGGCCCCCTTTTTTGTGTTTTTTCTTCTTCCTTCTCCACGACTGGAATGGTTCTTGGTTTGGGATTGGTCAACCAGTACATGTACATCTCTTGTTGTGTGAGGCCATTACCAAGATGGAGGGAAGTTTTTTAGTATCTCTCCAGCATCTTGCCCTCCCTTGTTCTGTGGGGTAAGAAACCCTCTAAAGTCAATTGGTCGTGTGAATTGTTCTGGCATGCCACCGAAAAGGTGCCGGATGCCTGTTCGTCAAGCAGAATCTTCTGCACAGAGAAGATGCAGAGCACCCAAATTATCTTGGGAGATGTGTGTGTGGTTTCTAGGAGTGTGGGAGGGCAAAAAGACAACGACAGACGGAGAAAGCGATAGAGTAGGCATTGCCGACCCCTACATTGCGGTATTGAGTTTTGGACCCTTGCGGTCGAATCAATTCAACTAAGCATGGTCTTCTACCGATTCAACTCCACCTCCTTCGTTCTGTCAACATGTTCCGCTTGTTTCCCGTGTCCATTTTGCGTCCCCAAAGATCTGTTTATGGTTGTGTATCTACTACAATACCATCTACCGGAACCTTGACTTTTTACTGGCTCAAGTTGCGATGAATGATACGGACTCCAAAGAGCTACTCCATCGTACTGGGGTCGCCATTTCTTCGTGGTGTTCTGGCCTCGTTCAACTCAGTTAACATCATGTTGTGAACTGACAGAAGTATCCACAAAAAAAAAGAGAACAATATCCCGCAGTTCCCGAAGGCAATTATCAGTCATTTCAAAACTGGGATGCAAAGCTACTCCCATGGCCACTAGTTGGCTTGAACAATAAGAGCGATGTCAATTGACGACGATGTGTAGGTTAAAAAAACGCTCAATAGACCTAGGTTGTCCGGCCATTGGTCTTTTTTTTTTTTTAGTGGGGCTAAAGTTAAGACGAAGGTTGATAGGGAGAAGAAAAAGGCGAGTCGGCTTGCACGATTCCCTGAAGTTTTGTGTCGTTGTCGTCCTCTCAAGCCATTTTGCGATTTTGCGGAGTTCACCGAATTCACCGAAAAATCCGCCGCGACTGGTCCGTGCTGTCATGTTGGACGCGTTCGAAGGATTCTTTCCACGCGGTTGGCCATGACATCCATGTCCTTTTTCTGTTCACAAGTAAGATCTAATGGTGCCCTTTTTTTGAAGACGTGGTAATTTCGCGACATTCGCGCGATCAATTGACTCACTGATCTAACTGGGCTCTCATCTCATAATCGTGCAGGTTGTTGATCCCTTTTTCCCGACGACAACGTCCAACATCCTTTGCGACGAAGCAGAAGAGGTGGCTCCATTTCTTTACGCCTCGCCCATCTCCTTTGAGACCCAATTCTATACCCGAGATCTGTGCCGCTCCAATCGGGTCATATCCCACGGTTCACATCTATTCTCATCCGTTTTCATCCGTCCGTTCTCAGAGCACCTCTACCGAAAGTGAATAGTCGACGATGATGCACGTAACGGACTTTATTCGGATTTTGCTCGCTGAACATTCCGGAACGTCGGTGGTGATTAGAAGGGGAGTGTGTTCTTCGTCTTGACCATCTCGGCAGCTCTGGCCTAGTACAGTATGGAACACCCTCGTTATTAGATAGCACAGGATCGTATAGAGGAAGACCGTTGAAGGGAATCAAACGAAAAGTAGGGTGCGTCTTTCTTCGTGTTACCTTCTTCCAATTCTCGATCGTCTTTGGCATGTCCGCAAGGGCCTTGGCGATCTTTTCTTCTCTGTCATGGTGAAAAGACAAGCAAGCAAGCAAACAGTTTCAGTATGGCAGGTGGCGCTTCATAGTTCCCGAGAGTTCAGTCTTCTTCCTCCTTCCCTCCCTTCTCCTTCCCTCCCTTCTCTTTCTCCTTCTTTCTCCTCTTCTTTCCCTAACATTCTTTCCTACCTCAAAGGTGCAGTCCTATCATGCTTACGACCCTTGTCTGGTTTACCCATACGAACAGTTTTGGTGGAGACAGGTTTGGGTGGGGGCAAGTTCAAAAGTTGAGCTCCTGGGATGGGTACTCCGGTTTCGGGGTGGGTCAGTACAATGCCTGCTCTCTCCAATCTTGCAACCTTCTTGCGGACATCGGCCTGTACTCTAGCAGACACCCTGGATTGTTGCCAACGCATCCTGGTCCTTTCTCCTGTCACTGTTAATATTGAAGGTGCTGCTGGCTGTGATGGCGATGATAGCGATGAAGTTGATCCTTTCTTGGCTGTAGCTACTCCAGGCACGGGCACCCACTGGTGAACATAGTCCGAAGCGGGACGAACTCGTAGACCTGCCAAAGTTTTACTCAGGCCTTGAGGGCTCATGAGCTTGCGGAGGCTAGCGGCAGTCGCTTTCGATGAGGCGGAGGACGCGGCAACCACTCCTACTCTTGAGGCCATTCTTGGGAGCTGATTCGTTCGGGGAAAGGAGAGAGAGCTGGGAGTGGTACAATGGCGCAAAAATTGAAAACAAACGCCACATCGTGGATCGGCGAACAGGCAGCTTTGCAAATACGAGGAGCCTCTTCTCATCCTCTCTTCCCTGACACACCAGTATTTCTATCAGCAGCTTTGTCAATGGTAACGTGTCTCAGGAACAGGCTCACGCACTGGCTATGCCGTTTGCCTCAAAGTCAACGCCAACAGTGAGGGCACAGCTAAGGATGGCAAGGCTTCACTTTAAAGCAGCACAAGGTGGACCCAAAGTCATAGAGTAACAGTAGGAGCTCGTCTTGAGGCGATCAGTCATTATCCCGCAGCCCTGAGACTACGCGTCGTCCAGCTTGCCTCCACGACGAGAAATCAGCGCTGGCATCGAAAGCCCTCGCCATCGAAGATAATCCAGAAAGAGTCATTCTGGCGGGATCCAAGGAGAATAGAACAGCGTTGAAAAATCAACTCTTATAGTCTGAACGGAGACAATGCCGAGGATCTCTACTAGCGGACGGATCGCTGGAACAAAAGGTACATAGGGTACAGGTTCGATTGCCTAGTGAAGATGCTGGTCCATCATTCTTCCTGTGCTCAAAGATAGCTCTCCAGGCACTCGTAGCAAACACCATTTACCTTTGCTTAGCCAACAACACTTTGTCTTCTAGCATTACATTCAATTGACCATTGATCGCGTAGGATGGGAGTGTTTGTTTATGAAAGAAGGCATACCTGGGCTCTAAGGTCCTACTGAGGAGCCAGCAGACGGAACAAGTCGGCTACAAGGTAGAGGGACCCACACAATACCACTACATCATCTCCATTGCGTTCAGTCCCTACCCACTTGAGCGCAGCGTCTAGATCCATCCCAAAACCTTGGATCACCAAACGATCTGATTCTTGTACATGGACGCGTTCCTGTTGCCTTGTCAACCTGTCGCAGACCTCTTGAGAATCTATTGGGGAAACCCAGGGCATGCCTTCAGGCGGACTAAATTCTACAGCCGAGAACGTATCGGGGCCTCTAGATCCTTGCTTGGAAGGAGCAGAGAAAAGGATGTCGAACATCTCCTCGATGTCTTTGCCCTTAGTGAAGGCCATGATCCAGTGTACTCTTGGACGTCCATTGGGCATGGCGGGTGACAGGGATTGGAGTGAGGCGATATGACCCTCAACGAATGTTCGTAGTGCAATGGCAGCCGGGGGATTGTGGGCTCCATCAATTAACATCCTTCCGTTGACCTCCTGAAGAGCATCAGGCTGTTCGATCCATTGTAGTCTTCCTGGCCAGACAGTGTCCTTGATGCCCTGACGAATCGCGTCGTCGGTGATCTTTAGCCTCCATAGAGAGTCGTTACTCTCGCCTCCCGACTTTTGTAAGACACGTATTGCGGCAATGGCGGTTGCTGCATTCTCGAGCTGAAAATCTCCCAAGAGTGGTATCCAAAACTTGAAACCGTCTTCCAATGTTGCCCAATGACCCACAGCTGTCTTTGCGGTGGGCGAGGGTGGTTCCTGTGCTTCGTTGATCCAGTGAGCTGCTTTGACCATGACAATTTGGTCCGATTCAAGATCCACGCTTATAGCTTTCTCCAGCAGAACTTGGTAAACTTTCTCTCCCTCCGCTTGTGGTGCGATGACGACGGGGACTTTTGGTTTGATGATGCCTGCTTTCTCAAATGCGACTTGCTCGATTGTGTTGCCTAGGAGTGCTCCATGATCCATGCCTATGGACGCGATCACGCAGACCTTTGGAGAAGAGATCACGTTGGTTGCATCCAATCGACCCCCAACACCGACTTCGATAACGGCAATGTCTACCATTCCTTGGTGACCATGATGTGGGTTGTTCTGTCCAGTTTGGATGCGACCATACGCGAACCAGTAAAACGCCGTTGCTGTCAGCAATTCGAACGAGGTTGCCTTCAAGCCCAATTCTGCATCCTTTTGCTTGACGACCTCGGTTGCGTATTGATAGTCATCTTCCGATATGGGCTGGTTGTTGATCTGAATAGTGTCCCGAGGGGTGATAAGGTGTGGTGAGTTGTAGCGGCCGACGCGGAGACCAGCTGTTTGGAAAATCGAGGACAGGTAGGCACAGATCGAACCTTTGCCATTCGTCCCTGCAACGTGAATGATGGGGAACGAGTGATGAGGTGGCGACAATGAACTGTTGGGTGCGAGTGCTTCGAGTAGTGAGGTGACACGTTCCAACCCGAGATCCATGGTGACAGATCAGCGATTCGAAGAAAAAGAGTCTTCAAGCAAAAGAGAGAGCACTTTTTTTTAGTCTATCATCTAACAAGTCTCCCTATGCGCGAGGGTTCTCCTCAGGCTCGGGCAAGACCAAGCCCTCCTTCAGCAAAAGTGACTCGAGTTCGCCCGACTGGTGCATGTTGAGCATGATATCGCAGCCTCCGACGAATTCTCCATTGATGTAGACCTGAGGGATGGTGGGCCAGGAACTATGAAGATCAGGATTATGAAGGTAAGAAAGAGTGCCTGATGTCGTACTCGCATGGGGACCCATCCTCTGTGATCGACCACTTACGAGTACTCCTTGATTCCATTGCGAAGGTCTTCATCCACCAAGATGTTGAAACTCTTTAGCGAGTTTTGCATATCAACGCCTAGATAGATGACATGTTGTGGTTAGCACCAATTGTATTCGTCAAGCCTGAGTGATGTTAGCATGGTGGCCTCCTTCGTTCGTTACCTTGGACAGTAAGGATCTGCATGACAGCACGACTGAATCCGCACTATAGAGCCAATATCGAGACGTGTTGGAGAGTGTGATCCAAAGTAGACATGATCTGTATCATCGCAATGATGAAAAGGTTACCTGAGGGGCTTGGGGAGTCCCTTTCATGAACACAACGAGCTTGTTGTTTGTGATGGCCTTGTTGACACGAAAGGTGGAGGAGATGGACATCAGTGACACTATCCATGCAATACTGTCCCTGTCAAACACCGTTGTGTGTGCAGCTCGAGTCAACATACATCCTCGATAGTCTTCTTGGTTGAATCAGAGAGGTGACGGACAGCAAAGGTCGTAGCAGGGAGGGCAGCACGACGGGTCAAAAGGTGACTACTGGGGCGAAGGGCCTGTTATCGCCGAGTTGGAGTAGTGCGCAGATCCGTGGTATTAGTCATCCCGCAAAAACATGATCTCCATATCAAAATGAAAACTGACACGGCTGGAAAGAGCTCTTTGGCTGGTACAGCGTGCAGTTGAGAATTCCGGCTGTTCCTGTGTCATACCGAAGTTGCTGTGCGAAGGAAGTTCATGGTTGATCGTTGAGCGGAAGGAAAGGTTGTCAAGAAGAATCAGGATCACCGAAATTTTAATATGTAAGTATGCAATTGGTATCTGTCATGTGATTCTAGATTTACAGCTCTGGGGCGAGAATGCCCCAGTCTTCGCGACTAAGCACGGGTAGACTTGGTTTAGGAATGAGCTTTGGTGATCTATTCCTTTCAACTAAGGTGTCTCGAGCATCCTGACCCGATGGTGTTGAGGACGATGGCATTCCTGCCGATTCAGCGGTTTCGCCTTCATCACATCCTGTTGGGCCCGCTTGTAATGTAGGGGAATCTGGGACTGCATGAGGGTTATTAGCGTTGCGATGGAGGTTTGGATGCGGAGAATGGCTGATAATGGTTGTGCCTAGAGACTGAGAGGATTGTAATCCCTTATCCAAGCTGGTCGCTGAACCCGAGGCATAGATATGACGAATGACATCCGAATAGGTGGTGTCCGGGTTCATGACCCAAAGCCCACTTTGTTGGTTCCAGCTGCTACTGTACAAGTCGCGGTCGCTATAGTATCCAGCGCCATTCATACCATTTGGGGCTCCGTTGTACATGGGATCCGTCGGGTTTTGATCGAATCCGGTTTGGCTTCTGCTCATTGGAGTGGCTACTGCGAAGGGAGGAACCATAGGGTGGCGAGATGTTTGGAACATGGGAAGACTGGACTCACTGTCATGTACACCGTAACCTTGCCGGGTGTTATGATCAAGTTGCATCTCGTAGTCGTATCTGTCATCATACCCTGACGCCGCACTGCTCATGTCAAGTACACCGCCGCTCATTGCAGGGCTGCTGGCTGCCAGATGGTTTTGACTTGTTCCTTTTGAAGAGGGTCCATCCATAGCCTGTAATATATCCAGTGTCCGTCTGCGGGAGCTGTTCCGGCCACGACGGTAACATATAACAGATGTTGCTAGGATGGCCATGAGGGCAGCGAAACCAGCTACTGATCCCACGATCACTGGGGTATTTGTTGTAGAAGACGTGGTGGACGAAGTAGGGGAGCCATTGCTACCATTGGGATTGGGCTGTGAGTTTGATATGATAGAAGAGGGGACAGGTGTTGACCGGTCGGGATTGTTGGGATTGTACGAGTGGCGAGGGCCATCAGGCCTTGGCAAGTAGGTGACGGGACCAGGAGGAGCTGGGATAACTATTACTGTAGTGGGGCCTGGACCCGGGGATGGCATTATTATCACAGGGGTGGGTTGAACATAGTGAGTCGTTGCAGCTGGTGCTGGTATCGTTGTTGTTGGGATAGGGGGAGGATCGGTTGTCACGACAGGATCTGCGGTGGTGGTTGGTGGAGGAGGAGGAGGAGGAGGTTCTGTTGTGGGGTCTGGACTAGATGGGGGAGGATTAGGGTCCGTTGTGTCCTATTGTCAAACCGATAAAGTGATCAGCACACACGCTTTGTAGAACCATGTTAAATGCCAGTTGGGTGGTTGGGTGTACAGAGAGGGACATACTTGTGCGCGCACCACTGGGATGCGGAACAGTGCGGCTGCAGCCAGGAGAGGGAGGTAGGGAAGGGCAAGGGTCATTCTGTGGAAATGAATGAGAATGACAAAGTGATGATCGCTGCAGAGGTGAAGCAAGGACCGAGGGGCAGGCGAGGGCGAGCGAGGAATGTGAAAGAGAGAAAAGAAGAGAGGGAGATGGGAAGGGCGAGTTAAGGCCGTTGATCAGGCCCCTGCATTGCACTAGCATACAGCTTCGTGTTCCGCGGCACGCCAAAAATAACAGCTCTCCACTTGTCAATGCAATGAGGACCCCTGGTGCTCTTCGTCTTCAGATCGGTCTGCTTCGCTGTGTTCAAGCCAGGAAGGGGGGGGGGTACCTCCTGGATTGTGGTTTTCACAGAGGTTCTCTCTTTCTTCGCTTCACTCGTCCGCTTCGCGTAATCGGGTCTGTTTGCTCCGCTTCCTATTTCTTTCTTGGCTCTCGTCTTGCAAAAGTACACACTGACCCCAGTCGAGCACCAGAAATCTCCGTCTACACGTCTGTCTGGCTTGCTGCTCTCGTCGAAAAAAAAAATGAGAGGGGGTGTTGTTTCCATTTCGATGCGGCAAGATTAGGACATCTCGTCTCGCACCAACCCGCCTCTCGAGCACAACGCATAACGACCAATTGGCACGTCGGCGTCTCGTTCTACTGCATCGTACTTACAATAGTGCACGATGAGCAAAACCGGGAACGAGAGCGAGCGAGCATGCGAGCATTCAAAGAGGGTCCAAACAATAATGTGAACTTGACCCCGATTGTGGTGAGTACCTTACTAGTGAAGACGGGGGTCTTGCCACATTGAAGCACACATTCACAGCCAAACCTTATTTTCATTTTCGAACTGTCGTCAGAAAAACACGTTTTTCTCACCATTGAGAGGTCCCATCGAGATGAAAAGCACCTCAATCGAAAGAAAAATGACAGAGGAAGAGCTCCAAGCCTGTGTTTGATTGTATCTTTATTTTTGAGTGAAGGGCATGGGTTCAAAGTTGAACGAGGTGAATGTGCCCCAAACGAGGTCAATTGTCAGTTCAGCGTGAGGGGTTGAGCCAGAGTGGCAAACCCAATTATTCTCCTGTACCACACCGTTGGTGGATCTTGCTCCAAAGGGAGATAGGGAGATCGCTCACCGCGTTCTTTTTATTGCAGTCCAACATTTCTGCAGCAACGTTGCGAACTCTAACCCACTATGTATTTTGTACATACTGTATAATAAGGAGTGGAAGACTGGATCGAGTGAAGGTACTCGACACCCTCCGAGCCCCAGAATACCAAAGCCATGTCCGTATAAATAGGGCATTCCTGGCCTGAAAAAACGGTCAGCACATTCCTGAGTCCCTATGACCAGTTCAAGTTCTGAGCAGGCATCATTCTCTTCTAGGCCACTTTTCGAGCGTCTTGTAATTGAAGAATAGGTCTGCATGGATCCTAATATACAAATAGTCGCAGATACGCGAATTGGATCCTTCATGGAGACCTCAAGTGAGCACGATAGCGCGAACTGTTCCCAATTGTGCGTGTAGAAAATTACGATATGTTGCATGGTGGACGATATGGAAAGAGCTCCAGGAGTGCAGCGTCAGACCGACCGCTTTAATGCTTTCGGACCTCATGTTCATTTGACAGCGCTTGCTTTCTTGCCCTGAGGCAGGTGCTTGGTGTTATGGTTGCGCCTTTGAGCTTGGGGATACACGAGCCTTGCGCAGCAGGATGCTCGCTCTTCCGGAACCTCATGCGGCTCTGCAGGGTTTTGTGGAATCCCTTCTGTTGGATGTAGATGCTATTGCCTCCGTTTGTTTCCTCAAGGCCATAACCCTTTCCATCCTTGGGGCCACTTCAGCCTCCTGATTGAGATCCTGAATACTTTCGCAGTTTTCCCCCCTCGCGCATGATCGCGCATATGATGTCGAGGGCTCGAGAATAGACTGAAAAGAGGACAAGAGCCGCCGCCCGGCGCCATTGTTCATGACAACATCAGTGGCGCAGCGTGGTACTCGTATTTCTTCGACACGCAAAAGGCTTCATCGTCCACCCCAAGCTAAATCGGGTTGTTATATTTGGCGTCTCTAGTCGACTTGGCTCACAAAATATTCTCAATGGCCTTTGCAATCTCTTTGTGGATCTTGCGAGAAGGGTGGAAGTCGTCGAAGTAAAAGAGCTCGTCTGGGTTCTTGCAGACTGTGTTGTAGTCACTGCTCACACAACCATGGACGACATCCTTAATGCCCAGTCGCTCCAATTGATCAGGTTTGTACAGCTCTGCGAACACGTCCCAGAGGTTGATGAATCCAAAGTTCACCTTCCTGACCTTGCAGTTAATACGGAAGGGGTGTTCGGGAGGGGTACCAAATTCGTAATGGAGTCGATCGGCCAATTGCTTGAGGAGGACTTGTTGCTGAGCTGCGATTTCGGTAAAAGCCTTTGCATAGGCTGGTTTGTCGCTGAAATAGGGGATAATGCCCATGTTAATGTTCTGGACTACAAGAATTTGCTTGGCCCCCAAGTCCACAAGGCGGTCGATTCCTTTGCGGATCTTGCCGACCACTTCTGATGGTGGAAGCGTAGAATTGAAGAAATAGTCGTTGCCTTGGAAGTTGACGATGAACAGGGTCTCGGGAATGCCCTTGGGCTTCGACTTGACGTAATTCTTAATCTGCTGAGTGAAGCCGGGAACACGGACATCCGAATTTCGTCCAGTGTAGCCCTGGACAAGCTTCGAGTCGGTGGTGGCTCCACCATAGGCTTGGTCGTTCACCTTGTATCCCTTCTTCTTTCCAACCTGTGAAGTAGACAGGAGAAGGAAACGACTGAAAGTTAGAATGATGGAGATCAAGATCGTACTCAAAAGAGCGAAAGTGAACCTTGGCTCTATTCTTTCATACGTTGTCAGCCCAGATGGGTCCGTTGGAGAATCGACCGTGATAGTAC
>Ga0247824_10000658_pt1 | contig 17592 bp, 21 predicted proteins | sample 13C_PalmiticAcid_FD_194412 | JGI IMG/M metagenome (GOLD analysis project Ga0247824, IMG submission 194412) | Soil microbial communities from agricultural site in Penn Yan, New York, United States - 13C_PalmiticAcid_Day48 | ecosystem: Environmental > Terrestrial > Soil > Agricultural land... | reverse complement strand
CCATTATCTGCCGAAATCCATTTTGACATGGAGCTAACCGCGTCATTCTGCGCAAGAGCTTCGATCTCGCCACTGTCCGCAGCGAAGACTCCTTCATCAACGAGTCCTTCATCGGAATAAATCGGTCTGCCTTGCTCAAGGTCTTGGGCTTCAAGCGTGCCGACCGTGCTTTCTTGGAATGCTTGTTCATCTTCTGGAGTTGTTTGTCGTGTCGTTTCTGCTGCGGTCTGTTCCTCCACGGGGGCGAGGATTTCGGAAATGTCGTTGATTCCACGGAGGAATAGGGCCTTCTCCACGTTGGTTCGGTAGCGGATGATGGTCTTTTTCACCCCTTCTTGGGAAAGCCCCACTTCTGCTCCGATCTCGCGCAACGATTGTCCACTGGCGTATCCACGGAGAATGGTCCTGTCTCTCTCACTGGCCTGCGACATGACGGCTTGCAGAGCCTCTCGCGCCACTCCTTGCATCCTCTTGCGGTCGTTCTCTGCGATGGTTGTTTCCTGCGGGGATGGGGCTGTGGATACGATGGTTTCCGCATCCTCCTCGGAATACACCGGCTGGTCCGGGGTGACGTACTTACTGCGGATCTTCCTGCTCTTGGCGTAGTCCCGCATGTGGTTACGGATAATGCCTGCCGCATACTGAGGGAATGAAACGCCCTTGGCAGCATCGTAGGACTTGGCTGCTTTGACCAGTCCTTGCACCGCTTCACTCTGGCGGTCATTGAAATCGGTTCCAGGGATGTTGCTGAACTGACGGGCAAATAGGGCCGTCAGCCCAAGAGGCTTGAAGGTGTCTGTTTCTTGGAGAAGTTGCTGCTGTTCGGGAGTGAGCGGAGTAACATCAATCCCAGCATCCGACTCAAGTTCCTGCGTGGCCTCTACCAGCGCCTTGGCTTCTGCGGCCTCACTGGCGTTGGGATTGGAAATGGTTTCTGGCCAACTACCGCTTTCCGCCATTGCGGCAGAACTTCCATCGCGGGACTCAATGATGGGAGCACCCGCCAAGGTGAACGCATTCTCAACGGCGCTGTGTAGAAGGGATGTCTGTGCCGCAGGCTTGTTGAACAATACCCTTGCGATGGCGTTGACGAATCTTTGCCACAGGGTTTGCTTCTGTCCGGGGCGCACTCGGTCCAGCTTCTTGCGGAAGCCTGCGTTGGAGAATGCCTCTGCCACCATTTCTTCCACGTTGCTGATACCGTATTCCCCTTGGAACTCTGGCATGGCAGAGATTTCCTTGTGAATGGCTACAAGCTCGTCGTACGCCTTGCGGGCTTCTCCGGTCAACTTATCGGGGTTGCGGATCTGCTCCAGGGTTGCCCGATGGCTGGCCTCATGGAGGATGGATAGTGCCGCTCCAGGGTTCCTACGGGAAAGGTTGATGAGGGTCGCGGGGTTTTCTCCTCCGACATAGAGCGCACTCCAGGAACTATCGGGACGGTTGACCGCCTGAATATCCATGGCCGTTCCGAGCGCTAGGAGCCTCTTGGAAAGCGTTTTAGCCCAGTCGGGAGTGGATTTGCTGTCCGCGATCTTTTGGAGAACCTTGGGAGCTGTGGCATCCTCGTCAAAAACTCCCAGTTCAGAGAGTTCATTGAACAGCGGAATGTTAACGCTAGGCAACGGCGCAGCGTTCGTGAGCGGAACACCTTGGTAGGGGTCCGGTTCTGTGGAGATTTCCGTGGCGGATTCTGCTTTGGCCTGTTGCTTGGCTGGAAGTTTCTTGATGGCCTTTTTGACCCGCTCGCTCTTGGGCTTTACGTAATGAGCAATGTCGTTCCGCTCGATTACTTGTGTCTCTCCTGTGCGGTCATTTACAACCTCGAAAGAATGCTCATCGTTAGCGCGTTCCGCATCTGTTTGCGGGAGAGCGCGAGTAATGGTGAACGTCTGAGGATTTCCACGCAACTGGACACGCTGGGGCTGCTGTTGGGCTGGTTCCGTAGCTCCTGTACTTGCAGTAGGTGCTTGCTGAACTCCTTCTGGGACATTTGGCTGATCTTGCTGGATCGGAGGGTTTTCATTGACCGCTACTTCTTGGCCTTGCGCTTCACTGAGTACGCTATCGCTAATGCTTGCTTGCGCGGTTTCCCGGCCCTCAATTCCGTCTTCAGGTTGGACTTGAAGGCCTTCTTGCTGGGTGACTGTTTCAATGGCATTGGGTTCTCCTTCTGGTTGTGCTGTCGTGATCTGCGCTTGGGCAAGTGCAACATCCTCTGGGGCGGGTGTCTCTCCTGCCACAAGAGCTTCTTCCACCCTTGCGAATGTGGCGGGTTTAGCCTGCGCCATAATTTCTTCGGGCGCTTCGAAGGATATGTATGGCGCAGGAATTGCTCCCCCAGAATCATCGTAAGATTTCTTCAGGAGGGGAGATGACTCAGGGATGTCCACGTACTGAACGACTCCATTTGGGAGTCTGTCAGCATATCCCTTGGCATATGAATAATCAGGAGAAACCCATCTTCCGCCCCCTCCTGTTTCGGAATTCCCGCCGTGATAGAATCTCACGAATCCTGGTTGGACTGAAGGAAGTTTGGGAATTTGTTGCTCAGATTCGACAGGAAAATCTTCTTGTGTATCACCAACATGGGTTTCTTGAGAGACAAAAGAGGCTGGAGCCGCCGCATCGGGCGACTCCGTTACACCCTGTACACTTGGCACAGGAGAAAGGGGTTGCTCCGTCCCGGCTTCCGTTTCCACCGCTGGAGTTACGGCTGGGGTTGGAGCAAATTGGGTTTCCTCTGTAGCCTGAACAGGGGCTTCTACAGAGGGCTTGGAAAGGTCTGCTGCTGGAGTTGAAAGCAGTTCGTCGATGACGCTGGCAGATTTGCGCTGGGACTCGATCTTGTTGTCCACTACTTCTGTGGCTGCAATTTCCTCCACAGCCTGGGCTGTAGCAGGAGAATCGTTGGCCTCCAGATTTTTGGATTGGACTGCGGCTTGTTTAACAATAGCGTTGTCCCGAATTGCTTCCGCAGTCTGGGCAATTGCTGTCATGTTACCGCCGATGATGCCTCCAAGGAATCCCGACTGTGCGAGTTCCTTGAGGTTTACAGATTTGGATAGGCGCTCCTGCCATGTTCCCTCTTTCTTCTTGCTGGGATCGAACTCGTCATTAACCCATCCAGCAATTTGGTTCCCCGCCTGATCCAAGGTTTCCTCTGTGGCCTCCATGCCAGATTCCTTAAGGACTTCAATAATGCGGCTCTTTAGCCCCATTACTCCCGACTCCTTGAGCACAGATTCCGCTCCAGTGAATCCTCCGAATGCCGTAGTCATGGCAGTTACCAAACCAGAAGAAATGGCTTTTGGCAGGGAATTAGCCTGCGCCTGCTGGGGCGTTTCTCCTGACTGCACCCTTTCCGTAATTTCCTGATTCAGGGTGGAAAGGGCCTGCTCTCCTCCGGCTACGGTGGCTGCTTGGCGAACTGCGGGAGAAGCGGCATTTCTCATGACGGCTTCAATGGCGGTTTTGGCCGGGGCCTGTAGGGATTGGGCTGTTCCTGAACCTCCCGAAAGGCCAATATCCATCACCGCTTGAAGTGTGGTTGGGATGGCGGATTGAACAAGATCCCCTGTATTGCCAAGAATCGGGATGTCAGGGCCTCCCTTGAGGGCTTGCCCCGCTGCGGAGATTTCCTGGGCCTTCTGGGCCTCGTTCAAGGCCATTTCATTAAGGCCCTGGCCAAGCTTGTTCATCCCCTTGTATTGTTCAACAAGCCTCTGTGCCCGGATTGGGTCCGGGTCCATAAGAGGAATGGCAATCTCAGGGAAACGAGTTGCCAGGGAAAGGAGTTGATCTGCCGCCCCCATGGCGCGAGGAGCAAATTCTTGCACCCCAAGATTGGCGCGGTCTAAAAGATTTCCTCGGGGGATGTCCTTGAACTGGGATTGCAGTTCTTGGAGTTTGGCGCGGGAGGATTCCGTAAACTGCTTCTGGATGTCAGGGTCTTCCCACCATCCCTGCGAATCACCAAACTCGCGAGTAGCCTTGGCCCAATTGCCCAAGGTCTCAGCCTTGGCCTCGGGAGGAAGCGACTGGTATTCCTTGTCGCTTTCGATTGTTTCCCACGAGGGAGGTTGAAGGAGGGTGTCCTCTTGCGCCATCCTGAAAGGATTAGGCTACGGACCCTGCCGTGTCGAGACCTTCGGGAAAAAATTCGACGGGGGCGCTATCTTCACCGGAGCACCTGTAGCTGCGTCTGCGGAGGGATTGGATTGCAGAGACACGATTTCCTGGGAGATGGCGTTGTAGTCATCGGCCAAGTCTCCCGTGAGGTCTGCCGGGCTCTGGACGCCTGCTGTGCGCAAAATACCGAGACGCTGGGCGCGTTTGCTGCTGATCTCCCGCTGCACCTGCTGCGGCGTCATGGGACGCTCCTCGTATTTCTGGCGCTCCTGCTCGGTCTTCATCTGGTTTATGAAACCTGAAGCTTTGGAAAAGGCTTCGATGCGCTTTTCGGGTGTAATGAACTGTCCCGGTTCCACCTTCATGGCATCCTGGTACACCTTCATAGCGGCGGGGCCAAAAGCTGCTACCTGTGCATCAAGGCTCTGGGCCATGCGATCTTGAGCGTATTGCTCCCTTGCGTCGTCATCCTGCGCCTGCCGTTTCAGGATTTCATTGGCCTGCATCTGCTGGGCATGGGTTTGGTCTAGGCGTCCCAACTGGGTTTGCAGGGCTTGGTTTTGGGCAGCCAGCGGGTAGGTTTTGAGGAAAAGGGCCTTCTGGGCTTCGTAGTCAGGGGTTCCGGGAGTGAGGTCCGCCAGCGCGGGCTGCGCCTCTTCAGCTTGATTGATGACCCGGTTATCGTAGTCCAACTGCTGCTGAGTAACACGCTGGTTCAACAATTGTCCTCGGATGTTTACCTGACGAGCCTGCTGCTGGGTCTGGAACTCATCCATGGCCATCTGCTCCTCAAGGGGAACCTGCTGGCGTGGGATGGTAGGAGTGACGGGGTAACGGTCGGAAACCTCGTTGTACACGTTCCTGTCCCCACGGAAGGCGTAAGGATCTCCCATTGCGGTCTGATCCTTGTATTGCGTTACCCAACTGAGTCCCGGCTGTGGCATTCTGGTCCTATCGGTGAAGCTTGTCGTGGTACCATCCCCGTTGGGGTAGGTGATTGTGATGAACTGGGCAAGAAGGAGAGCAATCATGCCCCACACTACGATTAAGAATAACTGGCGTCAACGCATCCATCAGTAGAACCCGTTAGCCCGGCGCTGCATGTACTCCCGGAAAGGACTGTTTCCAGCAAACTGCTCCTGCCACCATGCACGGTTCGCCTCGTAAGACCTTCCTCCTTGCATCTCCTGAAGAGATTGAGCTTGGTCCAAAAGTTCCATGCCCAACACAGGATTGCCGCGCCTACGAGCAGCAATTGATGCTGCCCGCAAAGATCCTTCCTGAGCGTTTGCCATGTTTGCCGCTCCTACCGCCCGGCGCTGATCTATCAGGGAAGGGTTGTCGAGCGAACGATTGCTAGAACGCCCTGTCAGGCGTGCGACTCCAATGGTATTGGGGTTAATGCCCTGCTCTTCCAGGAAAGCATTGTATCTGTCCCTGCGAGAGTTTGCGGTGTCGGCCTGCTCTTCGGCCCTGCGCGCCCCGATCTGCTCCGCTGCCACCATGGCCCGGTCTGCCTGTTCTGGCGTAACCGCTGGGATTTGCCGCACTCCAGGAGCGGGCAGTACGGGATTCCTTGCTGCTACTTGCGCAGGAGTTGCTCCCAAGGCTTCCCGCACAGGCATTCCGTTGATGGTTCCTCCGGGAGGGAGTGCTGCCCTGCGGGCGCGGTACGCTTGGAGCCATGCGTCATCTTCGGGGATATTGGAGGCTTTGGCCATGGAGTATTGGTGAACAATACGTACCCATACTGCAATTGAAGTGCAAGAAGGAAAAGCTTGTGCCGAATTGGGGAATCAGGGATAAACGTCTTGCCCGAAGACGAACCACCGTCTATCAAGATTCTGTCATCCAATAGAAAAGCAGGCTCTCGGAAGCGGTGGTTCGCTCCGAGAGCCTTTTCTATGGAAACCATCATAAAAACCAGCACACGCGACGACCCTTTCGCCCGCGTTCCAAAAGACCTCTTGAATGATCCCTCCATCTCTTGGAGGTCGAAGGGGGTTATTTCATATTTGATCGGGAAACCCAAGGGTTGGAAGATGCGTGTTTCCGACATCCAAAAACACGGGACTGAAGGGCGAGACGCCATTCGTGCGGCTTTGAATGAATTGAGATCGGCTGGATACGCAGAACTTGTTCGTGTCCGCGAAAAGGGACGAACGAAAGAATGGGTATGGAAAATCGCTGACTCCAAGGTGTTCGACCCATACGTCAAGAAATCACCAGATCCTGAAAAACCAGATCTGGTGGAACCACATCTGGAAAATCAGGACCATAATAAGAAGGAATGTAAAAATAAAAAAGAAGGTACCAAGATAGATGGTACACTCACTCATTCTGAAAGTGCTTTTGAAGAAGAGGGAATGATTGAATTCGATGCCAATAAGTACATTGAGGAACATTCAAGTCAGGATGGAGATGATGATGGGTTGTGGAATGTCAGAAACTTCACCTTTCAAAAGCCAAAGTCACAGGATGAGGATCTATAGATCAACGTCTCATATCGAAATGAAAATCAAGGGTGTACCCGCCGCGCAACCAGTCGCACGACTTTAATTACAAGTTGACAGGTGACTTAGAAAATTCAATTGTATAAGCCATGACAGCGCAATCTTCCACTCCTCCTGAAAAGGACATCTACACCGCCATTGCAGAACTGGCTCGTGAGCACGTAGGATCAAACGAAAACCTTCTTCCAATTTATCACGCGGAGCGATTCGACACAGAACTCCGCAAGCGGTACCCTCACCTCAACGATGGTATGGTATACATATGACACCCGAACAACGCTGGCTGGAACTCATCCCCAGCTTCTTCCTCAAAAGCTTCGGTACAAGATTGCCTGTGAGAAACGCCTTCGGGACGCTTTTGGTGACGCAATGTTCCCTGGCGAGATAGGACGATCAATTAGCGTGTTTACCTACAACCGGACCCCCGCCCCCGAAAACCCCCGTAGCGAGCCTCCTACGCGCAAGGAAGGCCATCCCAGAAACTATCCCAGCGGTATCCGGGAGGATCGCCCAGAAGACGATGTGGAGTATGACACATGAAATCCCTCCCCGCTAAAGAACTCTCCCTACGGCCCTACCACGGAAGGCTGTTCGTTGCCAAGAGCAAGAATTCCTACCTCAAGGCCCACCAGATGTTGTTTAAGGAACCGGACGTGCTGGAATGCAATATATCTGGACGGTTCTCAGGAAAGATGAGCGCAGGAGGCGGCCATGACGAGATGTGGACCTACCTCGTCTGGGGTAACGCTCCTCACACCCTTGTCCACGAACTCTCCCATGTTGTCCTCCATGTATTCGAGCGCTGCGGTATCGACCCCAGGGAGGCTGGAGGAGAGCCCTTCTGCTACATGCTTTCCCAGCTTATGCTGGAGGCGCGGCAGGGGTGGATTGTTGAACAATAGGAGGCTCAGGGAGTTCGGGAATTTCCATCCAGTAATCTACTTCGTGCCCCCAATGTGATCCTGGTCCGAACGGTTTAAACCCAAATGCTCGTTGATTGTTAAACCCTTCATCTCCAAATCTATGGATTCTTGATCTTTGAATATACCCATCTCCGGTCCATTCTTCAGGGTCAAGAATTTCACCGGATTTCATCCGTTCGCGAGTTTCTTGGCTTATTCCAATCACTGTCTGCGCCACATCATGGAAAACCCCAACAGGGTCTTTGCTGTCACCCCAAGGTTTTCCGATGAGGTGAACAATGACATATTTCCCATCTTCCGGTAACCGATCCTCTACACTGATCCAGGTGTTCATTCCCTCCATTCTGCCACAGCCAGCAGACAGCGCAAGGAGATAGTTGACAGGATGCGACATGGTGCGTATGGTATCCCCATGATCCTCTTCTGCGCAGCAAACCTAACCCTGATCTCCGCAGGCATCGCCTGGGATAAACTATTCCCGGCACGACTGGGAAGGAAATCTGTGCACATTCAGGCTATTCTAAGGAAATCGTGAACACCGAGCGCAGCGGCGGAACGTCCGATGCCGCGCCTGGTTCAAATCCGAATGATCGATGAACTATTACAACGAGTTCGACCCAAAGGCAGCAGCATGGCTACGGGCCTTGATTGCGGCGGGGGAAATCCCTGCCGGTGAAGTTGATGAAAGGAGTATTTGCGATGTTAAACCAAGCGACCTTCGAGGATTTATTCAGTGCCACTTCTTTGCCGGAATCGGCGGTTGGCCCTACGCCTTCCGTCTTGCTGGATGGCCAGACGATGAGCCGGCGTGGAGCGGGTCTTGCCCCTGCCAGCCACACTCGGGAGCAGCATCCGATAGGAAGCTTGGATTCAACGACCCGCGCGATCTCTGGCCGGTCTGGTTCCAGCTTATCCGCGAGCGAAACCCTGAATTTGTGTTTGGTGAGCAGGTTGACGACAGTGTTGCCTGGATCGACCGAATGCACTCTGACTTGGAGGCGGCGAGCTATGCCGTCGGGGCGCTCGATCTTCCGGCTTGTGCCGCAGACTCGCCCCAAGAGCGAATGCGGACATTCTTTGTGGGCTACGCCAACGGTTCAAGACTCAGCCAATCGGGCGGGACCTTCGCAATGGAACCGGAACAGTTTCCCGCTGAACGTGCAGGTCGTGGCTCACGCTTTGGAAACCACCACTCGACCGGAGAACTTGGAAGAACACGGCGACATGAACCCTCAATTCGTTTGCTGGCTCATGGGATACCCGGCCGCGTGGGGCTCTTGCGGGGCTACGGCAATGCAATCGTTCCAGAAATCGCGGCGCAGTTCATCAGCGCAGTCCGCAACGTGAAATTGAACAGTGATTCAGCAACCGCCGTTCGTGTATCAAATCCCGCAACCGAAACTCCCCCAAAGGAATAGCTAAAATCACCCTCATGAGCCAATCAGCCTACAGACTACGCAGGAAGCCCTACAGCAAGCATGAATTACAGGACCACTGGGAGTGCCGGGAAGGCTCCACAAATGGCCGACACGAGGATTCCTGCTGGTGCTGCGGGGAGGAAAGGGAGAAAGATGGCAGCAAAGAGATCGACCAACAATATGAATAGGAAAGAATACTCCGCGGCGCTATCCGCGCTAAATGCACAGGCCAAGTTCAAGATTTCTCAAGATCCATGCCCAAAGCGTCAAAAGTTTGCTTCTGGGATCAAGGTGTATATACGACCAATTCATGAGACCCATATGCTCCATTTCGATTGTGACAGAATTGCTACTGTTGTTGGAACATATGCCCAACAATTTGGGGAAAACTCTCCTAGAGATTGGAAGGAATACGAACTTTCTATTGGAGCTTGGTACGAAGAGTGCCAGCTTATGCCGACATTTGGGCGATCCGTAAAAGAATGCCGAAATGATTGCGAGAACTTTTTCGGGAAGAGTTACTCAGAAATGAAACTCATGCGTAATTCAGCAAGCGATGAATGCCCAATTCGAAAGATGATGGATGAAATCCTGCAAGAGGCGCACAGAAAAGCCTATCTGGAATTTTCATCTGGGAAGGTTCTAGGTGGAGATTTATGATTGACTTGTTGAACAATATTCCAATCCCTTCGCACTACAACAAGCCTGTGACGCCTTGGGATCTGGAACTTCACATGGAGTCTTCTGGCAGCGCCTTCGTGGATGCCCGAAGGACTGACACCATTGAGTACGCCTTCAGGAAAAAGGATAACATGCTGGAGGATCTCATGAAGGCGCGTCATTGCCTGGATGCGGCCATTCAGGAACTTTCCAGAATCCAAGGGCCTCAACTCCATGTTGAAACTTGTGGAATGCCCATTCCCGAGCCTCAGAAGCCCCTGTAGCGCGTCCTGATGGAGAAACCATGCATGACACCTGAACCCGAATACACGGGCAAATGGCAGGTTTCTACCATGGAGTGCATGGCCTGTGGGACTATTCAGGTATCCGTGCATCCTGTCATCTGCGAGTATCTGGAGTGCTACATGTGCCATAGGCTGATGCCAGCACCGTTTTTGGAGGAGAGTCTGGAGAAGTAGGTTGACAGAAAACCCTGTTGCTCGTATGGTAAAAGCAAGTCCCTCCCGTGGGACGTGAATCTGACGGGGATGATGTTTGAGGCTATGGGTTCAGGCCGGTCAGTGATGGAAAAGATAGACATATACAGCGGGTCGCGACCGCAACGGTTCTGGCACCGGATGGACGCTTACCAGAGTGTTGGTTCAATCCCGACCTGACCGACCTGAGTTTATACCAATGATCTTTCACAGTATTGTTGAACAATTTGGGTAATCCGCGAGCACTAATCAGCAGACACGGAACCCCTTCAGGTGAAAGAGTGAAGAAGCTGTGGAGTGATTACCAAGAGCCGGAATCTGGAGTAACCTGAGAAATTTATGCAGAGAGCGGCGTGGATAGACACGCAATGGGATAGCCTTTCCAAACGATCCTATGGGCAACGCAAGAAGAGGCACGCGCCCCATAGCCGTAACCAATCGGCCCTCTGCACCTTTTTATGCCGCCTACGCATGGGAGTTCGATCCTCCTAAGATCCACCATTATGGGTCTGTGATGGCTCACTAAAAGCGCACGGTGAACACTCGGCAGAGTGAATGGGTTCGACTCCCATAGGCGGCTCCATTTCATCCATGACGGCCACGGAGTAGTGGGTAGCGTGCAAAAACCGTGAGGTTACCTGCTAGCGGACCTGGCACAACACGTCCACACCAACGCCAATGTCACTCCATGGAGGCGGGAGCATACCCCGCTGGATGTCAACTTTCGAGCGTGTAGAGGAACTTGGTAAACTCATGCTGTTCTGCCGGTCGGGGCAGCATCAAAAACCCAGGCCTGGGTTGAAGGTTCGAATCCTTCCACGCTCACCAATGTTGCAGAAGCGAGAAACGAAATAACTCCCAATCCTGGGGACATCGAAGACGCTTATTCCGACGCAGGAAGTAGGAATAACACTTGTGGACACATCCATTGCGAAGTGGCGCTTACTGTAAATCGCAGCCCCTCAGTGCGTAATCTGAGGGATTACTTTTGAAGTAGCTGGAGCAGGAACGGTACAAGTTCCGATGCTCAAGTGATACTCGCAAGAGTGACCGTCCCTGCTGCGGGTTTCTTCACTCTTGAATTGACTTTCCTTGGTAAACCCCATAGAAGTCATTTAGCCAACGTGAAACGGACGTTGTGTGAGACTGAATTTTCGTTAGTTCCAAGGCAAGGATTCAGCCCTACCAATCACCGTTTCTGGTTGGTAGGGCTCTTTTTATGCCCAGAAACAAACCCAAAACTAACGAAATATGAAAACATTCAAGGCTTCCATCAAGGGAACCACTCCACTGCTCCAGCATCGCTTTAACGAGAACGAGCAAAACTCGAAGAGCACAAGAAACGCCATGGTCCAGACCATCCTTCCGCGAGAGGAAGCGGAAAAGGGATGCTACAGACTACTGGATGGGCGGCTATACTTTCCAGGACAGGCCATATCCCGCATGGTCCGCGAAGCTGGCTCCAATCACAAGCTGCGCGGCACACGGAAAAGCGCAAAATATATCATCCCAAGCGCGATTCTCGTGATGGATGATTTTGTACTTCTGACAGAAACAGATCACTCCACTCCGAAAACAACTTTTGAAGTTGATTCGCGGCCCGTTGTGATTCCGGCGACGAAGGGACGCATCATGCGCCATCGTCCACGACATGACCAATGGGCAGCGTCATTCAATATTCGTGTAAATGAAACCATTTTGGAACCCGATTTTATCCACCAACTACTTACCGAGGGAGGTCAGCAACTCGGAATTGGAGACTTTCGTCCTGAAAAGGGAGGGCCATTTGGCACCTTTCTTTTGGATGGTTGGGATGAGTTGAAATGAATTTGCAAGGAAAGGACATGGCGAGGCGCAGCTAGGCTCTGCATGGCGGTGCAGCGCGTGGCAGTGCTGGGCTGGGCGAGGCAATCCAAGGACGCGCTAACAGACCGCTTTAAAGTCTGTTACCTCCCCTGATACAAATTTTGGAATTGAAATGCGTTGGGATCAATTCGCAATTTCATTGCGGCCCCGCCTCGGAATGATCGCAATTCATTGTTCAACAATTCGATAGCTTTTGCCATTTCAGTATCCCGACGCCCAGGATCGTTTTGAGCCTCGTATTTTATGGCCGTGATTGCCGTTCTAAGGGCACCTAGATTTGATGGGTAAACGCTATCAGTGCCATGAAAAACTGGCACAAACCTACGTTTACAAATCGACCTTACGGTAAACTCTGTGTTGAGATTGCAATTCGGAATCCCGTATCGCTTCAGATCCGCGTTTACCATATTTGGCTGATACGACCCCACCAAATATTCCTCGGCAGTATCTTCATCCACGGCATAAATTTTGAGGTATCCCTGAAACATTTCCTTGTGAAGGAAATATGGCTGTTTCGTGAAAACCTGTGATGGAGTCACGGAGGGGTAATTCATCGTGAATTCAATTCCCTCGTATGCTGAAGAACTGGATGGGGTGAAAATCTTTTCCCCGTCCCCATCATATCCTTTAATCAGAACAACCTGATTGTCGTCTTCTGCGCTATCTAAAACAAATTTCAGCTTGTAGGACGTAAATGGTGAATCCCGGAAAAGAATAAACCCATCCCCCCGGTCGTAGGCATACGCATTATACGCATAAAATCCAAAATTCCCCCACAAACTCTGATTCCATAGAAATGGACCAGGAGCGAGAACCGTTAGCCACTCGTTCTTAATCTGAACGGGCATCTTACAAACGCATCCATTCTCTCCACGGTGCTCGTAAGCAAGCGCTTCGATGGCAGCGTATTCTGGCGGAAGCGTCAAATAATGCTCCCCTTCCGGGATAAGAAACGCGACATGCTCATAAACCCCAAGCCAAGATCCTTCGTTGATTATCCGCTCAAGAGCAAAATTAAGAGTTTGATCAAAAATGTCTCTATTTGGAACTCCATTAGTGGACCCGGTAAGGCTGGGGACTGCCGCGTTATACAGTTGATCACGGCATTCTTGTAGAGTCAGCTTCATTTACCAGAGGGCTTGGAAAGAGGTGTTCGGCTGACGGGTGCGGTATTTCGCGTAAAGCGGAGCCATGGCCTGCTGATATGCCTGGGCTTGGGTGGAAATCTTGTCATTCCACGAAGAATACCGCTGTCCTGGCGTAGAAGTGCTTCCTCCCAAGAGTCCCGCTGCTCCCTGCCCGCTCATGAATTGCCCGTAAGAAGTCTGCGCCAGTCCAGAAGAACCTTGTCCGTACCCACCGCCAGCAGTGGGATCACGCATGTAGTTGTTGTAGTTAACCCCCTGAAGGCCGCCCAAAGCATCAGCCTTTTCGGACTGGAACTGGTCAAAAGCCCGCTGCCGGAATTGATTTCCAGCCTCCCACTTCTCATACATCTTCTGTGCGCGATTGGTGATGCGATCTTCAGGGCTGCCAGACCCCATGCCGTTGATGTTGGTGCTATCCCCTACCGCGCGGAGATTACTGAGGCCGGTATTGTACTGGATCGGTCCAGGCACAGGATTCGATGGCGTGGCCGGAATTCCAGAATTTACGCCCATGAATCGGTTGTAACTATTCTCAACCGTGCTGTATGGCTGGTAGGTGTTCGTTGCCATTACACTGAATCCTTTTTGACCTCCTCGGCAGGAGGCTCTGTGAAGTACTCCTTGGTGAAGACAGCCACTTCTTCTGCGGTCTGTTTGATCAGTTTCTCCACCTTACCTCCAGAGTTGACGTAAAGGAGAAATCCTCCGGTAAACGACTGAATCTTGAGGGTCTTCTGCATGAGGGACATGTAGCACTACCTGCAACACGGTTGCAAGAGGGAAGTTTTAACCGCTTGTCGAACAATACTCATGAAACAATAGCTCCATCATCATATGTCCCGATTGGAGTATCCTGTGGAGGGATTTTAACCCCGGAATGTGGCGCCCCACCTCCGACAGGTTGAAATTGGAATTGCCACCAATAATTCGGAGATCCTATATAAACAATCTCGAACAGGTTTCCTGCTTCATCTGTACCTGACCACAGACATGGAGTTTCCCTGTTAATAGTCGCTGAAAATATTTCATCTCCCGTGTCCCATACCACGGAAAGCGTATCTGGGAATTGATCCTGAGAATCAATTTGGTCTGCAACGGTAAAAATCAAACAATCAGAATTTCCTGATCCCGAAAACCCATTCCACACCCAAGTCCCATCAAAATAATACTCAATGGGCCACAATACTGGACCTGATGATGTTTGATACACCCACCTATCGCCAAGGTCCATCAAGGTTCCTACATAATCAGAACCGTCTATCGTAAAAACGAGATTGGAAGGAAGGTCTGAAAAGAGAATTCCTCCATCCTGGACTCCTATGGCTGGATACAAACAACATTCCTCTGGCGGCTCACAGCAACAGGGATCTGTAGCGCTTCCTGCAAGGACTGCGGCTATTGGGTAAGCCATGACTCAGGGAGGGATGATATACCCCGACACTCTGGCAATATTGCCATCGCACAGCGCAAGGTCCACCGTAGGCAAATCTCCACCACCTCCCCCTCCTCCAGAGACATTCCCGTTTGCTTGGGAAGGAGTGCTTGTTGGAAACGCTACCGCCTGACCGATTGGTTGATTATTCCCGTAGTAGATCGAGGAAATCCCACCATCTCCAGGGATGGACGCTGGAGGGAGTTGCTGAATCTGGTACTGGTAACTGTCGTTTGGCATGGCTACACAAGAAGAACCTTCGTTTCCTGCAAAATCCAAAGCGACCCTCGGTAGCGCTTTATATCCACAGCTACGGTCTGATAAGTGCCGATCAAGGCATTGTATTCGGTAGCTGTCGGCGTGCTTTCCGCGAAGGTGTGATCCTCTTCAAGATCTCCGTAATTGGCATCATCTACGAAAATAGCCTCTACAGAAATCTCGTCATTAAGCACTCCCCCGATGTTGATTGAGAAGGAAATACCATTGTAGATCAAATCGCGGGTTCCCAGTGCAAAGATGGTCGGAACGGACGGACTACTTGTGTAGTAACTCGTGGTGGTGCTGAAAATGGCGGGAACCTGGGGAGCGGCTTTATGGGTGGGATACCAACGGACCTGTGACCTGTCAGGATCTAGCGTCAACTGGAGGACATCCACGGTAATATCGAAGTACAGCGCGGGCCAGTTGAACCGGCCTGTGTTGTATTCGGTGAATTCTTCGGGGAGTTCTTGCAGATAACTCCAGATCCTGAGCTTTGTGTATTTTGTAATAGAACTCTCTTGCATCGCGAGCGTGAGAGGTTCCATGGAAGGGTCAAATTCATCCGTGGACAGAACCACCTGTCTATCCGTGAACACGAGAATATTCATCTCTGTGTCAAAATCCTGTGTCGTAACCACTGGTCCCGGAAGTGTGGTGTAGGTTCGGACTACTTGGATGAACTTCGAGTGGAGGTCTGCTGGGTCCGTCTGATTAACCGTGTGCTCCTCGGTAAGAAGTGCTCCCGGATAATCAGGATCAGGGGTAAGCGGGTCCAGTGGGGCGTATCCTTCGCGTGGAACCGTGTACAACCTTGTTATGGTCGGGTAGTCGGGGTCTGATTCTGCGTAGGCGAACGAATAATTCCAATCATCCTGATCCTGCCAAGCTTTCGCCCAGACATACCGCATGAACCACGAATTGTTATCGAAGGCCGGTTGCTGGGATACGAGGAAGTATCCGTTGTACGCTTCCGAGAACGCCGTGTGGTCAACCGTTTCGTAAAGGGTGCCATACTGTCGAAGTTCATACGCCCCAGTCTCCATCGGAACATATTCCACCAAAAGGCGATTCTCTACTGATGGCGTTGGATAATTCTCCTGCGGTTTGAGAAGGACCGTGCTGTTGGGCTGGATTCTGACTGGGCCTGGAGGCATATTTCGCAAGAACCTTGCAACAAGACGGCCTGCCATGCAATATTTTTCCCCAGATGCTCAAGAACCCGTATAACCTTCCCAATGCCAAGCAGGCTTCCAACGCCCTGAAGGCTGCCTGGGAAGCGCTAGGGAAAAGGCTTGATGCCAAGCACACCCAAGAGATTGACCGCCTGCGCAAGGCAATCACCGAGGTGAAGGATTTCCAAGGGACTATCGGGAAACTGTAATCTCCGACATGAATGGGATGGGAAGCCCTCGGCAGATATGTTCTGCCCGGACCATCAGCTTGCACTGCATCTCGTCCATGGCATAGATGGGACTCCCCTCGCAGTAACCCGTAAATGCCCCCCTGGTTGTTTCTGGTACGTAATGGAACTCCTTCCCCAGGATCTCCACATGAAGCTCTCCTGTGACCGCGTAGAGCGTGGATGGACGGCTAAAGAAACAATCGCAGGCGTAGGAACATATTTCCAAGATGTTCGGGTGGTGCAGCCCTTCGCAGAGTGCGTTGCAGGATGACTGGTTCCCGATGAACACCGCGCTCCCTTTGATGGCCCTAGCGGCTTCGTAAAGGTCTGCGGTTCGGAGGTACTCCACCATTCCAAACTGGGTACAGAATGCCTTCCATTCTGCCTCAAGTCCGATGAAAAGGATGTCTCGCTTGTATTGTTCAACGATACCCTTCCAGGGGAAGGTGTTGAAGGATTGCCACCGGGGGCAACGATTCACAACAATCCTTCCGGAGGTTCGAAGGTCAGGCTCTACCTCAAGCCACGGCTTGGAAATGTCTGCCTTCACACGCGCCCACCGGGCCACCTTGTTGATGATGTTCTCCCCTACCCTGTGTCCACCAGAACGGTAGGTGGAAAGGTCCATATCCAGGGGCTCTCCGTTGTGGGGAGAAAAGGTGTAGCCCTGTGCTTCTAGGAGTCGGGAGAGGGTCTTTGACCTAACCGCGAATCCAGGGCGCGTCCAGGGGCGTTCTAGCGCGAATAAACGGGTGGCCTGTAGAGCCCTGAATGTGGGGATGCTGTAGAGGAAGTCCCCGGCCTCGCCTCCTTGGCCGACTGTCATTCAGAGGTCTGTTTTGGGTCGTAAGGGAAATTACCACTCCATTCAGGAACAAATTCTTCCCATGTCACCTTTGCGATTTGGGATTTCGGAAGAAATTGCCTATCCCCAACTTCTATCCAATCGTGATGTCTTAACCAATTAAGAAGCGCCTGTACTGGATCAAGGGCTTCTCCACAAAGGTATCTGGAATTTGGATTTGGAGGAACATCATAAAACTCCTTCTCAACCTTCTGCCCGTCAAGGAAGTGAATGGTGGCTTTGATGGTCATAATTTTTGTTAAACAAGCACATCTCCACGCGCCTTGGCCTGCTTCCACCAAAGAGCATCGTAATGGGGCGGTCTGCACATTCCTTCAACGGTATCCAGAAGGGCATCAGCTTCCGCGAGATCCCTGTGACAGGCTCGGCATACAGGGCCAATCATGGGATCGTAGGTCACCGCCCAGTCCTGGCGGCAGCAGGTGCACTCACGCTTCATGATCGTCAATTACTTTCCACTCAGGGATGTATTCCTC
>Ga0247824_10000657_pt1 | contig 17595 bp, 21 predicted proteins | sample 13C_PalmiticAcid_FD_194412 | JGI IMG/M metagenome (GOLD analysis project Ga0247824, IMG submission 194412) | Soil microbial communities from agricultural site in Penn Yan, New York, United States - 13C_PalmiticAcid_Day48 | ecosystem: Environmental > Terrestrial > Soil > Agricultural land... | reverse complement strand
GCCTTGGGCCGGGGGGAAAGGGGGGGGGGCGTTGAACGTGGCATTCTCGCAGCTGAGTTGCAAAACGCAGTCCCGTGGGAGGGCAAAAAAAACGATCGTGGGCTGTTGCATGTCTCCAACTTGTTTTCTGACCCAACACCTTGTAGTAACAAAACACTATGAGCCGGAAGAACACTAGAGGAGGCAACAGGACCATACGACAGGATGAAAAGGGCACCTTCTACAAAGATATCGTCTTTGTGCCCAGCGGAACACTATCTACAAAGGATTCTGCTTCAACCTCACAACCCAACAAACAAGATGCCACCAACGTTCGGGAGGCAAGCCGTCATATTTAAACCCATCAATCATGGACATTATTGATACTTTGGTCCTAAAAAACTAACTGTACGACTCTTTTGATCACTTTGATCTACGGCTGCAAGTAGTTCTACAGAAATGTACTCGCCATGCCGAAAACTTCAAAGACACCGACCAAGAAGAGGCAAAAGACCCAACCTCCTAAAGAACAAGAGTCATCAATACCACACGTTATTAAGGAGACCAGTACCTCGGTAGCCGCAGCAGAACCCAGCCTCATATTATCTGAACCTCAAACGACATCCAACTCAACCCTCTTGACTTCAACACACGAATCAGCTACATCTTCCGCGGAGGAAATTATACGCAGGAACTGGCAGACGAATCAAGGATCGAATCGAGCGGTAGCAAAAGGATACATACTTTGCGAGTCCTGCCAGATCGAGGTCCGGGAAGATGATCTAAGCAGACATAAACAAGGAATAGCACATTTGATGGCCCAGGAATCACCGATCAAGCCCTTGGACACCTTGACTCTGGGACATGTAAGTCATGGAAGGCAAAAGCTCCAAAAGCTCCCCTCCCCCCAGTTGGGAAGACAGTTCTCAAACATCATTGCTGGTTTAAATAGGAAAACAAAGGGTTCAAGATGCTTGTCAACAGTGGTTGGGATTATGAGAAGGGACTTGGTGCCGAGGGACAGGGCGCCAGACACCCCATTGCAACCCGGCTCAAACACGATCGATTGGCTTTAGGCGCCGAGGGGACCAGCAAGAAAGCCGTAACACACACCTTTGAAGAGATTGAAAAGAGTCGTATCAAACCCGCAGCCAAGGTAAACGAATACTGACCACGTCTAATGCGATCCATTACACCTGCGTGGATGATTAACCTGTGATGCCACCTGTGACAGTCTACTAGGCGTGTGCCACTCAATGTGGAAGACCACCGACGTATGGCAGAGAAAGAGCGGCGGGATCGCGTCAAAATGATGAACTACATGAAAAAGTGACAATAATCCGTCCATAGAGCATTTTAGCAACACGACGTCCATCAAGTCGATAGTGTAATGGGATTTCAATGGGAAAGACACTTTATTCAACGCGATCTTGCAGGACTAGTGCCGAAAACACGACCAGTTGCACCATAAGATGAAGCCAGGCTTTGCCCGTTCCCGGATCTGTACTCATACCCTGGGGCTTGCCTCTGTCCATACCTCAGTCCTTGATTTGCACCAGAGTCAGGGATCCACATCTCCCTTCTCCTTGCTCGCCGTGCTCCGTCCTCAGGGTCCAGTTCTCCGCTCAGCAACCTCCTTGTTTCCAGCTCCTCTAGATCATCGTTGTCTGCACCACTTAAAGGATCGACACCAAATCCACGTACACATCCTTGAAGCAGATTGAAAACGAGTCCCAAGAAGACGATGGCGAGAAAAAACCATTGAAGGTAGAAGAACGCGACACCCAATGATGGAGTGGCGACGATGAATTGAAGGACTGCGGCCGATGTCACCGTAGCGACACATAGCCCAGAAGGAACGCCGATATGACATGGTACGATAAGCGAAAAATCATGGGTACAGTCTCGCTCGCCAGTGATGGGGAGGGTATGATTGCACTATGTTCAAGGAAGCACGATGGTTAGCACACCAGCGATTATACTTGTGAGAGATAAAGCTGAATCGCCTGAACCACCCACATACATATTTCTGGTGCCCAAACATCGAATATTCTGGGGCGATAGACATTGTCAGTAGGTAACTGAGCCCAACGAGACTGAGCAGCAACAGCATGGTTGCAGCCAAGAGACCCTGTGGCTGTGTTGCTGCTCTTCGGAACTTGTACAAGTTGATCCACAACAGGCGGATACCGATAGTGATGATGCCTTTGGTTGTAGCCGAAAACATATAGAGGATGATGGCGACAATCAAGGCATAGTCGACAGGGAAGTACTAAAAAGTTCACAAAATCGAGTTCAGTTCCGATATCTGAAGCAGCCATTGACAAAAGCACCGCCATTGCCTACATACTGGAGAGAGCCTCATAAGAACCAGATTGAGTGGGTTGGGGATATTCCCGCTGAAGATATAGCCACATGGTGCACCGCAAATGTCGTCTGTTGTCTGCCCTATGCTTTATGTGTCAAAACGTGGGCAAGGTGAGCGAGCGCGATTCCTTTCATCACTCATCAAAAAGTCAAAGGCCGACAGAGTGTTCTTCACCTTGTCGCTAACATCGACCCTACAAGGAGCACGGATAATGCGGTGCTTCCTAGTCCTAGTGTGATCTGTTGGGTATATGGTAAGTCTTTGGCGACATACATGCACTCAAGTATTGCGCTCAAGAACGCCATGGATACCATGTTCACAACACTACCTCGAAGGGTCGAATGAGCCGCCGGCATTGATGGGACCAGCTGTCCCTTAGTCTCTGAGCATACCTCGCTCGATGCTCGAGAAGGAGCTCTTCTTGCGCCAACTCCCCGATTGCCCGCCGATCGCGATCCGACAGTGCATAATGTCCACCAGCACGAGCTCCATGCTGATACCGATCAAGGATAATGTTCTGTCGCTCACGATTTGCTGCCAGTTGCATACGAGCTTCGGTTGACTTTCCGGCGATAGATTTTGATCCCGCCAACAGCTGCAATGGTACAAGAGAAAGTCCTGGTGCCTGGTATTGATGGTCACAGTGAGATGCAGAGCCTCGATATATCAATGGTGATGATCACCGGATCCAGATATGTCCTTGACTTACAGTATAAAAGGCAAGCACAGCCATGCCAGCTAACGCGAGGATACCTGCAACAAAAGCCATTGCGCCTACCCCATTTCCAGCTGCGAGCGACAATTGGTCAGTCAAGAGTCGAGTAAAAAAGCAGTTGGAAGCCACACGCACGTGGAGAAAAGGGATGGGATTCATGCATACCCAGATCAGTCAGTGCCTTGCGCAACCAATCCAGATCAATGCCCTCGTGCCTGTTCGGCTTCATCAGAAGACCCGTCAGAAGCAAAGCACAAGCAACAAGAACAAAGAAGGTCGTGTACTTGAACGACGTCCAGAGTCTTTGGATCATTGTCTGCTCTTCATCCGCAAGCTCCTCAAAGTAAAAGTATGAGAGTGGGATCCAGAAAAAGCAGAAGCTGACAATCAAACCATACGCAACTATGCCAAGCAACACAACAATCCAAGTGAGCTTTCTGTGCTTCCCATCTTGTGAAATGGAGACGTTTTTGAGCTGCTGTGCGAATACGTGCTACGACTCTGTCTAATCAACATGCTTAACAAACAATTCTTCAGAGGCAACGAGAGTTTACCGTGGTAGATAATCTTCACCGAGAGTTGCATCCCTGCGATGACCTCGTCTGTTGCCCACTCGTACCGCAATCCTGTCACTGGATCCATGATCCTGGAAACAAGAAAGATGTCGATAGGGAAAAGCGCCGCCGTGGACAAGCAGAGGGTCAAGGCAAGGATGGTAACAAGCATGGCAAAGGGATCCCTGTCCTGCCAATCGGAGTAATACAGTGTAAAGTATATGGAAAAGCCTAGGAGTACCTGTGGGTAAGCAGCCCAGGGCGAACAGTGAGTCTTTGCATGCTCTCAACGTTGCCGAAGGCGAATGAGAAGGCGAATGGGAATCAGCTTACTACACCCATGAGACCAAAGACACCCCAAGCACCAGCGGACTGTACGAGTTCAGGTATCGTTGTCGCAGAGTCCATGACGACCAAAGGTAAAAATGGAACAGAGGGACAGAGGGACAGAGGGAAGAGGGAAGATGCTCAGCCCTGCTTACTCTCCCACAATCCCACAACGAGGGGACAAATTTCCCCCCTGAACTTGCCACCACATGGTGAACATGTGTTGCAGAGTGTTTTGGTGCTCACCTTGCATGAGCGTATACTGATCCATGCTGACATGCTTACGTACAATTACATCCTCTCCTCGGTGGAACGGAGGCATGTAGCTGCGCCTAGGCGCAGCTGTTGCGGGCTCAGTATCTCTTCGGAGGACTGGGATGGCCTACTCGACGAGTTTTTACCTGATCGGTCCAGTCAAAGGCAAAGCCAGATGCCGCGTAACGCTCACCTTTTCGGTTGAACGAGGTACATAGCTGTACCTAGGCGCAGTCGCTACGGCCACTTTGAGTCTCCTCGGAGTAATGGGTTTCCTGCAACGATCAGGATGATCTACATTATGTGCAATCATGGCAAAACTCCCCATTCTCCATCCATAGCGAATACGAAAACCCAGTTAGCCAAACCAATTGACAGATGTAGAGCAGGTATTCTCTATTGTCATGTCGATTCAACTAAACGATATCTGTTTACCAAGTATCCTCCGGAAGGGCCATATCATATGGGTATATTTCCTTGTCAGGAACAAGCAGTCGCCCACAGTCGCAATATCGATCAATGGATCGTCGTTAGCGTCATCGATCATTGTCACCCACTGTGGGTGCCTTGGCCATGTCTGCGTTTCTAAAGAGTCGTGCCCAGGAGGTGGTTCGGTGCCTAAATTGTCGCCTGGGAGTTCTTGATTCATGTCAAATAAGCATAGACCGTATTGAGAAGTAAGGGCAATGCGATAATGATCCCAGATCAAGTACGCGATGAACAGGAGATGGTTTTCCCCGTTTCCTCCTGGTTCCGACTTTTCTTGAGGGCGTGATGGCCACGTCTTGAATTCTGTAGCGGCCTCAAAGTGTCGGCTGGACGATTCAATCACCCAGCTCAGACGTTTACCACTTTCTGGCGCCGTGTCATTTGCCAATTCTTTTCGGAGTTCTTGCTCACTAACATGCCACCAGCAGACTTCCCATTCCTTGTTTTGCCCATCGGCAAGAGCGACAATCCTAAAGTCGCCATGCCGCCTATGGCCAGTTTCCTGAATGTCGTTCAATGGCTCCTCGACTGTCCAATTGACTTGCACACCCCAATAATGTAGATCCTGTCTGTGGTTGACTTCTTCACCTGGTTCTTGTGAGCTTTGTTCGATTCTCTCGCCATGAGTTTCTTGCGAAGAAATCCGATCCGATCCCTTGTCGTCGTCCATAACCATCTCCAACTCTGCAACTCTGGAAACGTTCATCCAATCCCAGATTTCGCCTCTGCCTTTACGATCCAGGACGACCATCAGGTGCTCAAAGTCGCATAGTGGTGGGAAAAGAGCCAGACACGACGCTTCCAGTCCATAGTCATCGCCTAGTAGATGACTCTTCCATTTTGAAGGTGGCCGCGAATTCGAGTCAAGGGAGACATTTTGCATGCGTTCCGGCAAGGAGGAGACGAAAAGCGGGCTGGTCATCACAATGGCTCGTATCCTTGCTCCGAGGAATATACCAAACAGCGCGATCCGGTCTTGATTTTCACCTGTCAAGGGATCTGTGGTAGAATAGAGTCTGACGGCTCGGCCACGAATGAGTTCATGGCGCGTGCTGGGAACGATAGTTTCAACGCGGAGTCTGTATGGATCTGGGCGGTAGGGGACAAGGCGTGGTCCTTCCTCCATTTCCATTGCATCCGTAAGCGTTGTGTGGGGTGTATCACAGATGTAAATATCGACAACCTAAGAGAGTAACAATTGACTTTTTGCGTGAGTTACGTGAAGCTGATGCATATTCTTCGTGATGTATATCCAATGCGTAACAAGCTTTACCTTGATCAGCAACCAAGTGTCCAAGAATTGTACATCTCCTTCTTCAGAGCCGAGTGGAGCAACATTCCTTTCTCCAAAGGCTAGTACCAATACAACCCTGATTCGACCTTGGTCATCTCTTTGGTCAGGAAACTGCTTCACGTCCATCAACTGCGCTACCAGGTTTTCGGGCGCGAAATCTGGATCCAAGTTATGATCGACATCAGGATGTGTCCAGAAATCGCTTTTAATGCATGCTAACGGTGTCTTGTGATCCGGGAGGCCATAGATGGCTACTTGGTAGTTGGTGTGTTGTTCATAAGTGCAGGTTTGCATGTATGCACAAAGGGTTGCGCGGGAAACTGGATCTGTATGTGAAGCTGGTGGCCCTACGTTGCGCCACCGTGAAGCTTCTGAATCAGCAGTTGAATGCATATATGAAGGCTTGATGTGTGTAGCTTGTTCTAAGTCGACTCGTAAGCGCACTTGCTCTGGTTCTTGGGCTGCGGTATCGGTTGTATCTGGAACGATCCAGTGGAGTGTTTTCCTGAGGTGGTCGTCCATGACGACCTGTCGCCACATGTTTGAGTTTCCTCTGAGATGGCCCACTTCGGTGCCTTGAGCCCAGTGATTCGATAGGTTCTTGTATGCCCTACACCAGGCCCCATCGTCCGTTAGCTCTCTGAACAAGGTACAGGTTTGGGAGAAGCTCAAGAGATCTTGTGGGCGAGTAAGGTTCGATTGAATGGTCAGCAGTATCTCGTTGGGGATGTCGGCCAGAGACTGCAACCGCTGTTTCTTCTTGGTGGGAACTGCCGACTCGTTCGAGTCGTGCCGGATGACGGCCGTGTTTGGTGAGGATTCCTTGAAGGACAAGGTCTTGAAGTCTCTGAGAGACATGGAAACGGGAAGGCGAGCCTCAGCGAAGGGTCGCTTGTGAGTATAGTCTTTGGCGGAATTTGTCATGATGAGTGGTACAGAGAGGAACTTTTTGTGGGAATGATTGCGAAAAGCGTTTGACAAGGCGAAGGTGTACGCTGGATACCCCACTTTATATATGGCGGGAAATGCTCATGTGTGGCGAAGTACTTGATGCACAACTCCGCTTTAGTTTATCAATACAATAGAACGGACTATACAATTACTTCGCCAAGCGAGGAAGGTACTATCCATCCATTCTCAACGACCAGGAACAGGAACAATCTACATAGTGTGTGGGCTGCAATCTACTCGTCTCCCCTCACAGCTGCGTAGAAGCGAAAAGCACTCACTCTCCTCCTGTTACAAAGAATGTAAGGCTTTCTCTCACACAGATCAATTTCTTGGCTGTTCTCTAAATTTAGGACGGGGCTACCACCAGGGCCACCCCGCTCACATCAGCATACGCTCGACGACAGCACTGTTCATTGAAAAACGGCCCTTTTGCAAAAATGGTGTTTTGGTGTTTACGTCCAGGATCTATGGTAGGGAGCGATCAGGTCGCTGTGCGGTTTTCTGAGTATGAACATGAATCTATGAGTGTGTTCTTTGACCATGCCGCTACTTTGGACTTGTGGATCATTTGGTAAAAATACCTGTGTCCTGTGCTCAGCCACAGGTCTGCACTCAGCTACAACTGCTCCAGAGGTTCGTTCGTCATGGACTAAACAAGACTTCAACCAATACCATGGACGTCCGTGCTGGCCAGACGGCCAGAAGCCAAGGTGCTCTGAATGGAGCTGATGACAAAGTGAGTTCATCCCCCAGATCGAGGGACGATCGTGAATCTAGCTCCATGGAGACAGTTGGATCACCACCGACGCTATCGGACACGCGGGATGAAGCGCGTCGACAGGCACGCTATCAGAGACCATCTCCCAGCCCGACAGAATGTGTGCCCCTAGGGAGAACGGGGATCTACTCTCGGGCAATTCATGACGATGTTCAGAAGCTTATCAGGGCTTATGAGGAGGTGAGTGTGGCCGTTCCACCTACAGACATCAAGATGGATCACAGAATCAGCCTCAGGACTGACCGCGGCAGCGATCTTAATGTTCTCAATAGAAGAACCGTACCGACTTTCCAACCTTCTCGACCATTTGGGAGGAGCAAGAGTTCTCCATGATTCACTTTGGATGTGGTGAGCGCATAGCCCGTGAGCAATTTATGAATGTGCTCTACGAAAGGTTTCTAGGCAAGTGATCGGCTTCACTGAGCTGCTCTACCATCGATAGAAAGGAAAGTACAATAATAAGAGTGAATGGATTGATGACCCATTTTCTAACTAGCTGCTGCTCGCTGATATCTTTACAATGTAGAATATCTGGCTCCGGAAGAAGTGTTCATGGCGCAAGTTGGGGCAATCTATGGACTCTATCTCCTGTATTTCACCCAGCCTACAATATTCAAAAAGGTCCCCATCCGTCTCAATATCCCGACCTGGCAGAACTTGGAGATGCTCTATCAATTGGGATTTGAATACGATATCACGGATCTCATTTTCATCATCCACAAGCTGCGGCAGCGAGGCGCCTTCGTATATGTGGCCCAGAACACTGGCATCACAAAAGAACTCAAGCAAGAGAGCCAAAGTCTTCGCGATAGGACAGAGAAGGCTTTGATCCGCATGGAGAAAAAGATGAACGAGACCCCTTTTGTAAGGAGCTTTTCGCAGGCTTACGATTGCAGAATGCTTGGCGGATTTTTTTCCTCCTGACATCCTAACCCAGATCTATATTATAGGTGCCTTACCACACCATGACAACGGACTTGAAGACGATAGCGTCTCGCTATATCCAGGCCAAAGCCGATATTGTGTCTGTATCCCTTGCCAAAAGGGCAAGCGAGATGGTTATGGCGCGTTTGGTCGAATCGAACCCCTCGAGCCTAGATCTACATGGTGTTAAACCAATTCCGACATTTCTTATACCAAGACCATCAAGCCAGCCGCCACCCCAAATTGACGACGACACCGTCATGATATCAGCAAACAACGCTATTGTCAGCAATGAGCCAACCCTAGATCAACACGACGAAACTATGAACTGTGCAAATGATGAGCCAATGTTTGATCTTGACCGTCCACCACCACCATTCGAGGAGTTGATTGCTTCGCACCGCGTCACCTCCACGCGCAATGACTCCGTGTCGGAATACGATCCAACTCTGGGGACATCATATAAACCTCAAACGAGTAGACACACTGTTGCTGGACCAAGATTAAATGAACAGACATCCAGGATAGCGACTGTTCCACTGCCAAGCGTGTTTCCGCAATCAATACTCCAAGCATCGACAACAATTTTCCCTGTCTATGTTGAAGATATTTCAAGGCGATACAATCAGTGCCGGATAGCACGGCAAGAGTTTGCGGCTGCAGGTGGATTGCCTCAGAACGACTACAAGTTTCCTCAAATGCCCGCGGTAAGGAAACAGGCGGCGCACAGTGTGATTACGATACGGGTATTCAAGTCATCAAATCCAAGCAATGATTGTTTAATCGACAACACATTCTTCACATAGGCTGTGAGACGGAGAAGATGGAATATGGCTCGAAAGGGCAACCAAGACACGGCTCAAGGAAACACCCATTTGGGGAGGTCGAGGCAGGAATTAAGGCGACCATCAAACAATCGCTCGCTTCAACGACAACAAGAAGCGTCAGAAATGCCACCTGATCTGGGACAAGAGTCAAAGGCGCAGGAGCAAGGGGATCGACAAGACGGATCAAAGCAACATGAGAGCCACGACCGGGAAGAAAGAGATGGCGAGGAGAAATATCCTCGCGGGGAAAACTGACCCTTGGGAGAACCGCTATCTTCACACATCGCCAACCCTAATATGCCCCTGAAATGCGTCGCGCTGTCCCCCCGAACACTATTAAGGCCATGGAACAAGGCTTCCACCAGTTTCGCTTTCGACCAATAAACATGACTCGGAGTATTTGAGCGAACTCGCCAACTGCGTAGAACACCGTTGAGCCTTGATGACCCGGTCATAGAGGGGGGTTTGTGTCCAACTTTTTACCGACAAACGAACAAGCAACCCGGGCCAGCTCCTGAATGTATGGTATTGCGGCTAAGATGTGTTCGTGTCGCGTTATTGCTAATTCACAAGCTACAACTGCGCCGGATATTATATTGGACTCAAAACGGCAACCACCTAACACGGATTCGTCCCACATGGAAGTAACGACAATCGATAAGCCCACGCCTGCCGGGCTACACGCGATCGAATGAAATGAAGGACGTAACAACGTCAGAGAACTATGGGAGCACAAGCTGTTCTCCGCGGATCCTCAGCAATTGTTCACCGGTCGCGTTCACATCTAGCCTGGGCTATCTGATCTTTTTCTGTGTCTAGACTTTGCCGTAATCGTCGTCATCATCTCCCTCCTCCCGTTTTCGTGACGAGCAGCGCGGAGCAACAGCCTTCACAAGCGCAGCTCCACCTGCGCCATGATCCAATGGCTCCAGCGATCTATGACGGAACGAGCAAAGCTCGGAGCAACGCCACCATACAATACTCTGTTCGCAACTGCGGTCTACCACATCGCCTCCAGTCTCGAACACGAGCGCAATTGCACCAGCCCAGGTAATGGAACAAAACCGGTCATCATTCCCAGGCTGTGCAGAGGTGACAAATAAGGTTTCCCAACATGGTCAGCGGCTGATGACCTCAAAGAGAAGAAATGAAAGGATGCAAGGAAACGTGTACACAAACTTAGATAAGCCAGTGAGAAATCAAGGCTGAGCCATTACAAAAGGGTTTCGGCTGTTGCCTCAATCGATCAACGCAATGCAGATGTGGACGGACACCCTGGCCCTCATCCTGGCTCAAATTCAACAGCTGACGGTGAAGGCTCGATTTAGAAGGCGAATGTTCTCTTAGCAATGTCATTGCAATCGATCCGATGGATGGGATAGTGGCGAATTGATAGTAGATTTTATTCGCCAAAAGGAAAGAGGCCCTGAGTAGGAGTTACAAAAGCCTTTTGTACCCTTGATTTCCCAAGCGCACTCAGATAAGCCATGCAACTAGAGCAGCGCCAACAGTGCTAGATGCTGTGGTCCCGCCTGCACTGAGACCTCCTGCTCCAATGGACTGGAGAATGGCACAAAGACCACCTGCGGGAACTGCACCTCCATAGATTGCCATAAATGCTGCTGCTGGGGTCCCGGCGACGATCCCTCCGGCTCCAAACCCGAGTAAAGTTACGACTCCGACGATGGCGACTGGCCCAACTGCGGCACCACTGGCAGCAGCAAGTGTGAGCTTGAGAAGACCCATTAGTGGCGATGGCGTGGAGAAGAGCGGTGTGAAATTGCTGCGCCTCGCCCTTCACATGAACAAAGGCTTTTTTTATTCGGTCACACAGCAACGAGCAACGGTCTAGCGTCGTCGTGAGGCAAAGGCCCCTCCAACCCCTGCAAGTCCTCCTACTGTACTGGCAACAGCCGTTCCAGCTGCACCAAGACCGGCAGCTCCGATGGATTGTAAGATCGCACAGGCTGAGCCGGCTGCAACAGCGCCACCTTGGGATGCCATGATTCCTGCTGCGGCGCTTCCTGCCACGATTCCACCCGCTTGAAAGCCGAGTGCCCCGACGATACTGGTCACGATGACGGGGGCGAGAACGGCACCACCGGCCACTGCGCCAACACTGACGGCGATTGTTTTCCACATGGCGATGAGAGGTTTGTCCCGAATCGGTTTGTTTGTCAAAAAGTTGAAGAAGAAGAAAGAGAGGCAAAGCGCCGACTCGTTGTGGATCCCCCCTATCTGACCAGCCACATGACCAATGGTCCCTTGGCGATCCAAGTGCCCTGTGCTTGATCGACTTCTGGAAGTTTCGCCCCATGGTCGTAGTCGACACTTGCTGCGCGTCTACCGAACATGAACAGTGCCTTCCCTTCCTCAACCTACCATTCAATCGCGCAAGCATTCCCATGAGAAAACAGGAGCCACCATGCTTAAACTTTGAGAAGAGTTTGAGATGGGGCTAGACCGATACATTGCTGCTTGGTGTGAACATGGTTGCCTTGAAGGGAAGCGCCCAAAGTCAGTTCCTCAAAGTCTCTTAAGGGTCATACTAGTACAATCAAACAACCGTTGTTGGTTGTGATCCTAACCAACAACCATGCTCTCCTCAACACACAGAGTCGCAAAGTCTGTCGGGTCACTGGTCCCCCGGCTCGGAAGTGCCACAGCAGTCTCTGCTCACAACCTGATCGCCCGTCGCTTCAAGTCCAGCGATGCCGATGAAGATTCTCGTCCCTGTAAGCTTCCACTCAACCCACAAGCAAAGGTGGAGAGATCAGGGCATGGAGATAGCAGTGTACAATGGTTCCTAAACACCATCGAGGAATAGTACATGCTTGGGTGGGACACTTGAACGGAGATTCATACCGCCCGGAAACAAGTGCTGGATCCCACTGATCCGATCAGACGAACCCGATCAGACAAGCTCGATCAGCAGATCCAGTTCACGACAACTCACCCGAAACACCGTGTGCTACCACATAGATTCCGACGCCTTGATGTCCATTATCACAGGATCCATCCAGTCACGTAAGAAGAATTACTATAATGACAGGAAGAGCACTGGTCTTGTCGCCAAAATCACCAACGCCGTCATGTTCCTATTGCAACCCTCTCGATAGAAACAACGGGATTGTCCGCAAACGAGCAAGTCAGGATGTCCCGTGGAAACTTTCGTAAAGGAGATGTATGTTCTGGATAAACCCAATGCAGCGTCGATCTCAAGCGAATGATTGTCCACAGGCAACGAACATGGGAAGAATATCTGACCTCACCCTTTGCACAATGCCATCGACCATAGATCTACAAACCTTCGGACTTGAACGACTCCAAGGCCATGACATTCACCCCTCCTCCTAAACCAGTGGACGAACTCAAGATCTTGAAGCTGAACCCCCTTGACGAATACAAGGTAAAAGCAAGAACGGCGCGTGCGTTGAATACTTGATTGTCAACGTACTACGTACTGAACTGTATTGATTGTGTTGATGAACACCTAGAATGCCGCACTACTATCGCATTATATCACACCATTGGGACGCCTCATGTCGCGGGAGCAAACGGGACTTTCAGCCAAGAACCAACGCCGACTTTCCAAAGCTGTGCGCCGCGCGCGTGCGATGTGTATCATGAGTCCCACGGCGAAACTTCAATAGCAACAGGAATTGACTTGACAAGTGTTTCCGTAGAAGGGGGGTGAAGGGCCGTTGCCAATTAAAGATGGTTCTCTAATTGCAAGATAAAGGATCGACCATGTGTGAGTTTGAGCTCACAGAAGTGTGCTTCACTCCAACGATCGCAACGATTGGCGCCAGTACCCAGCACTCCTTGTTCACTCCACGCACCGTATCTCCCTTCTGTACGGCTTTCCGGACCTACTGCCTCACCACTCAAAAGACCGATCCCTACGCACTGGTGAACAAAGCCTTCTTCATCTGTTTCGCCTTCCCGACACCCACCAGTGAATGCGACCACGGCAAACAACATCCTCTCCCCAATGAACGAACCCTCCTCTGTTGTGCATGACAACTCTGATATTGACGCACACATGAGTACCCCCTTGACTGGTTGGTCATCTCTCTTTCCTTGTAGTCGTCCAGGAATGAAAAAAAAAATGGTGTAGTCGAGCTCACATATCGACGTCTTGTCTCCCTCTTCCCTCTCCCTTAACAGAAGAGACATGCGATACGGATCTCTCAAGGGCAATAGCCCAAGGAGTAGCGCTGAGAGACATCACTTCAGGGAAGAGTCAGGACCTCACGTTTCTTGCTGGTAACGTGGAGTTGCATGCCTTTTGCTGTGTCCAGTGGTAAACACCTGTATGTTCGATGATTCCATTCCTCACCACTTTTCTTTTCACACAGGCAATCGGGTGTTCCTCCTGGAGCGTTTAAATGACAGTGGACTTTGCTTGGTAAGATTAATACGGCGAAGGGAGCACATTCATATATCCTTGGAGGATATGTGGATACATCTTTGTTGTTTGCGTTGACCCTTGGCCCGGACTATATTTGTTATGCTGCAGACACTCTTTTTTAATACATGCAAGTGCCATGAACTGAGCTATGTGTATAGGCTATGAGTGCAGCTGCTCCCATGCTCCGTCCGCTTCCTGAGAGGTGGTTGTTTTGTTCTCCTATGGGTGGTTTGCTCTCCTTCCCTTCTATGCTCAGATCTGGTTCTGAATGTCCTTGCAGACTGCAGCTCTGCAAACTGCCCTTGGCTGCGTGGAGAGAGAGGTGAAGAGCACGCCCTGAGCATCAGGGGCGGGGTGGGACGATGCAAAGGACAACACAACACTCCACATAGACACTCACTCACACTTTTGCATTTGTGTTATTTTTGGTTATTCAATTAGGGGTACTGCGAGGGCGTGATCGGTCGCTTTCACGAAGCTGACGTTGATTTTAAGGCTTCACCACCCCCGACACCTGGTGAAGAGCCTTCTTCGCCTCTTTCATCCACTGCACCACACATCCTGCCAAAGGGTCGATCAAGGGCAACCTCTGCAACCTCAGCTGTTTCTGACAAGAAGACCCAGGATTCAGAACCTGTCCCCAGGCTTCGGAAAAAGAGTTCAGCAATCGAGGAAGGAAACCCTCTCACCTCAACCCTGTCGAGACAAACACCCATGGCAGCCATAGCAATTGACCCCAACGTCAGTGGGAGGCCTGTTCCAAGGAAACTGGTGAGCGATGAGAACCTGAAGGGCTTACAATCTGAACCCGGCGCAAGTCGCTGGCCTATCCTGACGTCCCCACCATCACCATCCCAAGAGCAACTCTCTACAAACATGCCTATTATTCCGCCACGATCGTCCAGCCGGCAATCAAAGGGTAATGGATCTCAGGAACACTCACCAGGTGTAAGACCATTGGCGTCCAAATCATCATCTACGTCCATGAACTCTCTTGCTGACCCAAATGGTTCCTCAGCTACCTTCGTAACCAACTCTCTTGATATCAAGTCAAATGACTTTGCCACAGACCACCAACGACTTTCACCGGTATTTCAACCACAGCGTTCACTGCCACCCTCCCGCAAGAGCTCGTTATCTTCAAAGGCCATCCCTCATCTGCAATTACAGGAGCAACAGGAATATGAAAGAGAGCAACGGCACAAGGAACATGATTACACCCTGTCATCAATGCTGGACAACCTTCGTGCCAAGGCAAACCAGGTCATTCAAAGTACAGGGTTCTCGATGGCACCAACAGCAGGACTGTATGCGGATCGGGGGACTGAAAATGTGGACCTGAGAGTTATTCAAATGCCCCCACCCTCACCTTCTACGATTATTGCAGGTATGAAGGCGGCATCGTCTGCTGTCTCATCCCCTGTCCCGGGTGTCAGCTTTGCAATCTCGACTCAGGGGTCTGGAAAGACCAGCGGCAGTGGCGAGTCTTCAAAAAAGCAAGGACGTCCCAGAAGTCGATCGCTGTGGGACGAAGGCAGATCTTCACAATCATCAGCCCAGTCAGATACTTCAGCCGTACCCATGCCTGAATCACCCAACTCTGTGTTTGGGCGATTCCGTCACTGGGGTAAGGATTCACAGCGACAGCGGTCCAACTCGGGACCTGCCAGGCACTCTGACCCTAATCTCCAAGAGAAAATGGAGGCATTACAGGCACATAAGGCCCAAACACCGCCACTTCCTCGAGGAGAATCAGAACGATCATCGAGACCAAGAAGAACCAGTGAAACGGCCTCAGTCTCTGGGTCTAGCGTCGCTACGACATACTCATGTCCACCACAGCACAACATGCAAGCTGAGCAGAAGGCTGATCCAAACGGACATAAGAACAGACCCAAACACTGGTTTAACATTGGAAGGCGAGGCTCAATACCTTTAGTGGACATGCGAAAGCCCCACGCCTTAGGACATGGCATCGAGGGCGGGATCATGGGTCGACAAACGGCAACATCTGTAAACGAGGACGAGGAAGATGAAGACACGGATGAAGAAGAAGAGGAAGAAGGAAGAAAGTCGGGCGAGAACTCGAGGATATATGTTAATGACTATGGGTTTATCTACGATCTGGATGATGAGATGAACCAAGGCCACGATCTTACCGGGACAGGATCTTCTGTTGGCGCGAACGGGCAACGTGGATCGAACATTTCGTCTGCGTCAGAGATGGATCGCAAGAGAGAGATGAAGAAGCTAAAGTTCGCTCGGGAGAACGAACTCAAATGGATTCACGCTGCCACGAGACTTCAGGCTGACAGCGTGAAGAAGTCGAACAAGGTAACGCCTCGCCCTCCTCACCCTCTCTCCAATACAATGACTGATGTTCATCCGGATCATTTTGCTGACTCCTTGAGCCCCTCTCCTTTCTATATTATAGTACAAGAAGCTAGTCAGACATGGGATACCGACGTCGGTTCGTGGTCGCGTATGGCTCTTCCTCGCCAAGGCTGATGTCTATCGCAAACCTGGATTGTTCGAAGAGCTCTGCAAAAGAGGACCACTACCGATTTATGAAGTCATCGAACGCGACATCCATCGTTGCTACCCTGATCACGTTCATTTCAGGGACAATTCGGGCACAGGACAACAAGATCTGCACTCGATTCTCAGGGCGTACGCTCATTATAAACCCGACGTGGGGTACTGTCAAGGCATGGGTCGCTTAGTGGGCATGATGCTGATGCAAATGCCCACGGAGGATGCATTTTGGTTGCTGGTGGCTACGATCGAGGATTACATGCAGGACTACTACACTCCATCCCTTCGGCAACTCCGGATAGACGCCCAAGTCTTTGAACGTCTACTCAAGGATCAGGATCCACCTCTTGCAGAGCACTTGGAGAGGAACGATGTGATTCCCTTGATGTACATGACGCAGTGGTTCATGACCCTCTACACCATGTCTCTCCCTTGGGCCTCTGTACTTCGCGTCTGGGATGTGTTTTACTTTGACGGTGTGAAGGCGCTCTTCCGGATCGGGCTAGCGATCCTGCATCTGTGTCGGGATCATTTGTTGAACAAGTGCCCGTCGTCTTCAGAACTGCTGGCGTATATCCTGCACATACCACTGGAGAACTTGGCCCCCAAGCCTTTACTGGGTGCAGCGTTGCAGATAAGACTGAAGAAGCAGTCAGTACAGAAGCTGATCGCGTCCACGGCAGAGTCGATGGATGCAGCCGTCGCAGCGACATCATCCCCACCACCGTCGTCGTCATCATCTGCCGCAGATGTCTCTAGCGCAAAGCGATCTGTCATGACAACGACCAGCAACATCACCAGTGCAAGCAACGTTAGCGCAAATGACACTGATCCCCTGAAGACAGATTCATCACATCCCGGTTCACCGTCCTCATTATCTGCCAGTACAGCGATCCCTCCTCCAAGTCCAGCCTCGCCTTCTTCCAGCTCGTTCTCGTTGGGCGTGTTCAAAACTCGGAAGCGAGCAGGTACCATCCACAAGTGATTGCCTACCACTTTCGAATATCTCACATATTTTCTTAGACTCTCCCCCTCTTCCCTAATAACACATATTTTTTTTTTTTTTCATTCCATTCTGGAGTGAGAACATCATTTAAAGGATTGTTTCTAACGTGAACTTGTTCTCTTCTAAGGTCTAACTGGGTAGTAAAACTATTACAACTTGAACTCGCCGTGCTTCTTGAG
>Ga0247824_10000655_pt1 | contig 17611 bp, 22 predicted proteins | sample 13C_PalmiticAcid_FD_194412 | JGI IMG/M metagenome (GOLD analysis project Ga0247824, IMG submission 194412) | Soil microbial communities from agricultural site in Penn Yan, New York, United States - 13C_PalmiticAcid_Day48 | ecosystem: Environmental > Terrestrial > Soil > Agricultural land... | reverse complement strand
TCGCGCAGCGGCTCCGGTTCGGCGATCGCGTCCCCGTCGCAGACGACCAAGATGTCCGCGCCGCCGTGGCTGTTCGCCACGCCCGCATTTCGAGATGCGGCGCGGTTGAACGGCTGATGTCCGGAGTCGAAGGCCGAAATCTCGGCGTCGGGCAGGGCTTCACGCAGGGCGGTGCGGCACAGCTCGAGCCGGCGCGATTTATGCGTGCGCGAGGTCCGCCATGGAATGACGACGGCCACCGAGGGCTTCGACACTGGCGCACCACCTCTCGTCGTCCTCGAGGTGTAGACGCTGCTGCTCCGTAGCGCGGGCCAGCGCACGGGCGCGGGCCGCCGCGTACACGGCCGGGTCGGCGAGGTCGCGGATCGCCGCGGCCCAGGCGTCCGTGTCGTTGCGGTCGATGAAGATGCCCGCGTCGCCGAGGTTCTCGATCAGGCCGGGGGTGGGGTTGGCGATCACCGGGATTCCGGAACACAGCGCCTCGGACGCGACACGCCCCCACGACTCGTACGAGCTGGGCATCAGCAGCACCCGCGTGCGCGCCCACACCCGGTCGCGCATCTGGCTGTTCGGTAGGTGCGGCAGGACCTCCGCATTGGGCAGACCCGTCATGTCCTGCTGTGGCCCATAGCTTCCGGTCACCCCGAGGAATGGCGTGCCCGGCATCTGCTCGGCGAGGAGCCGGAACAACTCGCCGCCCTTGCCCGTCACGTGGCCGTCCGGGGCGTCGAAGTCCTTACTGATGTTGACCAGCGTCACCCGGTCACCCGGGGCCGTGGCGTGCTCGGCCGGATTCACAACGGGTCGGTGAATGATGATCTGCGGCACGGGCCCGATCCGCCGCGGCTTCTGCCGGGCGATCCACTCGCGTAGGTCGTCGGCCATCCACTCCGAGTTGACCACCATCAGCGAGACGTGGCCCTGCGGTGCCAGGGTCGCCTTGTAGTTGGCGCGGAAGTTGTTGTGGCTGATGATGACGACCGGCTTGCCGTTCCACTTCCCCAGCGCCGCCGCCGGCGGCGTGTTCGCCAGATGGGCGACTACTACGTCCGCGGCCATGAGCAGGTCGAGCGACACCTTCTTGCCCTGCCGCGGGTGGACCTGGATGCCGTCGATCTCGTACGGCTCCCCGGTCTGCACGGACAGGGTCATGTCCACCTGATGACCGGCGACCACGAGGGCGCGGAGCATGCCGTGCAGCATCGTCTCCGCGCCCGCGCAATGGCCTGGCAGGTAGGCGTGCGTCATCGCCAGGACGCGCACCTACGCTGCCTCGATCTCCGGGTCGGCCTTGGCCGCCGCCTTGACGGGGGCGGCCTTGGTCGCCTTCGCCGCCGGAGCCTCCGGGACCAGGGCCTCGGAGGGCGGCGGCGAGGCCGGCACAACGGGAGGCGGTGCGTACCGCTCCCACCTGCGGGACTGGTCCATCTTGGTCAACGTCTGCCGCATGTGGCGTGCCTGGGACTGAGCCTTGGCCATAAGCCGCTCAGCGTCGAGGCGGCCGTCCTTTGTGCCCAGACGGTTGAGGCGCTCGGCCTCAACCTCTGCCGCTGCCAGGATGTCCGCCGGTTCAGCCACCGTGACGACGTGCTTCCTGATGGTGTTCCTGTAGGTGAGAGCCATGGCCCTCCTCCATTCCGTTGCGCGGGATTGGGTGTTGGGGGTGCGTCAGCTCGACGCGCCACCTGTGGTGATCTTCACGACGCGGTCAGCATCGACGAGCGCGGCACCGGCGAAGGTCGAGACGACCGAAGCGTCCGACAGGAAGTCCGGCGCGTACTGGAAGATCTGCCGCATGCCGACGCCGCCCTCGGTGGCGGTCGCCGAGTCAGCCGCGCCTCGCGGCGTCACCGGGGTCCGGTTCGCGAACACGAACCCTGACGAGTGGTAAGCCACCGCAGTGCCGGCCGTGAGGCCGTTCGACTCCACGCAGATGAAGCCGTAGAACTTCCCGATGATGGCGTCGCGCAGCCCCGTGGACGTGCCAGACGCGTCGACTCGGCTGAGCTTGTCCAGCTTCAGCAGGAACGTCGCCACCGAGGGCGATACGGCAAGGTAGCGATCGCCGCTGGGCACGTCAGCCTCGCCGAGCATCTCGCGGGCCTCGAGCACGATGCTCTCGACGTCGGTGCCGCCGGACGCAATCGACAGGTCCATCGCAAGGGTGTTCATCACCCCGGCAAGCTGGTCCTCGGCCCGGGTCGCGACCGCTGCGGCCTGGATCCGGGTGACCTGCTCAGCGAAGTTCTCGAGCTCCAACGACATCGACTCGTCGGTGACCTTGGTGGCGTGGTACAGGTGCTCCAGCGTCACGTCGACCGGAGTCTCCGAGATCGTGTCGTAGTCGATCTGCGTACCGGCGGACGACTGGGTCCGGGCGGTGCCGGGCTGCGGCACGCGAACGGTGATGGTGTCCCCGTTGCTACCGGCGAAGTCCTCACCCGGAAGGCGGGTGACAGTCATCGGAAGCACCAGGGTGCGGGTGAGTAGGGCGATGCCCGTCCGGGCGATCCCCTTGGCGGTCAAGAACGCCATGGTCGGTTAACCCTTCTTTCTTGGTTGACCACGGCGGTTTCTTGCCGTGGTTGTCTAATAGCCGCGATTCCGGCCCAGGATCGAATCGGCGAGCTTGCCGGGATCGATGTCAGAGTCGCCGGCGCCCTCAGGCAGCGCGCCGGAACGCAACCGCTCAGTGGGCATGCGCCCGCGAGTTGGCCTTTCAGCGGACTTGACTCCACCGATCGCGGTGACAAGCGCGTCGGCCTGACGCTCCAGCTCTTCGCGGGTGCGGGCGTTCAGCAGTTCAGCCAGGCCCGATGGGAGTTTCTTGTCGGTAGCGACCTCGAGGCGTAGAGCTTTGATCTCCGCCTCGACCAGAAGCTTGCGGGCCTCTGCGAGCTCGCCGTCCTCCTTGGCTTTCTGCTGCACTTCGGCCGCCTGGACCGTCTCCGGCTCGGGCTGCTTGTTGGCGGCCAGTTCGCGGAGCAGCTTGTCCGCCGACTGCTCGATCTCCCGCTTCGACGCACCGGAAAGCAGATCGATCAGTGCAGTGGGGACGCCGAGTTCCTGGGCGACCGCGAGCCGGGCCGCCTTCAACTCTGCCTGGGTGGCCTTCGCTTCAAGGTCGGCCTTGGTCTCCGCCGTCTGGGCTTCCGCCGCCGCTTTGACCTTGGCCGCCTTCTCGGTGGCCGTGGCGCCTTCGGCATCGAGCTTCTCGAGTCGCCGCGCTGCGGCGAGGTTCTGCTTGGCCAGCTGCTCGTTCTTCTGAGACAGCTGCTTCCACTTCTCCGCCTCGGCCCGCCATTCGGCGGCCGTCTTGTCACCGCGCTCCTCGGCGGCCCTGGCTGCCTCGTCGGCCTCGGCCTTGGCCGCCTTCAACGCCTCGGCGTGCTCGTCCGCCTGGCCGCTTGTGGCCTTCTCGAGCTCGGCCAAACGTGCGGCAGCGCCAGCGTTCTCGGCGGCAGCCCGCTCGGCTTCGCTGGCCTTCTGCTTCCACTTACCGGCCTCGGCCTGCCACTCGCTGGTGTCGTCGGCCTCGTCGTACTCTTCTTCGTCAGACATTCGTGACTTCCCATCCCCGCCGTTGCGGCTGCGGGATCGGGCCTCCGCCATTGCGGCTGCGAGGCGCGGTTAAGCCCCCGCCGTTACGGCTGCGGGGCATGAAAAAGCCCGCCTAATCGAGACGGGCTCAGATCCAGCTCGTGCTGGACGTCTATTCGAACGCGTAGGCCGGGAACTGGTCTCCCGGCTTCGCGGCAAACCTCACACCACCGTCACCGGCGATCGGCTGGCGGTGGTCGAGTTCGTTGCCGTACACCGCGTCAGGGATGCCTTCGGGGAAGGCGGTACAGGTGAACGGGTCGTCCAGGTTCGCCTTCGGCTTCAGGTGGCGGCAGGCGTTGCACTGGCTGCGGGGTCCGACGGTCATTCGTCGTCCTCCCACTCCACGTCCTCGATTTCCCAGACGAACGTGTCCGTACGGTCGGGCTCGGTCATGGGATCACCTCGACCACGATGTGGCGGTACGGCTCGCCTGTGGTGGCTTCGCCGCGCCAAGGGTAGACGTCGGTGACCATCTCGTCGGAGACGACACGGAACCGCAGCCCGTCCTGTAGCAGGATCTCCCGCTCCGACGTGGCTGTGGGTGCCTTGCCAGTGAAGGTGTCGCTGCTGACCTGGATGGCCCGCGTGCCGGCTGGGACGCGGACCTCCATCAGCACACCGTCGCTGGCCATGCCTTCGCCGGACATGAAGTCCATGGCGATGCGCCGATCAGCGGAGGTGGAGACGAACCCCTTGTCGCGGAACGTCCTGCCGACGAGGCTGCCCGGCTCGCTCGCCCCACGGCCGAGGCGGGACACGGACGCCATGCCGCGGAACACCGTGATGCCCTCGGTCAGGACCGACTGGTCCATGAGCCGGCGGATCTGGTCGATCGAAGCCTGCACCTCTTCGACGCTCGGCAGTGCACCGCGAGCGCCGGGTGGGGCGCCGACGCGGCCTCGGCGCATGAGGCCGAGCATGTGCGCGTCGCCGTGGCGCTGGTAGTACCGCAGCGCCGCCCCGCCAGCGCCTCGCTGCGGGAGGTCCTGCAGCTTCACCGGCGGTGCGGCGAGCGCGGTCGTGCGGGCTCGGCGTTCCTGTTCCAGGACTTCGGCTGGGCTGAGTGTCCGGTCGATCCGCATCGGCTCTGGCGGGTTCAGCCTCGCTGTCACCTGTGCTGGTGTCGCCCCACCACGTAGCGCGGTCACCTCGTCCACCAGTGTGGCTTTCGGTGTCCGGGGTGGGACGGTGACGCCGGCACGGTCCAGTTCCGTCCTCAGCGCAGCCAGAGACATGCGCTGAGGTGCGGGAGGAGTAGCAGCCTTGCGAGGTGTGGCCTTCTTGGCGGGAGCGGCCTTCGCTGCCTTGGTGGCCTTGGTGGGAGAGGTGGGGATGATCTCTACGTCGAGAAGGCGGGCGCCATTTGCGTTCAGTCCGCGATCACCGATGACTCGCAACCGCAGGCCACGGCCGAGCAGCAGTTCAGCCTCGTACTTGGAACTGGACAGTTGGACGCCCGGCGTTCCGGCCGGTGCATGTATACGGAGAACCGCTTGGCGCGGGCCGCCGAACGCGAAGCTGGCGGCCTCGGACTCACTGATGGTCGTCGACAGGTAGCCACGATCGATCCACTCGGCACCGACGAGGTCGTCTCCGAATCGGCCGGGGAAAATCTGGTCCAAGTCGAAGATTCCGCGATCCGCGACGACACCCTCGGTGAGCCTGGACCGGGCCATCACGGCGTCAATCGCGGCGACCGTCTCCCTGTACTCCTCAGGGAGGTCGCCGGCACGGAGGGCTGCTTGGATCTCCTCCGGCGCAGAGCTAACGCTTCGGTACTGACGAAGCGCGGCTCGCTCCTCGTCGCTGATGTCGATAGAGGGAGTCCGGCGGGAGACATACGACGCGGGTGCCGCCCGCTCCAGCGCCGTCTCATCCGAGGCGCGCAACGGCGACCGCACATCCGATGCCGCTGCTGCTTTCCGTGGCACTGCCTTCTTGGCGGGAGCGGCCTTCGCTGCCTTCACCGGTGCAACAGCCTGCCGGCGGGGCATGCCCTTCAACGCCTCACGCACGAACGTCCCGTGCGACGCGTACATACGGCCCACGAACTCGGGCGTGACCGGCTCCCACCGCACCGCGCGGATCTCACCCGTCGACACCCCGGCGTCGCCGAACCGGACCCGCGCCGCTTCTTCCGGCGACAGGTGACGGTGCATGACCGTCGTTTCCATCCACGCGTTGTCCGTGTTGCGCGGGTCGTCGACGTAGCCCCGGTACACCTGCCGGGCACCGGACATGTCCAGGTCGGCGCCGGTCTCCTCCAGGAACTCCCGCGCCGCCGCCGAGAGTGCCTGCTCGCCGTCGTCGACCATGCCGCCGGGGATGGCCCACTCGTCCGTGTCGCCACGGCGGATGACGGCCATCTCCAACTTCCCGGTGTCCGGGTTGTAGCGGGTGATGATCGGATCGGCGGCCGGGTTCTGGCCCCACTTCCCCAACAGCCCCCGGCCCTGGATGCCGGTACGGCCGAACGGGTTCATCGGCCGGCCCAGCTCGTCGAGCACCACGGGGCCCTCAAAGGACGTGAACTCCCTACCCACGGCACGCGGGTCGGGCGGATCGGCCCAGCCGCCGGGGCGGATGGTGCGGTCCTGGTCGAGCACCACCCGCGCGGTGTAGTCCGGCGGGTCGTAGTCCGGATACCTTGCCGTCCACGGAGCTTTCGCCGTCGGCACCGGGGCGCGTTCCGGGTAGCCGGCTGCCTTCTCGGTGCGGGACTTCGTCGCCCGGGTGATCCGGGCACGAGCCACAGTGGACGGAACGGGGGTAGCGGGGGGTGCGGCCGGCGTTTGGGCGAAGTAGCCCCGGCCCCTGTCTGTCAGCGTGAAAGTGCCGCTCGATGTGCGCTGGAGGTAACCCAGACTCTCCAGCGCCTCGGCATGCTCGCGTGAAGTGCCCTGCCAGTTCCGTGCGCCGCCAGGCGCGTCTCGGGTGAGCGTCAGCACCTCTTCACGCTGGCGCTGACGGGCTGCCGCTGTCGCGCCACGGTGGCCGGGAGCGAGCGGGTAGCGATCGGCGACCGGAGCAGCGGCCTTCTTCGCGGCCTTCCGGGGAGCGACTGTGAACGGTGCCGGAATCGGTTCCGGCACGGCGATCCCGCGACGCTTCAGCGCCGACTCCCGCTGCGCCCCGGTCAGCGCCGCCCAGTTCGGGATGTCGTTCTCCCGAGCCAAACGGTCGATCGCCTCGCTGCGGGCAAACCGCCGCGCTGCGAACGCCTCAAACTCGGCCCGGATCTCCTTGACCCTCGCGGCCCGGTTCGGCGCCGCGTCGAGATCAGCCTGGAGCCGCCGAACCGCCGCATCCGGAATGTCGTCGGCGATCCGCGCCGTAGTCCCGTCGGCGTACCTCGCGACGACGACAGTGCCCTTACCCCAGCGGCTCGGGAAAAGTTGGATTTCCGGCGACGGCACCGCGCGCAGCACCCCACCAGCACCGGATCCCGGTACCGCTCGGGCGTACTCGGCGTCCAGCACGTCCAGCACAGCCCGCGACAGCGGAGTGGCGCGGGAGCCGTTCATCATCGCGTCGGCGAACGCTTCGGCGATGAACTCATCGGTGTTCGTCTCGGCGTAACCGGAGATGCGCTTCGCGCCCGCGACGCCACCATGCGACTGCACCAGCTCGTCGATCTGTGCCCGGGCGGAGCGCTGCAACCGCAGCACGTCCAGGGCGTGGCCCATCTCGTGCACGGCCATGCCAGCCGGGTTGTCGAACGGATGCCAGTGCGCGTCGGAGTCGCCGGCCAGTTCGGATAGGTACCGCTGGCGGCGCTCCACAGAGGAGTACCGCTCGGAGAAGATCAGCCGGCGGCCGTCGAGCTCGGCGTACGACATGAGCAGCCGGCCGGTGGCGATCTCGTCCAGCTGGATATCCGGGTACCGATCGATGACCCGCAGCACACCCTCGGCGTGCTCGCGAGCAGTGTCGACCGAACCGCGCAGGTCCACGCGAACGTCGTGGCCGGTGATGCGGCGATACTCGGCCGCCAGCACCCTCGACACGGCCTCGGGCGACTTCGCCTCGAGCAGGATCGGCCGCACCTGCGCCTGCGCACCCGGGCTTCTGGCAGTTCCGCCCGGCCGGGCAGGGAGGCCCATGCTCTGCCGTGCTCGCGGTGTCGCGCGGTCCCAGTGCCGCATCCAAGCCCGCTGCGCGTCCTTGCCGCTGTGGCCGGCGGTGATCCGCCGCCACTGCGCCTGCAGCCGCTGCACCTCGGCGGGCTCGCGCTGCTCCCGGTAGAGCGGCTCAGCCCAGCAGTGGCAGTGCGGGTGGAAGGCCATCCCGTCCTTCGCCACCGTCGCCGACGCACGGTTCACATACACCGCACCGCGAGAGGCGAGCATGGAGCAGAATCCGCACGCCCGGCCGGACAGCCGCCGGCGCCAACCGACCACACCACGGCCTGACGTGGCAGTGCGGGTGATGACGTCGCGGTCGCCGTTACGTACCGCCTCGTCGGCGACACCGGACATATTCGTCGCCATGTGCCGCAGCGCCTCGTCGGTGTCCTGCCCGCCGGCGATGGCGGACTTGAAACCGATCGGGCCGGTGATCTCCAGCCGCTTGCGCAGCCGCGCCACATCCAGCGACCCGGGCACGGGCTGCACCTGTGCGCCGTGCAGGGCGCCATGGCGGGTCAGGTACTGCATGGCGCTGTTGCGGTTGATGGCGTAGCCGGCTTGGATCCGGGAGATCAGGCCGTCGACAACACCCCAGTACCAGGTTGCGATCGCGGCCGGATCAGCGCCGAGCGCAGCCGAAGCGACGATCGACACGACACCGCCGGCAACGGTGGCGACGTTCTTCTGGTGCTGGCGCGACAGCCGGTCCGCGGTACCGCCTGGCCCACCCTCGGCGGGCCACGACCGGCGTGCCGGCGGTGACCTACGTGCGGGCGGGCTGCGGCGTGCGGGCGGCCCGGGCTGAGCCAGCGGAGACGTCACCACGCGCCCCCTCGATCAGGTCCTCGGGCTCCGGTGGCGGGGTGGTGGCAGCGTCGCGCATGCCGTCCATCTCCTCGGCCGCCGCCTTCCAGCGGGCCAGCTTCTGGTCGGTCATGTCGGGCCACTCTTCCCACAGGACCTGCGGGGGAATGTTCAGCATCTGCGCGCCCTTACCAAGGGCGTCGACGATGGCGCCAGGCGAGTGCAGGCTCGTATCCCGCCACACCACCTGAGCGGACATGTCCTCCCAGGTTTTCTCGTCTTCCATCGCCTTGCCGCACAAGCGCATCATCTGCTCGATCGATTCACCGAAGCTCGTCTTGTGCTCGGCGATGTCCTGCTTGTGCCCGGCTGCCAGCAGCTCGAGCGCCTCAGCTGGGACGTTGGAGATGCCCGACCCGATCACCATGCTCTGTGGTGGGACCTGCGCCACGCTCGCCATGTGCAGCAGTACCTTGTCCCGCGACTCGAGGTAGCCGCCGACCTCGGTCTGGGAGAACTCGCCAAACTTCATATCCGGCGACGTGCCGGCGAGGATCTGATCGACGGCGACGTTGAACAGCGGCGGCAGCGGGTTGTTGTTCGCGTCGACCCGGGTCTCCATGCCCGTCACGTATCGCTGGCGAAACGCCGCGTACTGCAGAGCCATAGCAAGGCTGAAGGTGATCTGGTTGACCTGCTGCTGCAGCCACATCAGGGGCTCGACCTTGCCGCGCGGCACACCTAGGTCGTAGCGGTCACGGAACCGCACCACCGGAACCACGGTTAGGTCATGCTCTTCGACCGATACGATCTGCGGCTCAACGTCGGGGGAGTCGCTCGCTTTGACCGTATAGATCGCCTCGTCGTCAAAGATCCTGGCCAGAATCGTCTTCTCTTGGCCGTAGCGACGCTCGTGCATGACTTCCATGGCCAACTCGGGCCACTCGTCGTTTGTCGGATCCACGTACAACGCGGTCATCCGGCACGCCGACATCGGCGTGATCACAGGGACCGGGTCACCCGGCAGTACGAGGGCGTACGACACGCCGTGGGCGATCGCAGACCGGTACAGCGCCGACTGGCGGGCATCCATCCTGTTTGGCTGCCACACCGCATTCCAGATCTTCGCGTTTTCGGCTGACGGCGCCCGGCCATTCGGGCCGGTAGGGCGAAAGCCGTCGGCGAACAGGTTCTGTGCCACCGACGTGACCACGAGGTCGAGCACGTTAAACCGGGACTGCTCGACGAGCATCCGGTACTCGCGGGTTGCGCGCCGCGGCACATACACGCCGGCGGCCTGGCCGTAGAGGCTGTCCGCTAGCACGGCGTCGATACGCTTCAGCCGCGGCTGCTCGCTGGCGCGAGCCTCACGCAGTGCCCCGAGCGCCTCCCTGATCTGGGCAGCTGAGAGGGGCATCGCGTCACCACCCCACGACTAGACCCGGACGTTTTCCTGTTGGTTTCGTTGCGGCCTCGAGAGCGCCGCTGTTCAGTACGATCCGTCGCCCCATGCGGGCGCCGACCATGCACACCGCGAGGTCGACGAGCTTGTCAGAGTCGCGGGTCACCTTGCCGAGGCTCGTGCCCCACTGGTTCTTCCGCGCCCGCGCGTTGTGGACGTGCAGTCGCAGGGCAGCGTCGCCGTCGTGCGACAACGCTCCGTCCTCGTCGATGTCCTTGGCGGTCTGCTCGGCCGCCTCGGTGAAGAACCGGTTGCGGTCGTTGCCGCCACGCGACGAGAGCCGCATGTCGAACAGCACCGCGTTGCCGGTCTGTACACCCGGCGTCGCCCAGACGAGGACGGTGTCGCGGAAGTCGCGGTGCCACTGGTTGACGAGGTTCATCCAGTACAGCGACTCGTCCGAGTCGTCCCGCGCCGGCGAGGGATCCACGCCGAACCACGTCACCCGGTACCGGTCGAACGCCAAACGGACCGAAGCGTCGACCTCGTTACGTGGCGCCAGCCAACCTTTGCCGCGGTCGCCGCGGGGCCGCTGCCACATGCCGAGCGTGAACACATGCCCGTCGTCCAGCCGACATCCGACCAGCCCGGTCGCGTCAGTCGACTTGGAGCAGTCCAGGAACATGGCGATCGGGTCGTTGTCGGTCACGATCAGGTCGGGCCGGGAGAGGTCGTCGAACCGTCGCGGGTCGACCCAGGCGTCCTCTCGGGCGGCGAGGCCGTTGCCGTAGAACCGGATCGTGTCCGCCACACTCGTGCGCGGGTCGAGCACCTCGCCGGCCAGCCGCTCCAGGTCGGCCCACGGCGCATCCGCGTAGGCGGCGCGGAGGAACTCCGCCAGGCCGTCCTCGGTGTAGATGTCCAGCTGCGGTGGGGCCTCGATCGAGTCGTACAGGATGTCGACCCGCCGGGTCCGGCCGGAGACCTGCGCCTGCCACGCCTCATACGTCCGCTCAGCGACCGAATCGGACCCGGGCGTGTGGGCGTTGGTGAACTCGCACAGCCTGGCCTGCAGTTCGCGTGGGCTCTTGCCGACGTTGCGCCGCGCCACCTCGGCCGTACGGTGCCCGCCGGACGACTCAGTCATGTGATGCGACTCGTTCAGTGCGATCGCCGTCGCCGGGTCGCCCTCGGACGTCTTCTCCGACGCGGTGAGGATCTCGTGCCGGCCGCCGCCGTCGACAATCGTGCGGGTCTCGCCGCAGTCGATGCCGAAGTACTCCCGCGTGCGCCGCGGCAACAGCGCATTCGCCACGCGCAGCACATCCTTGGCCTGAGCCTCCGAGTTCGCGGCCACCTGCACCAACGGCAGCCGGTGGCGCTCGCCCACCCAGCGTCCGTCACGGTGCACGAGGTGCGTCGGGCCGATCAGCTCCCCGTCGAGCCAGGCGCCGGCGAACGGGTCCTTACCGGTGCCCTTCGCGCCCCGCTTCAGCCCCGACCGGTACACCCACCGGCCCGTGAGCGGGTCGAACGCGTACCAGAGGATCAGGAACCGCTTCTGCCCGGGCGTGAACCGCCACGGCTCGCCGGTCAGGTAGTGGATCAGCCCTGGGCCGTCCTCGTCCTCACGGCGGCCCTCGGCCCAGTCGATAACCTGCGGCCCGATCGACGCGGCGATGAGCTCGTTCTTCGCCGCCTGCTCGGCGGGCCAGGGCAGCGTGCACCAAGCCTGCGTACCGAACCAGGGATCAAGGAAGTAGCCGGGAAGAATCTCGGCGTCAGAGATCGCGGTAGTCATCCATCTTCGCCACCGGCGCGGGCGCCGCGGCGAGCCGTCGGCGCTCCACCTCGACCTTCAGCCGCCGGCGGGCACCCTCGGTCGTCATCAGCTCGCCCATCGCCGACCAGATCTTGCCCAGCAGTGCCGCATTCGGCGGCTCAGCCAGCATCCGGGTCATCTCAGCCGCGACCAAGCGCGCCGCAGCCCAGTCGGAGGGCTCCATCAGCTGCGCCTGGGCCGAATCGGACAGTGACTGGTACCAATCCTTGGCGAGATCATGCCAGGATTCGTCCGCCGGCGGGACCTCGACGACGCCAACCACCTTGACCGGTGTGGCTGCCGCCTTCTCCGCCTTCGTGACGTGACCGAGCCTCTGAGAGGTGCGCTTTGGCACGGGGCCGCGAGTGCCCACCGCTACCTCCTCAGAAGAGGGTCGGGTCTCGATCGGGCAATCTGCCCCGCCGAATTAGCCAGTGCCGCTCACGCACACCCCGCTCGGCATGACAGTTGGCACACCGAACGACGCAGTACCGCTCAACGTGATCTAGATACCGCCGCAGCCGCGTGGCGTTCTGCAATTTCGACCTGTCCTCGTACCAACCGAGGTCCGATCGCTTCGTGGATGGATCAATGTGGTCGAAGTGCAGTGCGGCCGGGCTCCGGCGATAACCGCAGTCGACGCAACCCCGACCCAGTTTGAGCGCGTCCAGAATGGCCACGGCATTCGCGATGTTCTCCGCATAGCGCTGCTTGGATGCCATCAGCGGCACCCCCATGGCCCAAGATCGCAAACTTAGGAGTTGCCTGACGCCCTATGCCGTGCCGGTCGCGGGATGGGTTGACCGAGGGGTCACCCCCCAGGGGTACCTACGTCAGCAGCCCTGGGTGGCGTGGTGTGCGCTTGGCTGCGCGGTGCGTGGACCAGCGCGCTTGTGCTGCCTGCCGCCCCGTCTTGCTTGCGTGGTGATCCTTGCACTTGGTGGCCAGGTTCTCCAGCGTGTGGTCTGCCGGGTCGCCGAGGTGGTCTGCCTCGAGTCCGGTTGTGATGGGGCAGCGTTGGCCGTTGGGCAGTGGCTGGGTGCATTGCCACCCGTCCCGGGTGAGGCACGCTCGCCGGATCTTCGCCCACCCCTGGGGTAAGGGTGTGCTGCGGCGGGAGGTGGATCCTGCCCGGGGGGGTGTCGGGTGCCCGGTCATGTCAGAGCATCCCCATGTTCTGTTGTCCCCCCGGGTATTGCTGGGCTAGGTCCTGATCCCGACCACGTCCACACCGATCGAGGCCACGTTCAGCAGGGTGGAGACGGTGACGACACAGCCCTCGGCCGTCTTCGTGCCGGCCTTCACGGTGGCGTGGACGTTGCCCAGGGCTGCCGTACCGGTGACTGTTTCGATCAGGACGGCGTACTGGGCGTCGGGGAACGGCTCGGGCCAGGTGATGGTGACGTCGGTGGAGCCGAGCAGTGGGCCGATGGTGGTGCCGGTGCGCTGGGTCTTGGCGTTCACCTTCGCCAGGTCCTTCGCCAAGGTGTTGACCTTGACGGTGAGGCGGGACAGGCGGTTGGCTAGGCCGCGCAGGGCTGAGGTGAAGTCGGAGACGTTCATCGGCCCCCCGACGCAGCGATGCCCAGATCCTCTCTGCGAGGGTCTGGGCATAGTGGTCCTACCGACCGAAGTGTTGCACGACATCCGTGGATGGATCAAGCAGCGAGGTCGAGAATGTCGGCGAGCCGATACCAGCGTCGGCCGTGGGATGCGATGGCCACGGCGTGCAGCTGTCCGCGGTGCGCCCAGGACCGTACGGTGACGGCGGGAATGCCGAGGTAGCGCTGGGCTTCCGCGGCGGTGATGATGCGGCGCTCGTTCATGGGCTCGCCCTTCGGCGGTTCCGCACGTCGACGACGATCAGATCGACCCATGCGGCCACGAACAGCACGCAGCAAACGAGGATGAAGATCAGCCCTGGCATGGGGATGCCAAAGCCGCCTCCCGCGATCGTGGCCACTGTCGCCACAAGAACACCCAGAGCAGACAGTCCGCCCAGATGGACCAAGATCTTCATGCTGCTGCTGCCTCCACTCCGGCGTTGTCCTGCTGGGTGCGTAGGTGGATCCATCCTCCGTCTCTACGATGCCATTTCGTCTTACAGCGGGAGCATTCGATAACCGTGTCGTACGGGTCGAGGTAGAGCTGAGTGTCGCAGGCCCTTCCGCCGCGGTGCTGCGGGCAGCGGCCGGCCGAGTAGCCGCGCCTCTCGGCGGCGCGCTGGTAGACGTGCAGGGCTCCGGCGATGGCGCGGATGTTGCCGGCGAACTCGTCGACGGCGGGATGCTGGTCGCAGGCCCATTCGAGGCGGGTCAACAGCCAGGCGGACATTTCAGCAACGGTGGGTAGCGGGGGTGTCTGGTCGAGGTCGAGAGCCCAGTCGCGCACCCAGAAGTCGAGCACACCCAGGGGTGTGTCTTCGCCGGGGCAGAGCAGCGACAGGTCGTGCAGGTTCAGCGGCGGTTTGGACTCGAATACCCGGGTGAGGATTTCGCTCACGCCCCGCACCGCGGCCGGGTCGAGGTCGGCGTAGGCGGGGGCGATGGCTGACAGGTCGTCGTGGAGTCGCTCCCGACAGCCGTCGCACACCTGCGGTGTTTTCGGATACCGAGGGTTGCTCTTCGGGCGGAAGGTCGGGCAGACAACGCACAGGGCTTCGCTCATCTCGCCTCCGTGTCGTGGGTGGGGAAACAGCGCGGGCAGGGTTTTGATGCGAAGTCGGCCACCGACCGTTCTTCGCTGAGCACCCAGCCGACTTCGCCGATGCGCATGTGGCCGTCCGGCAAGGGGCCGCGGATCTGGCCGATGCGCCTTTCGCAGCGGGTCCGCTCGCCGCTGATGGCGTGATGAGGGATGCCTTTGCGAAGTGCTGCGATCCAGACGTCGCTCACGGTGTCTGTCCTTCGTCGTGGGTGGGGACGATCACGGCAGCACTCCAAGCAGCAGCAGTAGATCAATGACGCCTCCACCGCAGACCAGCACGACGCCGACGGCCATAGCGACCAGTCCACCGATCCAGAACAGGCGCTCGCCGCGCTGCGCGCTCATGGCCTCTCCTCGCTGTCCGGCCACGTGTACTCGTAGGTCACGCCGTCGACGGCCTGGCCGTAGGCGCCAGGTCCGAAAACGGTCACGGCGGTTGGCTTACCGTCGCGGTCGGCCGTTACCCAGAGCGTCACGCCAGCCACGTTCATCCACCAGCGGCCGGTGTCCATCTGCTCGATGTGGACCCAGTCGCCGACCACGAGCTCGTCGAACTCGGTGTCCTGGAGCACCTTCACCGTGGAGTGCTCAGAGGACACTGCGTCGCGCTGGTCGGACTGGACGTGGTGGCTCTTGCCGTAGCCCGACCTGCCGGTCATCTCGTGGACGAGCAGGCGCCAGCGTGATCCGGCTCGCGGTTTCGGCGCGCTCATCGCGCGCTCTCCTCGCTGTCCGGGTACCGACCGGGACGGGGCCGGCGGGACTCGACCAGCGCCTCCAAACGGCCGCGACCCATGCCGGCCTGATGCGCGAGCAGCACCATGTCCGCTGCGAAGTCGCGATCGTCAGGGTCGGTGAGAACCTCAACCAAGGCTTGGGCGATGTCGCGACTAACCTCGTTGAATACTCGCTCGACTTCCGGGCTCATTCTGGCCTCCGGGTGATGGCAGTAGCGAGAGCGTGAGCTGTGGCCTGAGCCTCGACGATCGCCTGGGTGACGTGGCGCGCTCGCCGCGCGGCTGATGCGGCAGTCGGCGCGTTGCGGCCTCGCCCGCGAAAATGCCCAGCGCCAGATCGGTCGGCTGGTAGCCCAGCCATCGGCCTTCCTCGTCGAGTTCGTGCTGGCTGCGGCGGATGATCAGGCCGTGACGTTCCAGCCGGAACAGCGCCGGGTACACCGCTCCCGACCCGAGGCCGGTGCGTCGCCAGATCGGCATGTAGGAGTTCAGTCCGAGCACGATGCAGGCCAGGACGATGATGTCGTGGCGCTGGTCGCGTCGTAGGCGCCATGCGCGGTAGGCCTTGATCATGATCCAGCCTCTCGGTTCGTCCATGTGGCGGTGCCGTCAGATGTCACGGCGTCACCGGCTCAAACAGCGCAGGGGCGTTCACGACTCGGAGCCAGCGCAGCACCTTTGGCAGGTTCAGGTCTGGCCCGAACGCAAGGTAGGTGCCGTCGGCCGAGTCGCAGCCAGAGTCTGCCGCGCGTTGCAGTCGGCCTTCGCTGTTGACGCGTCCCATGTGGACCCAAAGGCCGCGGCGTTTCGCCTCGGCGATGAGGGCCCGGGCCTGCGCACCTAGTTTCCACGCGGTGGTGCCGCCGATGAACAGGGCGTCGAACTGACCCCACGGCAGGTTGTCGGGTGTGGCGCCGTCCTGGCCGACGTATGCCACCGGGAAGCCCAGTGCGCGAATGTGCGGCAGCATCGGCAGCGACCGGGCCAGGGTTGCCGTTGCGTCGCCGACGACATCAGGTGCGACGACGAACCGGCACCGATCCGCAGTCCACGCTCGCTCAGCCAGCCAAGCCAGGTAGGCGTCGTCGCCCGGGTACTTGTCGGCGAACACGGCGTTGTCGGCGATCCACTCCACGCCCGGGATGACTTTGTTGCCGGCGGCGGGGGTGCAGATCTGGCCGAGCAGTCCGCTACGCATGGCGGCCTGCACCTTCGGCCCGGACGCGGTGGCGAAGTACAGCACGCGCGATCACCACCAGAACGACGACAGCGACCGTGACCCACGCCTTCCCGACCAACTGCCCGGCCACCACCAACGGTGCAAGGCCGAACCCGGCCAGCCACAGGAACAGCAGCGTGTCCACAACAGACCCGACGAGATTCGACGCCACCGCGGCACGGACGTAGCCCTTGCGCCGTAGTGGGGTGTAGACGGCCATGTCGGCGAGCTCGGACAGGCCGAACGCAACCGCCGACGCAACCGCGAGAGCAGGTGTGGACAGCCACCACGACAACACCGCACCCGCGGCGAGGGCAACGAACACCCATGCTCGGCCGGCGGCGTCCTGGACTGCGTCGCGGGCGACGAACGCGAACCCAGCCGCGTACGTGCCTGCGGTGGCGACCAGGCCGAACCCGACCGGCACAAGTCCGTACGTGGCCGTGAGCCAGTTCGCCAGCACGATCGTGGCAAGGTAGGCGAGCACTGCGAACGTCTTCATGATCCAGCCTCTCGGTTCGTCCATGTGGCGGTGCCGTCGGAGTGCGCGCCGGTGTGGCCGTGAGCGAGGTGGCAGGAGTACAGGGCCGGCCCGAGCAGCCCTGGAATCGAGTCGCCGCACTGCCCGGCGGGTGAGCCTTCGGCCTTGGGGTCGCGCGGCGCGGCGATGGCGGCGAGCACCTCGCGGACCGTCGCCACCATCAGCGCACGGTTCTGCTCCGGCACTTCGTCCCACGGCTTGGCGCTGGCCTCCCGCGTCCGGTAGCCGAAGTCCGGCGCAAGCCGCTCGTACGTCTCGTGGAACAGGCGAGCGACCGCCATAGCGTCGCCAGACACCCTCTCCCGTGCTCCAGGATCGTCCTGGACGACTTGGGGTGTGTCGCTGCCCTCCTGCGACTTCGGTGCGTTCGTGGCCGTACGTGGCTCTGGCGGCTCCGTTGGGGCCTTGTGGGCGGGGTCCAGCGCGTACGTCAGCCGGTCCCGGTACCAGCTGTGGGTGACGGCTATCGCCGTAGGCCCGCCCTTCAGCGCCTGCCAGTCTTCGTGCGCTTCGTCGCGGATCTTGCCGACTTCACGCCGCAGCTGCTCCAGGGTTGCGGCGATAGCGTCCCGCTCGGCGCGGGCCTCGTCGCGTCCTTGGCGCAGCGTGTCGACGGCGGCGAGCGTGTCGCCGACCGGCTCCCACAACGG
>Ga0247824_10000654_pt1 | contig 17611 bp, 15 predicted proteins | sample 13C_PalmiticAcid_FD_194412 | JGI IMG/M metagenome (GOLD analysis project Ga0247824, IMG submission 194412) | Soil microbial communities from agricultural site in Penn Yan, New York, United States - 13C_PalmiticAcid_Day48 | ecosystem: Environmental > Terrestrial > Soil > Agricultural land... | reverse complement strand
GACTCGCGCCTCTTCCCCTCGGCACTCCCACGGCGCTGATCCCCTCCCCGCCCAGCAGCAACCTGCCCCTGGCCCTGGCCTTGGCCCTGCGCCCCCTCCCCAATCCTCAGCGAATTAAACACATTCTCCCACGAGTCCACATTCAGGTGCGCGAACCCTCTCCCCTCCGCCCTCTGCTCCTCGTACCAGTCCATCGTCGGCGGGAAGCAGTACCACATGTGCGTCGCGCCCGGCCCGTTGCGCGCACTCGCGAGCCGCGCTTCCTCGTACAGCCTGTTGATGCACCTCGATCGGCCGGCGACGGCGGCGGCGGCAGCGGCGACACCACCTCCACGACTGGTGGTGGGGGGGTCGGTGGGGTTGTTGGTGGTGTACCCGCGGGGCGGGTGGAAGATGATGCGTGTTTGGTGGTGGCCGGGTTCGGACGCGTCTTCCGGGCCCGGGGTGTCGGTGTCCATGTCCATGTCCGTGTCCATGGGGTGGTGGTCAACAAAGAGCGCCGAGTCGGCGTTGCTGCTGCTTGCCGTGGCGGGGGAGCGGGAGGATGGGGAGGACGGGCCGAGGGCGACGCGGCGGTAGCCTTTGCTCTCCATGACGTGCTCCGGGGCCGGGAGAAAGTTCCTGATGTTCTCGAGGGTCCGCCGGAGGAACTGGAGAGTGACGTCCAAGGGGTATTTGGAGTCGCAGTCGGCGGGCCAGTCCCAGCCGCCGAACCAGACCTGGTCAAGCCAGGTGCCGTTGTTTTTGGCGTCGCCGTTTTCGCGGACGTACTGGATCAGCTGGCGCTGAATGTAGATGAGATCCTTCTCCGCCGGACCGCGCCCGTCGGGGTAGCGGGTTCGAGCGGCCGGGTCCCAGATGACGAGTTCGCAACGGCTGTACGGCTTCTTATGCGGGTTGACCGGGCGGTAGGCGGCGATCCAGGGATGCCGTTCGAGGGGTTTCGCGGGCGGGGGTTCTTCGGGATCCCACTCTTTATCGATAGTGTAGAAGAAGCCAAGGTAGGTGTTGTACCCGTACTTGGGGCCAGCAACACCAGTACTGTCTTTCTTGAAGCACGGGCCAAAGGGAAAAGTGAACTTGAACCAGTCTTGCAATCTGGAGAATTTCACAGTGAAGTCTCCAAAGTGTGTTGCCATCTGCATGTCCAGCCAGGAGACAGGAAACTTGAATAGCGTCCACTGGGCCCTGGACCCATCCAGGGTGTTGAGGTGGTCAAAATAGTCGGCAAAACATTCCGTGCTCTCCATCTTGATGATGTCGCTTCGGAAGGACCAGCGCCCTTGCTCGACACCGGCGCCGTTGTCCCCGTAAGCGGGAACCCGCAGACGGGCGTCCCCGTCGTTGTTGGCGTCACGGTCTGATGCTTCGACCTGGTCGTTCCTCTCTTGAAGGACTTCCAGTACCGCATCGGGGTCGTTCAGCGTCTCCTCGGAGTATTTTGGTATCCGAACACGCCGTTCTCCCCTTTTGCACCCGTGCATTTTGATGGCCTGGCTGGAGCTGATAACATGAAACTTGCGGAACTGGTCGGCTCGCAACGTCGACCACCAGCCGAACCAATTGACCAAGCTCTGCTCGTCGTGCGGATCAATCGATTCGTCGGCATATACGAGCGAACTGTTGTCCTCATCGAGGGCGAACGGGCCGGCCTCCGACATCCGGGCCATGTGCAGCTCCTCTACTATAGCGGCTGCCGCATATCGGCACCCACAGTCCTCTCTGCTTAGCCCACTGAGGTTGGCCTGCATTTCTGGAAGCATGTCGTTCGAAGACTTGAATAGTTCTTGCCTGGCCTCATATCTCTCTTCAGCCAACTCCGACATGAATTCGTGAATGTTGTGAGCGGTGATGAGACGGAAGCCAAAGTTTCTGGCTCGATATTTGCTGAACCAGTTGAAGAACTCGAGCGAACGCAATGGCTCGGACACCAGGAAGCTCGGGGTGAGAAAGATGGCCGTGCGGTACGGGAAGAGCCGTGTGAGCTGCATCGCCCCAGGCGGCACTGGATTGTCGGGCCGCGAGATGGATGGGTACATGGGTAGGCCATGAATAGGCTCGGAAAAACACCAATATTCGTCGTTCCTCGTGATCAGATACTTAGAGAGATTCGGGAACCGGCGCAGGCTCCATGCCAACGTCTCGTGGATGATAACCACCCCGGGATGGTATTCGACCCGAGCCCGAAAGGCATCCCAGCCTCCAGGCTGGTGGCTGGCGAAGATATGGCATGCAGGATTGCTCGCACGCAGCCATTGAAACAGCGCCAGCTCAACCTCCCTTCTCGAGCTTGGGATCGCCAGAAAGAAACTGGGAATCGCAGGCGGCCTCGACATTGTCGGTAGTAGCTTGTTGAAATCAAAATCAAAGAGACGCTTCATGATAACCTCCCGCGCAGACCGACTATCTTCTTTCTTCGGTTTCGGTTTCGAGTTGTTGTTGTTGTTGTCCAGTTTAGGCTCGCACGAAGGAGCCAAAGGCGGCAGTACGGACTTGCAGTCCCCAGATGAGGCAAAGATGATGTACCCCAGCGTGGCCCCCAATGGGCTTGCGGGCTCTTGGTTGGGTGTCGAGGCGTCTTTCAAAGCTTGTCTCATAGCGTCTTTCCACTCCTCGCACTTGGTTGGGTACACCAAAACGCTGTACTCCGTCTGACCGTAGTAGACAGCGATCAAGCCGCCCGTCAGGTATTGTGCAACCCGCTCTAGGGCCCGCTCGTCTCCTTGAGGTATGATAGTCCCCCTCGCGAGGAGCTCGGTGACCAGTGACTCAAGTTTGAAGCCAGTGGTCTTTGCGAAACAGGCATGGCTGAATGCCAGACTCTCCTTATCCAGGAAATCGGTGAGCCACGGGCGTTGGCTCCGTGATTCGCGTGGGAGCCCAATAAAGGTCGCTTGGGCAGAGGATTGACCGAGGATCAACTTCTTGTCCGAACTTTGGGTACTGTGCATCGGCGAGATGCTCGGCCCCTGTTGGGGAGGAGGCACAGGAGGGTCAAGGTCCATCGGCTCCGGTTCCTGGACAAAGGCAGGCTGATCTTCCTCGCCGTCTAGGAACCGGACAGACTTCCGCTTCTTTTTTGGAGGTGCCACATCGGAGCCTGCGGTGGTGGACGTCGGGCTCATGAGCGTGGATGTTTGCGGAGGCCCGAACGGACTTGCTCCGGGACTCTCGAGCTGCGGAGAGGTCTGTGTCGGACTCAAGATGGAGCCCATCGAGCCGCGCCTGTTGATGGCCTGTCCGCTGCGGAGGTCAAACAGCTGCATTTTTGAAAGATCCGGAGCCATATCTTCCTTCTCACGACTCCGCAACTGGACCAGCCTGCGATAGCGATGTTTGTCAAACAGCTTTGGTTCTCTGCTTTCATCAGCCATAGCATCCCTGAGAGCGGCCCGCGGTTTTCTCATTCTTCCGCTGGTAAAAATATTCCCCGTCGGCTGAGTGGTGCTTTTCTTTGCCGTATGAGTCTTGCGCGCGGGCTTGCTTATCGGTGCTCCTGTCGTGGGAATGGAAATTGTAGGTCTCGGCTTTGGTTGAAGCGCCGTGTCGGTGGATGCCTTGCTTGACTTTCTGGCCGTTCCCTGGTAGCCAATAGTTTGCGGGGGCGCTGTTTGTTTCCGGCTGTTGGTTGACGAGGGCGCTTCTGTTTGCAGCGCCTGGCGCCCAATGCTAGGCCGTCTGGCCTCGCTTTGTGTCCCGGCGCTACCTGCAGCCACAGGACCGGAGGTCGGGGGTCCTTCAAAACTCTTCCGTCGATTTTGGGGCCGCGTCGTTGATGCAGGTTCGGAGACTGAGCCCTCGATCTGCGGTTGCTCCTCGACGGCTTCTTCATCGCTTGACTCTTGGTCAAGCAAGGGCTCCGTCACGGGCTCCGTCAAAGGTAGGCCTAGCTTTTTCCGCTTGGAATTTCGTTGGCGATGACGCTTTGCCTTTGCCTTCTCTTTCTGCTTCCGCGCGGCATAGTATTTCTGGACATCGAAGGGCTCGAGTTCCCCAGTCGCATGCTTGGCTTTGTCTTCTTCCCACGTCGCCCTGAGATCACTGCCGAGATTCGACTCAACCTCCCACGTGCTGTCATGGAGCGGGAAGCCTGTCCACTCTACGAGGTAGTACATCTTGCCTTTATATCGCTGTTCAGCTAGGATGTTCTCGACTAGGAATTCCTGGTCGGGGTCATGTCCTGAGACGGTGGATGTCAAGGAGATGTTGTCGTCGCTCTCGTCTCGGCTCGGAGAGGCAGCCCTGAACGAGGCGGGGACGTTCTTGAACATGGCGGATACCTAGTCGGAGGACTCGACCTCAAGCCTGTCCTTGGGTGTTAAATCAAACAAATGACGACCTCGCCAGCCGAGGGAAGCGTCAAGCCGAGAGCCGAAGACAGCCGTTTTCGACTCCCCAGCGACGAGCCGTCCACAGCTCGCCTGGTGTGAGAAGCTCAGAATTTGTATGGCCGATGGCTGATACTGCCCGGTCGTCGCGGCGGGGTTTGAGATGGTTGTAAACAGGTTTGAATGGAGGGGGTTGATTTTGGCTTGAACTGGAGTCTGATAGTGGTAATTTGGCCGGCAACGAAAGTGAGCCCTCGGCGGTGTGTACCGATATTGATTGCTCCTAGCCACTCTCTTTGTCGATGCTGAGATGGATCTGATTGATTGCGGTTTGTGAACTGAGGGATCAATGAGGTGCACAGGCAATTTCAGCTTCTCTCTGTGACGAAAGGGTGACCGAACCTATCAAAAATCAGCCATGCAATTCCCAAGCTCTGATGCAGCGCAATCTTTCATTTCCTTACATGGACGCCTGGCAGCATTAGGGTAAACAAAGCATCAATCGGTGCACTGGGCTGCTGAGCAACCTGATGAAAGCCAGCCAATTGGGCCCAGCTGCTGGGGGTGGGCTGGGGTTTGATTTCAAGTCTGAAATCGACAAGGGAACCGTGCTGAAATTTGGGCTTTGAGCCCATGACTTCTTCGAGGCAGGCGTTGCGGCCAATCAGGAAACGCGCCCGCCTTTTCTGCACCTTCCAGCCGTTCCAGGTTACCTTTCTAGAAGAGGGTTTGGAAATGTTTCAGAAGTTACCATACAGATCCCGTTGTCAACTTCCATCCCCAATGTGCTGGATGCCAAATATGGCTTCAACAAATTCCAGCTTGTCTTTGAACGCAGTGCCCGTCCCTGATGTGCAATTCTTTGTTCGTGCATCCAAACGGAAAAACAGCTGCCTAATCTCTGTCTTGCGTCTCCTATTCCAGGCGGCCGCTTAAGACCTGGCACGTGATAAGCGCTCCTCGCAAAGATCTAAACATATTTCAACGCCTGCGCTCTGGAAGTTGAAGGACAGAGGATTGATTGATCAGTTGGATGTGTGGAACACGGTCTCGAAGCGTGTCTTCCAACCACAGTGCTGAGCCTCTGCCCCGTTTGCCAGTCTTTGTGCTGAGCACAGCCAACCCTTGCCTCGGATCAAGTGCGTTGCCCAAGAACCCTGGCACCGCCACTCGTCGTCAGCTGCAAACACCACTTCGACCAACGGTCCACCCTCCAAGCCGCACCGACCATCCTCCTGACTCTCCTTACATCAATCAAGCCTCCACAGCGCACCAACAAATCGCCGTTTCGCGGGACTCTCCGACCTCATTTCGCGCATAATCTCCCACAGCAGCCATGGCTAACGACGAGTACGATGTAAGATGTTCTTCTCTTCTGACCCTGGCAGGTCTCTGTGCGCGGCAGTGCGCTAACCTGAGACGCTTCCATAGTTCCTCTTCAAAGGTGCCGACCGACCCAGCCCGATGCGCCCTCCCCCCACCGTCGCGCGAGCACTCGGCTGACTTTTCTGGCGTTTCTTACTAGTGGTGCTGATTGGAGACTCGGGTGTCGGAAAGTCCAACCTGCTCAGTCGGTTCACGCGCAATGAGTTCAACCTAGACTCCAAGTCGACCATCGGCGTCGAGTTCGCCACGAGGTCGATCCAGATCGACAACAAGACCATCAAGGCACAGATTTGGGACACGGCGGGCCAGGAGCGGTACCGCGCCATCACCTCTGCCTACTACCGCGGCGCTGTCGGTGCGCTGCTCGTCTACGACATCAGCAAGAGCCTTTCGTTCGAGAACGTGACGCGGTGGTTGAAGGAGCTGCGGGACCATGCAGACAGCAACATTGTCATTATGCTCGTGGGCAACAAGACTGATCAGCGGCACCTGAGAGCCGTGCCGACAGAGGACGGCAAGAACTTTGCGAGTACGTCGCGACAGTCGCTGGGAGTTGCCGTGGGCAGCAGCAGTAAGGAGTTGAGCTGACGAGTGATAGGCGAGAACGGTCTTTCCTTCATCGAGACATCGGCGCTCGAGGCCACCAACGTCGACCTCGCCTTCCAAAACATCCTGACCTGTATGCCCCCAGATCAGTTATACCCCTCAGTGTTCTCCCCAAAGCTGACACTCGTTGTTTCACAGCCATCTACCAGATCGTGTCGAGCAAGAGCCTGCAAGAGGATGGGCCAGACGTCGGCAAGAAGTTTGACCCGAGGGAAGGCAACAACATCTCGCTCAGCCAGGAGGGAGGGAAGGAAGATTCGAAGGGTTGCTGTTAATACCTGGGTCCGGCACGATTACATGGCGTCACTTATGTCTGATACGAATTGGGGATCTTCTTATGGCCATGGGGGACACGGGATCTGCTACACCTTGGGACGTTGGGGTTGAATTCTGAGGGGGGATTCTAGTTTTCTTCTTTTTGTTCTGCTTTGCCTGTGCTGGCTGTTGGGATTTTCGCAATGGTTTCCGACCATCCTTGATGCATGGATTACGAGGCAGTTAGTTGAATGGACACGAGGCAATACCTCACTATTTACTGTCACAGGATCGCAGCGTCAAGACTCCCAGAATGACGATCACCGAGTCCATCTCCACCCACCGAGCCCCTCTTCGAATCCCCACGGTGGGTTCGGGGCGCAGTTGAGTGGGATGGATGCGCTGGCTTATGCCTCAGCACTCTTGCTCGTGTGGTCTCCTCTTGACGCGCTGCTGTGTCTTTGCAATCCAGCATGGGTTTCGCCTCAGTGCCCGCCTGTTCTTCTTGATGGAGCATCGAGTCAGCAAACTGAGCCCCAAAGGCCAAGTGGACTTTTTTGCATGGCGCTTTGTTTCATGTCTCAGACTCGAACAGGGGCACAGGCCCGATGCTGACCGCCTTCTGGAAATGACGATAAGGAAGGCGTGGGGACTGAGATAAGGCTTATCAGCGAGTGGGGCCTTGTCGTCCGCCGAACTTTTTTTCGCCGAGTGCCTGCATCGCGATGGGTCGTCAAGCAGAGAAGAGGCCCCGCCAAGCACACCAACTCTTCTGCATCCCATCCACCAGCAGACAAAATGGCGGCAGTTTACAAGTCGTTATCCAAGAGCGCCTCCAAGGCCGACAAGGACACAAATGGCAGCAATGGCGCCGTGGAGAGAAAAAACAAGCAGAGAGTGCTGATCCTCTCATCAAGAGGTGTCACCTATAGGTACGGACGGACAACATCAATTGCGGTATGGCAGGCTCCCATGGCTGACTGTGATGGATAATTAGGCACCGTCATCTCCTCAACGACCTCGCAGCGATGCTCCCACACGGCCGGAAAGACGTCAAGTTCGACTCCAAGTCCAAGCTGTACCAGCTCAACGAGCTGGCCGAACTCTACAACTGCAACAACGTGCTCTTCTTCGAGGCAAGGAAAGGAAAGGATCTGTACATGTGGATGAGCAAGGTGCCCAATGGCCCGACAGTCAAGTTCCACGCCCAGAACAGTGAGTTGGGACTCCAAGTTTAGGAACTCTAAACGAACCGCCGGCTGACCAGCGTCAAAGTGCACACAATGGAAGAACTCCACTTCACTGGAAACTGCCTCAAGGGCTCGCGACCAATCCTCTCTTTCGACGGCGCCTTCGAGACAGAACCCCACCTCCGCGTCATCAAGGAGGTTTTCCTCCACATCTTCGGCGTGCCGCAGGGCGCGCGCAAGTCCAAGCCCTTCATCGACCACGTCATGGGCTTTACCGTGGCCGACGGGAAGATTTGGATTCGCAACTACGAGGTCCGAGAAGTCGAGAAGGCCAAGGGCGACGACAAGGACGCGGCTGACGACGGCGACAAGAACAAGGGGCGCAAGAGCAAGGGCGGCGCGATCGACAACACGGACGTCAGCCTGGTCGAGATTGGCCCGCGGTTTGTGCTCACGCCCATCGTCATCCAGGAGGGCGCGTTTGGCGGCCCGATCATCTACGAGAACAAGCGGTTCATCTCGCCGAACCAGGTCCGGTCCGACCTGCGCAAGGCGAAGGCGAGCAGGCACGGGGCGCGGATGGAGCAGCAGCGGGATACTCTGGCCAGGAGGAGGGCGCTTGGGCTGGAGGACGGGGCGAAGAAGGATCGCAGCGGATTAGATACCCGAGAGCTGTTTGCTTAGAGTGGGAATATGGGATTTGGTATGGCGTTCTCTGGGGTTCAACATCTTGCATGCAACTGTCCAGCTAATGTGATGACTGTCTTGCATTAAACATACCCGTTCCGCAGAGAATCCTACTACTGACTTCCTCGGGTCCAGCAACGCATCGCCTATGTTTCTTCTATTGCTCTGGAGTTCTCGGATTGCAGCGCGCATGTGAAGTTTACCACAGGGCACAATCTTCCGCTTGCGATTGTCGACTCGCCCATCCCTGACCCCTGTCACTGTACCCTGGCACGGACCCCATGCGCTAAACTTACCGCAGCTGGGGCCCGGGAAATGGGGACCTGCGTCCACCGTTCCATCTGGGGCGGCCTGCGAGGTGACCAGGGTGACACGCTGAGCTGAGTGACCATTGCGACCTCCCGCCCATGTAATTAACCATCCTGCATCAACAAACAGACCCATTCCCGGATTTTCCATCTTCACCTGGTAGTTTCATCCCCATCTCGGCATCATCGCCAACTGCCTGAACCGAGAATGGAGACGGCGTCGAATCGCCCTCGGCACCTGTCATCGATATTGACCAATATGTCATGGTCCGCTGCGCGTTGCGCGTGCTGCGAGTGCAGCCTCACCTCCCTTTTTGATAGCCCCAACGTCGGGGTGGATGCGGAGTAGGGCATTTGGGGGATAGGTGTGGGCTTAATAGCGACTTGAGTTTTGAGTTGCTGTTTGGCTCCTTATTTCTTCTGCTCTTTTTCGGTAGTGGTGCTTTGGCTCTTTGGGTGGGCAGTGTCGTTGTGGTTGTTTACCTTCCTACTACTGTGGTTGGGATTGTGTTGGGATCGTTGCTCGGTGAGTTTAACGAGTGATGTGTTGGGATTTGGAGAATGTGTGGCTGACTTGGGATTGAGACGTCACCGAAGTGCAACATGACCTCCTCTGAGAGAAAACAAAACGAAGCTGCTGGTCAGCAGCAGTCGGCCGCTCAGCTCCAGGACCTACCGGCGGAGACCCTCATCGAAATCTTCTCCGGTCTCGACTTTGACACCTTCGACAATATGCTCCTGGTTAGCCGGCGCTTGAATTCCGTCATCCATTCTCACTGGGCCTTGATCCTCCCCGGCATCATCGAAGCCGAGTTCTCCCCCGTCAAGGACCTCTTCGACACCTTCTTTAACGTGGACCTGCCCTACGGGATGGACTGTGCCCAGCTCCTGTCCGTCTGCAGCACCCTCGACGGCTTCCGCCACCTGCTGAGCTTCTGCCGTGCCATCAGGCGGTGGGAGCTGGAGTTCCCGCGTCTGCGTTTTGCGAGTGTGCCGCAGTACAGCCGCAGTCTCTGGCCCCACGAGATCGGTCGGTTGCGCGCGGCGTTGTATGTCTGGTGGAGGTTTGCGCGCGCGTTCCACGACCCTGCGCCGTGCGAAGACAACAGCTCCGAGGCGCGGCGGGCGTTTGTGCGGCAGCTGTCGACTACGCAGTTGCATGAGGTGCTGGATATGTGGGAGACGGTGAGGAAGGCGGTGGGGAGGAGGGTGTGTCCTTCGGTTAGTGCGGTTAGGGGTCTCGGGGTAGGTGATGTTTCTTCTGCCAACTGAAAATGTACAGTTGCTGACTGGGGTGATACAGGGGAAGCTGCTCACCAGAGAGGAGGGAGCCCGTGTTGGGTGGGGCGATGTGCCGGAGAATCTCGACATCGTCGATACGATGATGAAGCTTCGCCCAGAAGATGTCCTCCACCTGCTTGTGTATCGGCACAGGTATGCGACGAAAGCGAGCGTAGTCCAGTTTGTGAGGTTGAAGCACCCACGGTATGGCCCTTACTGATATGGGACCTTGGATTTTGGTGGTTGCTGACAATATGGCGACCTGTAGCATCGAGGACAGCGTCGAGACGTTTAGCGAAGCCATTCTTGATGTCATGCGTGAGCGAAACGTGGGGCTGTTTTGGCCTTTCCCATCTTCTGGGTTCCCGGCTTTCCACGGCGGCATTCTGGATCACAAGGAGCCCGAAACTGAGAGGCTGCGTGCCGTCTACGGTACCGATGCTGGCTCAGGCACGCACGATGATGATCTCGGGTGGAGGCGAGGGATGCGTCCTGCGGCTGTTAGGACTGGAAGGCTGGTTGCGAGTGCATAGGAGGCTTGTGTTGAGGTTGAGAGGAGGGGATGCTCCGGCAAGTCAGGTATTTCGTTGACATGGCCAGCGACGGGCCCGTGTTGGTATTCCGAGACCCGAGTGAGAGACCACAGACAACGTAGACCGTATTGCCTGTATGCCACCTTCGTTGATACCCCCAAAACTGTGGCCTCGGTGCCTGGTGCCCACGGCAGCCATACCCCTGGCAGGTGTTTACTGCGGCGGGGCCACGGTCGGACATTTTGGGACTTCACATCACCTTTCTGCCCCGGATTTCTAGCAGGACCAGGCAAAAAATGAGTGTGCGTGTAGTAAAATCAGTTCTTTCTCTATAGCCATTTCGTTCTCGCATTCTTTGGACAATGTTTCCTCTGTGGGAGCGCAGGAAAGGAGGAGCTGGGATCCAGCGTTTCGACTATTCTGTAGTGGGGGTGGCGGCGACTCGCTGCTTCCAATCACCCAGCCACTTGCGCTCCCTAAACATCAACTCAACCAAGACCCCAAGCAGTGCAACTCACCGATCATACCGCCCCACGAGAATGCGCGCCCCAGGACCCCAATTTTAGAGGCTGTCTTCCGGTATGTCCAATGCCAGTTTTCCTACTGCAAAAGCATCTTTCCCTGCGTACGCGCACGGCGGGACGGTGAGAAAGATGGGATGAAGCTGCAAGTCCTGGATGTGTATCCGCCCGGGCTCATCTCTGTCTCTCTCACACACACACACTATGTCGTCTGACCGCGCGCTCCATGAATCTGCTTCAACACATAACAAAACACACCAGCATACGCAATCTACCAGTTCTCAATTATTTTACGGCGGATTCTAGTTCGACTGACCTGCAACGCAGCGTTCGCATTGGCTTATCCTCCGCCCTTGCGTCCCGGCTCTGGGCGTGTTACCCTCCGCCACACTTGCACGCCTTTGCCGGCAGAGGCCTTGCAATAATACCAGTTGAACGACAGTCTCATCAGCCAAAGGGGGATTCGTTAGTCTTAAGTGGTGGTAAGTTTCTTTACTCCTTTCGATGGGGCGACTAGGGCACGCTGGCTGCCTTCCCCTTGCCCTGGCCCTTCCCGCTGCCTTCCTGTTGACCATCGCCCTTGACCTATCAACCGTGATGCTCGCACTAGCACCAAGTCTCAAATTATCCCAATCTGCCCTTTGCAACCGTTACTGATTGTGGCCAAGAGACTGTCGGCTTCTACAAGCATACCCTCCCTGCGGCCGCCTGCCCAGGATGGATAACGACAACGATGTTGTCATGGATGGTGAGGACCACCGTATGGGTGATTGCTCTTCGGCCGCCAACGGGTTTTTAGATCCGACGACGACCGGAGATGACTCCATGGAGACGACCAACGATCAAAGCGCGAACGACACCGCGCAGGATGAAGACCAGGCAACGGACCCAACAGCCTATCCTGAACGTCTGCGCCGGCGCGGCCTCCTTCCGACAGGATGCTGTTATGATGACCGGATGAAGCTTCACGCCAACGCAGATTTTGGACCCAACCCGCATCATCCCGAGGACCCATCTCGCATCGAATACATCATGAAGATCTTCAAGAAGAACGGCCTTGTGTTTACCGGTTCGGACGCCGAACTGATACGCATCATCCAGAGCGAGCCAACCAAGTACATGTGGCGGATCCCTGCCAGGGAAGCTACGAAGGAGGAAATCTGTATCGTCCATCATCCGGGACACTTCTCATGGGTCGAGGCGCTGTCCCGGAAAACCACACAGGAGCTCCGTGAGCTCTCCACGCGGATGGACCAGGGCAGGGACTCAATTTATGTGGGCAGCATGACATACGAGGCGTCGTTGATCTCCGCGGGCGGCGCTATTGAGACATGCAAGAGCGTGGTTGCCGGCACCGTCAAAAACGCATTCGCCGTCATCCGGCCGCCAGGCCATCACGCCGAGTACGATGCGCCCATGGGATTTTGTCTGTTCAACAACGTGCCCATCGCAGCCAAGATCTGCCAGGCCGACTATCCGGATCTCTGCCGCAAGATCCTCATTCTGGACTGGGACGTTCACCATGGCAACGGCATCCAGAATCTCTTCTACGACGACCCGAATATTCTCTACGTCTCTCTCCATGTTTACCGCAACGGCGAGTTCTACCCCGGCAAGCCCGACAACCCGATGACGCCGGACGGCGGCCTCGAGCATTGCGGCGCAGGCCCCGGCCTGGGGAAGAACGTCAACATTGGCTGGCACGACCAAGGGATGGGCGACGGCGAGTACATGGCGGCCTTCCAAAAGATCGTCATGCCCATCGCCCACGAATTTAACCCGGACCTGGTGATTATCTCGGCAGGGTTTGATGCGGCCGCCGGTGACGAACTCGGCGCCTGCTTCGTCTCGCCCGGCTGCTACGCCCACATGACGCACATGCTCATGTCCCTCGCTGGCGGTAAAGTGGCCGTGTGCCTGGAGGGCGGCTACGATCTCGAAGCCATCTCCAAGTCGGCACTGGCTGTCGCACAGACACTCATGGGCGAGCCGCCCCCGCAAATGGAGATCCCCAAGATCAGTCGCGACGCGGCCAAGGTGCTGGCTAAGGTACAGGCGTACCAGGCGCCGTACTGGGAGTGCATGCGTGCCGGCATCGTGGACGTCCAGGAAATGCAGGCCCAGGGGTCGTCCCGGCTCCACGATGTCGTGCGTAAGGCGCAGAGACAGGTGCTGTCGGACAAGCACGGCATGCTTCCGCTGTACATCCAGCGGGATGTTCTTTTCAAGTCGTTCGAGAATCAAGTGCTGGTGACTAGGGGGATCCAGTTTTCTCGGAAGATTCTTGTCATTGTCCACGACCCGTAAGCAGCCGAGGACGCCGTGTCTGGTATGGAACGCCGCTGACCGCTATTTCTTGACCCCAGACCGGAGCTTCATGCGCAACCTGACCCCCTGGACAACACGATGGAGCCTCACAATGCATGGGTGGTGAGTTGGTTCCTTGCGATTCCGCGACGGTATCTGACGAGAAACAGACGGACGGCGTCTCTCGATACATCGACTGGGCCATCAGCAAAGACTTTGGGGTCATTGACATCAACGTGCCACATTACATTACACATCCAGAGGTATGCCTCACCACAAGCACTCTCCTACCAAAACCTTGGCTAACAGCACATCTCGCAGGACACTGAGGCCTTCACGCCACGTGCCGACGAGCGCACCATCCAGGCGCAGGTACAAGAGCTGATGTGCTACATCTGGGATAACTACCTCCAACTCTACGACCGCGTCGAGGACATCTTCCTCATGGGCGTAGGCAACGCCTACCTAGGCATCAAAGTCCTACTCATCAACCGCCGTACGTTCCCCCCTTTACTCCTCATTCAGTTGTCACCAACTTACTTGATTTTGCGTACAGTCGACGTCAAATCCCGCGTCTCGGGCGTCATCAACTTCGTCAACGGCTCCCTGCGGCCCGTCAAGTCCGACGTCGACAGCGACCTGTCGTCGTGGTATAAGGAGCACTCGCAGGTGTACGTCGCAAACGACCACGCCTGCTGGTCGGATCCGGACCTGACGAGGAAGGTGATGAAGCGCCGGTTTGGCAACGTCATTCGCGCGCAGGTCAACGGGCTGACGCCCATGATGGCGGAGCATTTCCGGGATGTGGAGCAGTTTGTGATGGAACGGGTGAGGGAGGAGGAGGAGGAGGAGGGGGTGGAGGGAGACAGCACGGAGGATGAGGCGAGGATGGGGTAAGGTATGGAGGGGTGAGGTGAGGATGAGATGGGGTGTCTACTGGCGCGGGGAGGGGTGTGTCCGTTGCACGTCAGGGAGGAGGTACATAGCGAGATGATTGACTCAACGCGGCGGGGTTGTATACTATCAGAGCGAAGTAATGCTTGAAAGATGGAGAGAAAGGGCTGTCCCTGTGCTTTTCATTGACGGGAGTTATTCGCAGTGTCATACTCAGCATCGTCACCCTGACCGACTCGACATTGTGTCTTGCATCGGAGACACGTGACAGTAAACTCCATGGTGCGCCCACCTCCACCGTGGAAGCTCACGCTAACCCTCTTTGGCATTGTCAGTTCATTCAAGCACTCGCGTCTGCACGGGATGTCGCGTCAGTGGGTCCGAACCAAACTTTTGGGAATCTTTTGGAGCCTCGCCATCCCCAAACGACGACCTTTCGTCTCCAGACCACCAGCGTTGTTTCACGATATCGCGCCTCCCCCCAGACCGGAGCCATGGAGCGGAACAGAAGGTTAGTTTTTATTTCCGTTTCTCAAGCGAGGTCATGTGCTTTTTTCTTGTTGCTTTTCTTTATGCATGCGGGTGCGCTGCAGATGCCGGGAGTTAGGAGAGGGGAGCCTCGGGGAGTTGAACACTTGCGATGCGGATGCGATGCAAGTGTGATGCGGGGTTGCATGGCTCAGACATGCAACTGCACCGTCGACGGGATCAGAGCCACCATGATGCGCCCTCGACGAAACGACCGGCTGCCCGAATCGTCGAGCCGGTCTAGAACTTCCCAGCACGCACCGGGACCGGCCTCGCACCCTCACCCTCCTTGATCCGACTGTCCCCTCGAACACAAATTCGTCGACCCTTCACCATTGCCGACTTCTTTACCCGATTCTCAGTACCCTCGGACACTCTCGATATTCTGTTTGCAGGCAGAAAATACCGGCGAACAATTCTGGGGTCACTGCATTCGACAATCTTCCACGTCACTCAACCCTCCTCTTTGCTCGACTTTCCTCGATACTCGCTACACCTTCCCACCCCGATTTCAGAAGACAAGCAAGTCGACTTCGAGTCACTGGTCGTCTACACCTAACACCCATCAGCCATCGTCAATCTTCGGCTTTTCTGGCTGGCCTTCGGATCAGTGCTATAAGATACTCGGCAACCTACCTATGTCCTCCGTCAACATTTACGAAAAGCCCTGCCATCCCTGAGTTGGTCGCAGCATCGCTCCGCTCGCCATAATACTCGGCAAAACAAAAGCACAGAGCGGCTGCTTCATCTCTCGGACGGTCACCCATGGATTTCCCCGGACCGTCTTCCACGATGATGGATATGGATTCTCCGCCCATGCCTTACCCAGGCCAGCCGCAAGCCTCGACCGAAAACGTTGAATTGGAGGGAAAAGGCAAAGTCCCCTTGCCTGGGTTGCTGCGTTCTCGTCTGGGCGCTCCGAATAATCATCACAAAGCCGCGCGGCATGAGCGGGAAGCCAGAATGAACAAATTGCGTCGCAGTCGGAACCTTGCAAAGAGGCGCGGGTTGGCGAGTTCAGAGCGCCCAGTCAAAGACACCAACTCCGATCCCGGCGACGAGCCCATGATGGAGGCCGACGAGGACTGGCAAACATACCAAAAGATGGGTCGAGAACAAGACGAAATAGACGAGCCCATGGGGGGCAGCGACCCTGGCACTTCGGCCAACCCCGTTCATCGGCCGTGGATGATTCTAATTCGCCGGGCTAAGGAGGAGCTGAAGCAGAGGCGCCTGGCTGAGTCCCGTTCTGGCCCCTTGTCTCAGCAAGACAAGGCTGCTGTGAAGCAAAGGGCCGCCGAGTTGAAGAAGAGACGGCAATCCAAGCTGCTCGTAGCCGCACAAGCTCAGGCACGCGTGGATGCTGTTCACCAACAAGCGCATGCCGATGCCGACATGGATTGTCTTCCCGACGCGCTTTCCGACTTATCGCTGGCGCAGATGGATGGCGCCTCGGATGATGCGCCGCTTCGAGGAAACCCCCAGCGCTAGAAGCGCCAGCTGGGGCGGCCCTTGAGCGAGCGTATATCCCTGCCTCTAGCCACGCGCATCACCCGCCCACCCTCTTGGCCTCCTGGTGTGCGACAAAATCCGCTTCCCCAACTTTCCCCTGCGAATTCCATTTCTATTCCGCTGCGTCCGCGTTTGGCTCCGCCCACGCCAGAAGGCCTTGTTTCCTATTCCTCACATTTATTTTCTCAGCCTGGTTTCTGCAACGATACTGACCGAGACAGCAATCGATATGAGGACGGCGAAGTCCGGCGTTATGGCGCCGGTGAATCTTATCGACCCTTCAACCGCGATCGCTCCCCCCGCGGCATCCGAAGCCCGGTAAGGGAACGCCCGCGGTCCCCGCCGCCGCCGGCCAGCGACAGTTACGTGCCCGGCAGGTCTCCCCGCAGACGGTCACGCAGTGCCGACCGTTTCAGGCGGGAGAGGTCCAGAGAGAGAGATGGCGGCGAACGGTGGCGGCGCAGCCGCAGCAGGGCGAGGAGCCCCATTCGACGCCTCTCGCCCAGACGAAGCCCCATGCGGCGAACACCTCCCCGGTTCATGTCTCCGCGCAGGGATGACCGCGGTCTTGACAGGAGGGACGACAGACGGGATGATCGGAGAGACGACAGGAGAGATGACCGGAGAGACGACCGGGATGAGCGGCCACGGTCTCCTATGCGTCGGGATTTTGAGATGAGGGACATGCGGCGGCGGTCTCGCTCCCCATTCGAGAGAGACAGGCTGCTGATCCGCCGGGACCGATCACCGCCAAGGCGCTCCCCACCTCCTGGACCACGCGGAGGCGGCACCTATCGTCCTCGCTCTCGGAGCCCGGACCGCCGCGACCGCGATGATCGGTATGTGGGGCCATCATATCGGCGCCCGTCGCCGCCACATATTCGGGACTCGCTCAACTCTTCCGCCATACCCTCACGATCTGGTTCTGGCAGATCGTCGCCCCGGCCCACATCTGTCCGGCGGGACGATAGATCCCTGCCCCAATCTCCGGCGCGCCCTCACTTATCCAACGCACCGACTCCGATCACTTCGGTCTTGCCTACTCGTGAGACCCCCAAACCACCTGCACCACTTCCCCAAACCTCCCAGCCCGCTCCGACAAGCCAACCTCTTCCCAGACCCCTCGCAACCGATGCCAATTCGACACCGGTGAAGTCTCCCCCAAGAGGCCCCGCCGCTCTCCGCGCACCACCAACCGGGCCTGCTGCCGGCCGAAACTTTACAGCACCGGCCGCACCCCAAGCGGCCCCATCGCCCCGCCACCTCCCCCAAGGG
>Ga0247824_10000651_pt1 | contig 17630 bp, 13 predicted proteins | sample 13C_PalmiticAcid_FD_194412 | JGI IMG/M metagenome (GOLD analysis project Ga0247824, IMG submission 194412) | Soil microbial communities from agricultural site in Penn Yan, New York, United States - 13C_PalmiticAcid_Day48 | ecosystem: Environmental > Terrestrial > Soil > Agricultural land... | reverse complement strand
TCGATTCGGAATCCTCGGATCTTGACTTGATGGTCGTTTCGGCCGAGGAAGACAATGTTGCCATCTGGAAGGTACCGTGCCAGGTCTCCCGTCTTGTACATCCGAGCGTCTTTGTCTCCGTCAAATGAATCAGGAAGGAACACTGTGGCTGTCAGTTCGGGTCGATTGAGATATCCCCTGGCAACACCGACCCCTCCAATATACAGTTCTCCTACGGCACCCATCGGTACTGGTTGTCGGTACTTGTCAAGGAGATAGATCGTCATATTTGCAAAAGGACGACCGATAGGAACGGCGTCGCCATTGAAATTGCGAGGGCATCTCCAGCTTGTCGCGTTAACCGTGACCTCCGTGGCTCCACATTCGTTGACAATACAACCATTTGGAATCAAACGCTGTAAATCTCGAACCAGTGTAGCCGAAAGTTCCTCCCCGGTACTGATTAGTGTCAATCTCGCACTGAGTGGTGGAGAATCTTTGCATTCCCGAAGGATTGCAGGTGGTAATATCGCTTGTGTGATCATGTGCTGCTCGAGATATCCCCACAACTCTCGTCGATCAAGCCGTGTGTGATCCTCCAACAGGTGTAGACTTGCTCCGGAAGAAAGCGCTGTGAATATTTCCATGACGCTGAGATCAAAGTTCAAGGATGCGAATTGCAGGACTCTTCCAGAGACATCAAGATCATAGTCGTCGATCCGTGATAGAGTGTAGTTCACAACACCTCGATGCTCCACCATCACTCCTTTCGGTCGTCCAGTGGATCCAGAAGTGTAGATAATGTACGCCAGATGACGTGATGTCAGTCCAAGTGCCTCAGGGTTCACACTTGTTGACGGATGGTCAAATGGATCAATCATCACAATGGAGGTGATATCTAGACAGGACAGGTGGTTCCAGTTAGCTACTAACGCATCCCTTCATGAGAATCCACCGATACTTCATGTATTTCATTTTACCTTTCCCATGGAGATGTTGACGTGCTTCACTCAAAGAAACGTGTCCAGCTCTATCGACTAGTGCAATGGCGGGTGTTGCATCTTCCAGGATGTAAGCAAGGCGGTCCCTCGGGTAGGATGGATCGAGAGGCACGTAAGCTCCACCTGCCTTCAAGACAGCGAGTACTCCTACGATCATGTCGAAAGAGCAATGAACACAGATCGCCACAAGACTGTCGGGCTGAACTCCTAATCTGATGAGATGGTGGGCAAGTCTGTTGGCACGCTCGTTCAGTTCGGTGTATGTGATCGATTGATCGTTGAACACCAGAGCTATTGCTTGTGGAGTGCGTTCAACCTGTTGCTCAAAGAGATGGTGGATGCACAGATTGGCGGGATAATCTTGTTGAGTTGTGTTCCATGTCCGAAGGAGTAGCTCTTGCTCGTCTTCTGGCAATATGTTCAGCTCCTGTATAGGAGAATCTGGAGAATTCTCAAGAACAGAGACCAAGCTCTCAAGGGACTGTTGCATGTACCCACAAATTCGAGTTGGACTAAACGGCTGAATAACGTCGGCTGTGAGACCAAGTGATACACCATAATCTTCCACTGATATCGAGATTGGATAGGTGGTGTGATCTTGTCCCTCCAGGTATTCGATACCATCCGTAACAGATGCTGTGTCGGATGGCGTGGTATTGTGTCTATAGTTCAGAATAGCACTGAAGAGAGGTGTGCCATGTGGGACACTGCTGCAGCGTTGAGCAAGGACCAACGACGCATGCTCATGATCGAGTAACGATGCAAGCCGCTCGTGCGTCTGGAGAACACTCTTACGAGAAGTGCCGGTGAGATCGACACGTAGTGGTAGAGTATTAATGAAGACGCCCATCGCGCTGTCTGATCCCTGTCCTGAATTCATGCGTCCGAATATCACTGTGCCAAACACGACTCGATCCTCTCCACTTGTGCGTGATAGCACCTGAGCCCATGCCAAATGACATAGACTGGCTACACTCACTCCAAGCTGCTTAGCTTGTCTTCGAAGACGACTGCTAAGGTCTTGCGACAGTGGCTGGTACGACGTGACATTGTCTCCTCGACCGTATACGTCCTTCAGTCCGAATGGTAGTGAAGGCGTATTAATGTCCTTCAGCATTTCCTTGAAGAATCTTTCATGTTCTTCCTGGGTATGACTCAATCTCGCTTGAGCGATGAGGTTACGGAACGGCTGAGGTGCAGGCAATGTATGCCCCTGATCATTCATGAACGCCTTGTTTTCCACAAAAAGCGTGTCACCAGTAGTATGGTCACTGATTAGATGGTGGTGCAGTCCTGCAAGTATCCATCGACCATCAACGTCTTGTGCAATGGTGAATCTCATTAATGGTGCTTGTGCTATATCGATGCGGTGCTGCCGGGGATCAAGTTTCTGCTTCAGTTGATTCACGATGGGTCCATTTGATGGGTCCAACCGGAGCTCTGTGATCGAAAGAGGGGCACGACGCCAGACCACCTGTGCTGGCGTTGAGAGATATTCATACAATACAGCTGTGCGCAGGATGTCGTGTCTGTTCACTACCATCTGAGTGGCTTCAAGGTACTTTTCGAGTAGTTCGCGTGTCTCGAATGCCATGAGGGCGATGCGCAAATATGGATCGCCTTCAGTTTCCAGTAGGTGATGGAAAAGGATTCCTTCCTGGAGCGGAGATAAGGAGTAAATGTCTTGAATGTTGGCTACTCCACCAGGGACACGCTTGACGATCTGGTCAATGTCTGACTGCGAAAGAGTGATGAGTGGTAGCATGTCTGGTGTGATAGTGGTAGTGTGCGGTGTGATGACGTTGGAGGGAGCATCGCAAGATTTGTGGAGATCCAGCAATTGAACCATTGCACTAAGAGTAGGAGCCTTGAACAAAGCGCTGACAGCGAGAGAAAAGCCTGTGCGACGCAATCGTTCGATCATTTGCACAGCAAGGAGCGAATGACCACCAAGTGCGAAGAAGTTGTCATTGCGGCTGACACGATCGAGATGAAGTAGATCGGACCAGATGTGAGCAATTGCAGTCTCAACATTGCCTTGAGGTTCCTCGTAGACATGACGGGCAAATGAACCACTGTCCGGCTCAGGAAGTGCCTTGCGATCGAGTTTGCCATTGGAATTGATCGGCAGTGAATCGAGACGGACAATGGCAGCAGGGACCATGTACTCTGGTAGACATGCCGTGAGATGCGAACGAAGAGCATTCTGCAGGTTGTCATCCGGCTTGGCAACAACATAACTGACCAGCTTCTTGTGGGATCCTTCGCCGATTGTGATGACGATGGCCTTCTCTACAAGAGGATGGTCAACGAGTCGAGCCTCGATCTCTCCAAGTTCGATCCGGAATCCTCTGATCTTGACTTGATGGTCGTTGCGGCCGAGGAAGACGATGTTGCCGTCAGGAAGATACCGCGCCAAGTCACCAGTCTTGTACATTCTCGCATCTTTGCCTCTAGCAAACGGATCCGGGAGGAACATTTGGGGTGTCAACTCCGGCCGATTGAGATATCCTCTTGCGACTCCCGCTCCTCCAATGTACAGTTCCCCTACGGCTCCTCTCGGCACTGGGTGTTGATTCTTGTCGAGAATATACATCGTCTTGTTTGGAATAGGACGGCCGATCGGAACAATGTCATCGTGGAAGTCATAAGGACACTTCCAGATTGTCGTGGCAACCGTGGTCTCTGTCGGCCCGTATTCGTTGATGATCTTCCCATTGGGTACCATCTTTTGCACTTGAGAGATGAGAGATGATGGAAGAATCTCACCCATGATGACAAACGTCAGCGGAATGGTCAATGGCGGCAAGTCTTTGCAGTCCTGAAGGAGAGTCGGAGTGATACTGGTATGGGTAATGTAATGCTGCTCAAAATAGTCCCAGAGCCTGAGCCGATCAAGTCGGATCTCATCTTGGACCAAATGGAGACATGCTCCTCCTGTCAGAGCCGAGAAGATCTCCGATACACTGTGGTCAAAACTCAAGGAAGTGAACAGCAAGGCGCGGCTCGAAATTGAAATACCAAAGGACTCGGGTCTTCCGTGAATCAGATTGACAACACCTTGGTGCTCAATCATCACACCCTTTGGCTTTCCTGTCGATCCAGAAGTGAAGATAATGTAGGCTAAACGGGATGGAGTCAATCCAGATACATGAGGATTGCATACAAGCTGGTTCGATGCGATGCTTTCCGCACGATTCCTATGAATATCATCTCAATGTTAGATACGCTGAATTCACCAGACTAAAAACACAACCAATGTCACACCGAGCACATCAATTACCTCGTCGTATCATGTAGCTCATCCGGATCCACTAATGTCATGGACGATGCGGTATCTCCAAGAACCATTCTTCCAATCGCATCAACGAGCAGGATACTCGGTGAAGCATCGACTAGAATGTCCCTGATACGCTCGCTTGCATATGCTGGATCGAGTGGGACAAACGCTCCACCTGCTTTGAGGATGGCGAGTACTCCAACGATCATGGCAAATGATCGCTCAATACAGATCGCCACAAGACTGTCAGGCAAAACACCTAATGAGATGAGATGATGTGCAAGTCTGTTGGCACGCTCATTCAACTCGGCATATGTCATTGATTGATTGTTGAACACTAGCGCGGTTGAATGTGGAGTGCATTCCGCTTGCTGCTCAAAGAGGTGGTGGATGCACAGATCGCCTGGATAGTCCTGCTGAGTATCATTCCACTCTCCAAGTACGAGATCACGTTCAACATGAGAAAGCAGATCCACAGACAAAGCCGACTGATCGGCATCCGTTGCCATCGCCTGAAGCGTCGTGCACAGATATCCAACGTGTCGCTCCACGGTCGCACGGTCAAAAAGGGCAGTCGAGTACGACATACTTCCCGCGATCTCGCTCTCCGATTCGTATAGTTCCAAGGTCAGGTCAAACTTGGCGATATCATTGCTTCCATCGGCACTAACAACTTCTAGCCCTGGTAAATGCCATTCTGCTGCCTCGTTATTCTGCAACACAAACATCACTTGGAACAATGGCGAGTGACTCAGACTTCGTGGTGGCTGCACAATATCAACAACTTGCTCGAATGGAAGATCTTGGTGATTCTGAGCATCAAGGGATATCTTCCTGACCCGTTCCAGAAGTAGACGCACTGTGGGGTCTCCAGATAGGTCAATGCGGACTGCGAGTGTGTTCAAAAAGAGTCCAATCAGAGGCTCAATTTGATGGTGGTTGCGGTTGGCTGTAGGGGATCCTATCACGATGTCATCCTGGCCCGACATCTGTGAAAGGACGCAGCTCCAAGCAGCGACGATGGCCATATACAATGTGATTCCATTCTCCTGACACATTCGTTTGAGGGCACGTGCGAGATGCGAATCCAAGAGAATGGGTATGTTGTCGCCTGTATAGGATTGCTGGTGAGATCTTGGTCGATCCGTTGGTAGGTTGAGAAGCACAGGAGCGTCAGACAAGGCAGTCTTCCAGTAAGTGGCGTGTGTCTCGAGTTGGTCACCAGAGAGCCATTGCCTCTGCCATGCTGCATAGTCTGGGTACTGGATAGGCAGAGGAGGAAGTGGATCGGACGTGCCATTGCAGAATGCTTCGTAGAGAGTACTCAATTCACGATTGAATATCGCCGACGACCAGCCGTCAAATACAATGTGGTGTTGAGTGACCATGAAAACATGTTCGAGTCCGTCAAGTTGAGCCATGAAAGCACGGATCAAAGGACCCTGAGCCAGGTCAAATGGATCTTTAGCTTCCTTGCTAATCATTCGTTTCAGCTGTGATTCTGTGTCTAATGAGCCTCGAAGATCTTCCCAACGGATCGGCATTCCTGATTGGGCTGGCAATAGACGCACTTGCGGCTGTCCATAAACTACAACAAAGACGGAGCGCAGAGCTTCATGACGAGCAAACAGTGTATCCAATGCACGCTGCCATGCGTCACGATTGAGATGTCCATGAAGACGAACAGCCGTTGGTATGTGGTATGTATCACTGACTCCTTCCATTTGAGCAAGGAACCACATTCGTTGTTGTGAGAATGAGAGCGGAAGGTCTCCTTCACGAGGCATAGGGTGAATGGTTGAGTATGTAGGTTGCCCCTTGTCCATGTACCCATTCACAGATTCAGCAAATGACGAAAGGGTTGGTGAGGCGAAAATTGACGACAGAGGAAGCTGCACACCGAGAGATACAACCCGGTTCACTAGACGCACAGCGAGGAGAGAGTGACCTCCGAGAGCGAAAAAGTTGTCATTGCGACTGACACGATCGAGATTGAGTACCTCAAGCCAGATCTGAGCAATTGCAGTCTCAACCTCGCCTTGAGGTGCCTCGTAATCCTGGCGAGCATAGGCATCACTACCAGGAGCGGGAAGGGCCTTGCGATCAACTTTGCCGTTGGGGTTGAGGGGCAGTGAATCCAATTTGACAATGGCAGCAGGAGTCATGTAGTCTGGCAGGCATGATCTGAGATGTGACCGCAGAGTCTGGGTAAGCTGGTCATCATGCTTGGCGACAACATAGGCCACAAGCTGTTTGTCACTTCCTTCTCCCATCGCAATCACAGCTGCTGACTGCACGAGCGGATGATCAACAAGTCGAGCCTCAATTTCGCCAAGTTCAATTCGGAATCCACGGATCTTGACTTGATGATCGTTACGACCGAGGAAGATGACATTTCCATCAGGGAGATACCGTGCCAAATCGCCAGTCTTGTACATTCGAGCATCTTTATCTGCGGAAAATGGATCCGGAATGAATGCCTTGGCTGTCAACTCTGGCCTGTTGAGATATCCTCTTGCAACTCCAACTCCCCCAATATACAATTCTCCAACGGCTCCCAGGGGTACAGGTTGCCGATTCTTGTCGAGGAGATAGATCGTCTTGTTGGCTATAGGTCGTCCAATCGGTACACTGTGGCCGTCAAAGTCTCGAGGACACTCCCATGCCATTGCGCTCACAGTTGTCTCGGTAGGTCCGTAGCCATTCACAATCTTCCCGTCGGGGATTAGCTGATACATTGCCCTGATGAGCGGTGCAGTTGTGGCTTCCGCTGTTGTTATGAGTGTTAATGGTTTGCTCAGTCGAGGTAGGTCGTTGAAATGTTGGAGTACAGCTGGAGTCAATACCGTTTGTGTGATGGACTCTCTTTCGAGGTAGTCCCACAACCGAGGTAGGTCCATGCGAATTTCATCAGGCAAGATGTGAAGGCTTCCGCCGCTACACAACGTCACGAAGATATCAAAGGCACAGGCGTCGAAGGCAATTGAGAAGAACTGTGTCATGCGGCTGGATGCGCTGATTCCGTAGACTTCTGGGCATGTCGTTACTAGATTCACCAAGCCTTGATGCTCAACAACAACACCCTTGGGTTTGCCTGTGGATCCAGAAGTGTAAATAACGTAAGCCAGGTTACGCGACGTCAATCCTGCCGCATGTGAATTGGTAGACGGGTCTCTTGCTTCAACACTACAGAGATGCCAATACGATACCTGTTAGTTTGATTGTAATGTTCTATGGCTACAATGTCGATCCAACATGAACATCCACGGCAATTACCTCTTCGGGTCAGAGTTTGCCTCCACCATGTTTGGATCCACCACTGTCAAGGTGGATAGAATGTCGCTTCCTAACACATGTTTTCCATGGTAGTCACCAATCAAGATTCCTGGGCTAGCATCCTTCAGAATGTCGCGCAAACGCTCGCTGGCGTATGAAGGATCAAGTGGGACATAGGCTCCACCCGCTTTGAGGATAGCGAGTAGCGCCACGATCATGGTAAAAGAGCGATCGACACAAATTGCCACAAGGCTTTCTGGTTGAACCCCCAACTCAATGAGACGGTGGGCAAGTCTGTTTGCACGCGCATTCAACTCGGCGAATGTGAGTGATTGACCGTTCAATACCAGGGCAGTCGATTGTGGAGTCTGCTTAACTTGCTGCTCAAAGAGATGGTGGATACACAGTTCGGCTGGGTATTCCCGTTGCGTCTCATTCCATTTTGCAAGCACAAGATCGCGCTCGGCTTGCGAGAGTAAATCCACCGACTTAACGAGTCGATCCTCATCGGCGGCAATTACTTGAAGCATTGAACACAGATACCCAACATGTCGCTCAACGGTATCAAGATTGAACAAGTCCGAGTGAAACTTCATGTTCCCTATAACCTCATTATCCTGCTCTTGAAGTTGTAACTCGAGTTCAACTCGGACTAGACTGGGGGAGTGGAGCGATGCCTGGTTCCATCGGAATGCGACCTGGCATAACGGCGATCCGGCGGTCTCGGTAATGTTATCACGCACAAGGACACGGCGATTCATTGAGGAAGATGCTGTCTTTCGCACGCGCTCGAGAAGCTGGAAGGTGCTCGGTTCGTCTGATAGATCCAGTCGTAGCGGTATGATGTTGCTACTGTCTGCCTGGTGGCCGCTTCCGAGTCCACTTGATTCAGTGTCATGATATCCGATGAGAATATCATCTTGATTCGAGAGACGGGCGAGGACAGCAACCCATCCGGTCACCACGACCATGCTGAGTTCCATGTCGTTCTCGGTAGCGACTTTCTTGAGTGACTGTATCAACGGTATGTCGAGTAGAATAGGAACCTTCGATTCGTCGGCGACTCGATGAGAAGCTCGAGGTCGATCGGTAAGGAGGTCGAGCATGGGGGGAGCGCCGGCAAGAGTCCTTTTCCAATAATCGTGCTGTGCCTGCGAGAGCGGGGAATTCACATGTTCAGAAGCATTTGGGGCGGTGGAGGAAGGAGTAGTGTCTCCATTGCTATTGGTATTGAGATGACAACCAGGGCCACAAGCAGGTTAATAAAATGTACACAGCTTGGTAAATGATGCCCGTTCGATCGTATCTTACCCAGCAAGCAGTTGCTCCTTTTCATCAGACGCGGAGGGCATCATCGTATCGCTGGTTTTCAAGGTATGGGGGATGATGGGAGACTTGGAAGCTGGATCCAGCGTGCGTGTTAGATCAGGCTGCAGTACATCGAGTGGCTGCGTGGGCGAGAGGTCTGTATCTTCTTACTGTTAAGAGAGTTTTCGCTTTCAACTCTTGGTCGCCCATCCAGGGTGTGCATTGCTGTTGCGAAATCCTCCGCATGAATGATGCCGGTCAACTATTGTGGTGCAAGGCAAATGGTTCACGTCTGTTAGGGGTTGGTTTGATGCGAGTAGCGGCTGCGGTGTTCGCGACACACACCTGGCCATTGCGTTCGGTCATTGCTGAAGGAGGAATGAGGAATGAGGAACGGAGAATGAGGTGAAAAGTTTTAAGGTTCGAATGTGTGAGTAGGAGACGGAAATCAAGGAGACAGGGCTTTTATAGGCCCCAGTAGCCGGGGCTTATAACTCATTAACAGTCTCATGAATCAAGAACTTCCTGGCACTTGGGGGTCTCGCTGGGGTGTACACGAATTCGGCGGCGTCAAGGGTGTGATTGTTCTTTCCAACCGTCCATCCGCGTCCATCCGCGTCCATCCGCCCGGTGAACTGGTATACTCTCATATATCAGCGAGCAACCACCAGCTATCCTAGAAGTTGCACAGTCAGCCACATGCCCCAGTGTCCCTATAAAAGGACCACCAGGTGCAGAACCATGAAGGGCATCTCTTCTTCCCATTGACATCTTATCCCACTGACTGTTCATACTTCACATTTTTTTCATAAGAGATTGCCTTCAGGAACCCTCACCACACCATCACATACCTATTCAAGCATTGCTACAGGAGCCATCAGGTCAAGTCCATTGTTATCTTTAATCGACCATATGCATCGTCCTACTTGTAGACAACCTTCCTCTTGCCCTCACTCTCCAACAGTCGAGCACACTTCTCCTCTGCCTCCAAGTCTCGACGCAGCTCCTTGGAAGCCCTGTTAAGAAACCTCGGGTTCCACTGCGACAGTCTTTTGGCGTTTGTATGATCGCACTGCACGCTCGATCTTTTCTTGCAAGAGCTGCCGTTGTTCCTCCTTCATCCTTCGCAGCGTCTCCCAACCTGCCATTCGGACTTGCTCTCTCTCCTCCGCAGGCTCCAAGACGGAGTCCATGTCCATGTCCCTGGGCTGAGTTACGCCCTGGCTTCTCTTGCTTTCCATTGCCTCAGCCCGCCCATCAAAATCCCTCTGGACTATAACAATCGTATGGGCTCTGTTAAAATTGAACGGTGTCACAACCGTGGACATTTGCACAGCTCAGCCCGCCCGCAATCCTAGTCAGGCGGAACGGTGTTTAGAGCACGCTAACTCTATTCTCTAAGCGCTTATTGTGGCTGTGAATAGGGGCCCCAGGATCCCGCTCATTCTCTGAACGCATGATTTTCTTCGGTTCCTTCTACACCTGCATGGTCTGACAAGGTCCCCAACAATTGCATGGTGTGACAGGATGGTGGAACTCAGAAAAATTTGAGCAATAAATTTGAGCACTGAAAGATCCTCTAGTCATGGAGTGGATCATTGGGTCTTTTTTCAAAGAGGATACGGTGGGTGTTATTCAAACAAAGTTGCTATGGAAAGAGCAATGGATGAATGAGGTTGCATTTCTTAAGGGTCAAAGTCCATTTCTGCATGGCATGAAGGTCTTATGCACTGATTAGATACCATTTCAAAACTCCTTGAGATGGATGTGCGTTCCCTCTTTGTCCAGAGTCGAGGTTTGTCGCCATTGTGGGCCCATCCGTGCCAAAAGCTGCGACGATGACACCTCGCATTGCTCCCTCTGCATCAGGAGCTCTTGCTTCAACAAGGCGATTTCACGATTCTGAGATATCACGGTTGCTTGAAGTGCTGCAACGATCCCCTGAACGTCTCGAAGCTCGTCTTCAAAGCTCATCCTTGGTCGTGGCCCTGGTGCGCTCGCAATACCTTCTACCAGTACCGGTTGGGCAGTGATGGGATACACATTGTCGTTGTCTTCATTGTCCTCATCCAAATCGTCTTCATCACTTTCGTCCTCCTCGTTGTCGTCTTTCCCTTCTGCTTGTGTCCTCACGAACCCTCCTTCGTGCCAAGCGTCTCTATGAACCGTGGCAGGCAAGCCATCATTCCTTGTCCAAAGTTTGGCTACAGTAGCAAGTGTCGCTGTGGGCCGGATTGTGGGTTGGATTGTGGGCTGGGTTGTGGGTTGGATTGTGGGCTGGGTTGTGGGCTGGAATGCGGGCTGGACTGTGCCATTCCTGGTCTGTACACGACTTTGTGTCTGAACCCGACTTTGCTCCGCCTGTTGTGCCCTCTTTTGCTCTTTCCTAGCCGCTCGTCTTTGGCGCTTCTCCTCCTGTCTCGTCACTCTCAACCGGTGTAATCCAGTGTTGCTTTCAATGATCCAGAGGTCGCGTGCAACATTCGAAAAATGAGTCGGTACCCACCCTAGGTAGGCTCCCGCCTGCAGTTTCATCTCCAGAGTCTGATAAGTTGCAACCAGGTCGTGGTGATACTGTACGAGGCGTGACATAGGGAAGCCCCGCAACCTAGGCTCCGCGGCTCGGATCTCTCTGGCGATCCCATTCAGACGCTTGTGAAGTGGCTTTTTACACCAAGTCGCCAGCTCCATTCCTGACAGGCTGAGTCTGCTCCTCAGGTACAGCGCTGCCAAAAAGATCGTCTCCCGTGCAGGATCGTATCCCAGACATGTTTGTGTGGCCGGGAACCTTTCGTGGCGACCTACGGTTGTCCATGACTGCATCATTTGCTTGAATGCTGTTGATGGAGTGTTGAAGAGTGGTCAGCTGTGTGCTTGAAAGTGGAGGCAAAAGCACCCACAGAAACCATAAAAAAAAAACAAAAAAAAAAGCACTTACCACCCAGAGAGGTAGGAGGTCGATGAACACCCCTCAGCAATTCTCCGGCGTTGAGTGGATCCTTAAAAATTTGAACAAAGTAATCCATTCCTGGATGCTGAGGCAGGACATGGACAGGGTTGAAAATTCGGATAGTTGGTCGACTATTATTGGTCTCTGCTGGCAATGGTCGAGTGGATCCGCCTTGGTCCCAATCGACTCCGGGAATTGGGATGGACAGGCCGTTGGTATTTCCTGCCCACGCAGGAGCCATGTTTATGTCGTCCCTCTCCTGCGCAAAGTGTCTTTGCATCCGTTCCAGCTTACGCTCCATCTTCTGCGCTTTTTCTTCTTCTTGCTTCTCGCTCTCCAGGTGATCCTTCATCTCGTTCTCGAGCCTCAGTTGGATCATACCAGTGTTGTTTTCAATTACGGTGAGCTCGCAGGCGATATTCGAAAAGTGAGTCGGGATCCAGTTCGGGTAAGCCCCCGCCTGCAAACCCTCTTCCAGCTTCCGGTAGGCCGCAATCAAGGACTCATAATGCTTCACCAGATCATTCGCACTGAAGCCTTGTAACCGAGGCTCTACGGTTCGAATTTCTCTCGCGACCCCCTTTACACGATTGTAAAGTGGACTGTTGCACCATACTCTGAGCTCGTCCTCCCTGAGACTGAGTCGATGCCTCAGATACAGTGCAGCAACAAAGGCTCTGACTCGCGTGGTGTCGTTTCCCAGTTGTAAGTGTGAGGGGTCGAGCATTACGCGGTCTGACGAGAGTCCTCGCTTAGCATGCTTGAAAGCTAGTGATGGAATATGGAAAGGCGGTTAGTAGTTTTGCCGAAAAGAATTGAGAGATACATACACTTCCAGATACCAAAAAAACTATCCTCTTCAACACTCACCTCCCATAGAAACAGGAGGGGGACGAACGCATGCCATTATCACGTTGACGTTAGGAGGGTCCTTGAAAATCTGAATAAAGTATTCCATTCCCGGGCGTTGATATGAGCCGGAAGCAGGGTGCGAAGTTTGCATCCAGTCACCCGCTGGCGCTGGTCGCGTAATGACAAGAATCTCGTCCTCCTCGTCCTCCTCGTCCTCCAATGCTTCTGTCGTTCTTAATCCTCCTTGTTGCCCAACTTCCCCGGGAGCTGTGGCCGATGTGTGAGCCGCTGCAAGCGTGACCCTGTCGATTCTAGCCTGAGCTCGTCGTTCCCGCATCTGTTCCATCTGCTGTATCAATTTCCGCTGCATCTTCTCCACTCTCTTCTCTTTCCTCTGCTCCCTCTTCTGGATTATTCCAGTGTTGTTCTCGATAATGCAGAGCTCATGGACGATATTGGAAAAGTGGGTTGGCGCCCAGTCGGGGTAGGCTCCCGCCTGCAGTCCCTCCACCAAATTGCGGTAAAGCGTGATCACGCGTGCATGATACTTCACAATAGCATCCACACTCACGTTTCGCAACTTGGGCTCTGCCGTTCGAATCTCTGTCGCGATCCCTTTCATACGATTGAAAACTGGATTCTTGCACCAAATATTCAGCTCCGTCTCTTTGAGACTTAGTCGACTTTTCAAGTACAGCGCGACGAGGAAGGCCTTCACCCGCGCAGCATTGTTTCCAACCTGCAGGTCAGAGAGATCGGTCCCATCTCCTATTCCAGGCAGTGACTTTCTAGCATTGGAAAAAGCTGTTGGTGAAGAGTTGGAGAATGGGTTATTGTCGTTGTTGTATTTTCCTCTTTGTTTTGATTGACTGAAGAGGAAAGCTCTGATGTCTCACCAACACTTACCACCCATTGAAGCGGGAGGAGGACGAATGAACCTCAGTAGTGTGTCGACGTTGGGGGGATCCTTAAAAAAGTGGACAAAGAACTCTATACTTAAACTCTGGTATGGACCAGAAGCAGGGAGCGAAGGTTGTATTTGTGGTACGTTGAAAAGTTGAAGGATCGGTCGAAAGTGGTTCACACCTGGCGCTGGTGCTGCTGCTGGCGCTGATACTGGTTGGTTCGAACTGGATGTGATATGTGCCTGATTCAACCAATCGCTTGAATCTTCGTCTTCGTCCCCTTCCTCTTCTCCCTCCTCCTCCTCCTCGTCTTCTTCCTGTTCCTCCTCCCCATCCACCTCCTGGTCGTCCACCTGGTCGTCCCCCTCTTCCTCGTGGCTGTGCCAGTCGTAGTCGTCTTCTCCGTCGTCGCTGTCGTCTTCGTCCTCTTCCGTCATTACGAATTCACCTTGGTGCTCAGGAGCCATGACGAGCTGACCTCTGTCCGCATGATTCTTCTCTTCACTCTGCAATTCCAACCGGGGTAGCCCACATTTGTTTGCCATGATGGAGAGATCGCGGGCGATGTTCGAGAAATGAGTTGGCACCCAGTCGGGGTAGTCTCCAGTCCGAAGTCCCTTCTCCAGATCTCGCCAGTGCTTAATCACGCACTGATGATGCTTCTGTAGATCAAGTGGAGTAATACCTCCCAACCTGGACTCTACGGCCCGTATGTCTCTCGCAATCCATCTCATTCGATCGGAAGGCATCTTTCCCCAAGGCTTTAGCTCTTTCTCTCTGAGACCGAGTCGATTCCTTAGATAAAGAGCAGCAACAAAGGCTCTCTCGCGCGTGAAATCGTTTCCCATCTGCAGATGTAGGAGATTGACTCCACCTCTAGATGCTGCCATTGACTTTCTAGCGTCCGTGAATGCTGATGATGGAGGTATGGAAAGCCAGGTGAGTAAGTTTGGTCCGAAAGAACACAACTTGCCTCTCTACATACCAAACGGTGAAAGCATTGTCATCGAGTGCTCACCTTCCACAGAAGCAGGAGGGGGATGGACGCATGCCAGCAGTTCGTCAACGTTGGGAGGATCCTTGAAGACGTGAATAAAGTAGTCCATTCCCGGACGCTCATATAGTCCAGGAAAGGGGTGTGAGGATAGCATTTGTGACGACGAGTTGGAGGAGTCGTTCAGCAGTGAGTAATCGTTCGTAGAGAGGTATGAAGGAGGGAACAACAGCGGGTGGGTATTGTGCGCGCAAGGTGCTAAGGAGCTTGAACAGAAGTTGAGTGAAGAGAGCAAGCAAGCGTGTCGACATCAGGTCAGGGTGCATGGATGCCAAGACATGGCTTGGCAAGACTGCTCTAAATCCATTCATGCATGACATTGGGCGTCTTGTGCAGAGGTCACCCCCCTTTAATGTGCCTCGAGGACAAGCAACAATTACAGCAAAGGTGCCTGACCATGAGATTGATGGTGCTCGGTGAGATGGATGAATGGAATGTCTTCGGCCTCGGCCGCCTGGGGTAAGATTTGAGTGGTCGCTTTCTGCTTTCTTCGGGACAGTGTCCTGCGGATACGGAGCTGAAGCCCCTCCCCCCTCCCTCACGTTTGCTGTGCAATGGCATCACTGCCCGATCCTTTCGCGTCCTTTCCACAGCACAGTGAGCCGCTTTTATCCCGAAGCCTAATGCTGATCCCTTTGCAAAACTTGATCCGACGTCGCACCTTGACTCGACTTCTTGACCATCCACTGTGCCAAATCACCGCGTCAGCGGCGTCCTTTGGTGGAAGAAACCGATCCTAGACAATGCGGTATTATGAGCTCTGTCTAGGTCGATTGCGCGTGTCTGTCGGTGGAGGCCTCCTGCCTGGGTCCTTTGCTAGCAACGTCCTTTGTAGCAGCATCCGATCGTAAAAGTGCCAAGGGAGTAAATACTGCAAGGGCAGTTGCACGAGTCTTGTGGAAAACAACTGGTTCTAGACGATGCGATGTGGAGATGCACTACCAAGGGCCGTTGTGCAGGGCTGGTTACGGAAGGGGTCCCAGGCAATGCGAATAGGATGTGTACCACTAGGGCGTTCCGCTGACCGGTCAGTATCCGGGTGAACAGACCGTTCCTTGGGTGGTGCCCGGTGTAGTTGTAGGGCGTATGAGGCAAGAGGAGCGCCTATTTCTGAAACTGCAAGTGCGACAACACCGTAGGGTAGCACTGAAGGATCCTCAAAGCTTGTACGGAGAAGGTGATTAGAGCTGAGGAAGGGTTTCGGAGAGGGCAAGTTTAAACAAGAAGGAAGGGTAGGGTGGGTGCGTAGAGCAAGGAAGGAAGTTCAGGTGGCTGTAGGCAAGGCTGTCTAGCGATAGGAAGGGGTTCTCCAATGGGGGAGGGTGGTGGTGGTGGTGGTGGTGGTGGTGAAAAGTGGAGGGAAGAAGAAGGTGGCTGCGGTGAGCCTCTTTTTTTGCGCCATGCAAATAGACTTTGGACTCAACTCGCAGCCTGATCACAATGAATCCTGCGTTCGGCTGGCTGGATCTCTACCAAACTTTGCAAGCGGCGCCCGTACTCGGTCCTTCCACATTCTGAGCCCAAGTTCTCTTTCCCTCAGGTGTGCTTCTTTGTTTTTCTACAGAAAAGACGTTGTTTGATGAGCGTTTTGCCATTGTGTTCATGGCGCCTGTATTCGATTTTTTTTCGATGTAGAGTGTTCAAAAAGATGCTAGGCCCAGTAAGTGAAAGCATCGGACATAAAGGTTCGGACTTGCAAGTAGATCTGCGTCGCTAGAGGCGGCTTACTGGGTCAGCTCAGGGCCTCGTCACCTTTCCACAGAAGCTTCATTAGCTTCATTGGGCAAGAGCTATTGCACTGGTCATCTCTAAAAATTTTGGTGGCGACTTGTCGCACTGGTCTCTTGCTTCTCTCCCACGATCGCCCTTTCTCATGGTCTTACCTCGCACCTTCGACATCCCCCCGTTGAAAGAGCCACTCTCAGACGCAGCAACTCCCCCACCCTTCAGCAGCCCTTGCCAGTGTGGCTCACCAACCTCGTGCACAACCTACACTTGTACGGCTCTGGACAACCGCTTACTCTATCCAAGGCCTACCACGTGGAATGCTACACGGACGGCGCAGGAACAAGAGGGTGGAGTGGACAAGACGACTGGACGACAGGGTGGGACTTGCAGTGTAGAGGCGTCATACTCGAAATAAAGAAGATCTCCTTCCAACTCATGTCATCCGCTCTTGGTAAACTCTCAACAATGTTCTCTGAGGAGTTTGAACCGTCTTCGAGTTGAAAGGCGCCATCGAGACGGAATCGCCAAAACAGACCTCCATGTAGTAGGTGCGATGGTTTTAGAAAGACTTGAAGGCAACATGGATGGATCCCCCTGTCATTCATAAGGGGACAAAGGGCTAAAGGTCGTTTGTCGTTGTCATCAGCTATGGAGCGTATCAACCGTGTCAAGGATGTTCATTCCTATGGATGATATCGCTCTATTGGATACAGCTACAACTGGAAGATCAAGTGAGCTGAAAAACTCATCCTCCCCATGCCACATGGGTTTCCTCCAACGTTCTCTGCCGCCTTGTCCAAGAGACGAAATCCACCGGTGGAGCGTTCAAGTCTGCAAGAAAAGACCCACCTTTATTGATCGCGTCTACAGATGCTCCGTAAGGAGAGAAAGGACGTTTGGCGGAACGGAGGAAGGAAGGGGTCGAGTGATAAAGGAATGAGGGTACTTTCCAAGAACAAAAGTTGCCCACTTATGCTCTCCTGTGCTTAACTCACCAGGTGGGCTGAGCGAGCATTCCTGTCCTGTCTCTCCTGTCCATGTGTGTGCCCCTGATCCTGGTACTCGCTTAGTGCTGGTGTGCTGTGAAGACTGTCGCAGGAAGAAAGGCATCGGTTGACACCCCTTAAGCCATATGGTGCAGAATAACTGCAGATCGCTCACAGGTGCGGTGCTCCCCCGATAGCTCTTTCGGTAAAGCGCTAGGGGACCTCCCTGTGAAGTCCAGGGACCAGGTTCGAGCCCTGGTTAAGGCACAGAAATGTGTTAGGCTTCATGGGTTTCTACGGGTATTTATACC
>Ga0247824_10000650_pt1 | contig 17632 bp, 19 predicted proteins | sample 13C_PalmiticAcid_FD_194412 | JGI IMG/M metagenome (GOLD analysis project Ga0247824, IMG submission 194412) | Soil microbial communities from agricultural site in Penn Yan, New York, United States - 13C_PalmiticAcid_Day48 | ecosystem: Environmental > Terrestrial > Soil > Agricultural land... | reverse complement strand
TTCTGTTTCTGTGGCGTTGGCCTATGGATCAGTGGCTGAGCTGATGAGGAATGGGATTTGGGGTGGGAATGCGAAATCCAAGCTCTCTTCTTTCTGGGCAGGACTGCGAGCGAGAGAACGCGATGGGGCCCAGGGACTGCTTCTGCTTCCTCAGCAAGGACATACCAATGGTATCTCCGGGTTTCGCTTTTGCTGGCATTCTGGAGTCCAGAAAAGTCACCGAGGGGGAATGTCCCCGAGACATCTGCGGCCATCTGCCAGTACCCAGCGATCTTGTTCCTGCCTCGGCCAACGTTCACTTACGGTCCTACGTACAGTGCAGTATGCCTCTGTCAAGCCGTTGCCAATGCAGGTCCAGGGACCTGCTTCTTTTGTCCGAGTGCAGAGACTCCCTACCATGACTCTAATAAACAATACATTGTTAATATACACCTTCGGTCACTGCCCTGTCCTATGCTGCCTCTAGCCGGGTGTCACCAATCCGGCAGCGTCACACCGAGCCAAGGTTGAGCGGTAAGACCAACGCGGGTGCCTACGCGTGGGGTTGTGGTGCGGTGTACAATCTACGATCTGTATAACTCGATCTCACACACCTGTCTCTGGCCTTGTGCGTGTGTTGCCTTTGAGATTTGGTGTTACAACAGAGTATCCGCTGCCGCCGTTGTGCGACCGCAATCCCTATGGAGTATCTTCACCGCCCCTTGCTCCGCAGCCCTCAGGAATGTGGTGTAGCAACCTGGGGAGAGGGATAGACGGGAAGCGCAATCTCTAGCCGCGAAGTGAGGATGCAGGACCCGCACACACAGTCAGTCCTCTGTCGAAAGCATCAGTCGATCATACCCGCGAGACTGCAGATGAGCAATTCCTACAGTACAAGCCAGAACGCCGGGATCCGAGGAGATGGACAGGAGTGGCGCCTTGGTCATGTTCGTCTGTGTTGGGCACCCGAGAGCGAGTGACGGGGCCCCGCACAACAACGTCTCGCACTACTGCATGGTGATCAGACTCATGAGTGCCGTTGTGCAAGAAATCTCGCCCGCTTGCGTGCCTCATCTCGCACTGCCATCGCCGGATCTCGGTCACCTGCTGGCTTGGCAGCGGAAGATCTTCGAGGCCAACGGCCAGCTGCGGGGCCGATATCATGTCGTTATTGCTTTGGTGTATGACGCCTATCCGTATCTTGACCGTTCCCCGGGCTCGAACCTGTTCAAGCTGTTTCTTGCCTCGGTGAAAGCGGCCCAAGGAGGGTGGCCTATACGTTGAACTATGAGAAAGAGAGACAAATGACAAGACAAGTGGTCGCCTTTTGGTGTCTTGCCTTGATGGAGGGTACTCCAAATCGGGACTGAGGTGAAGAAGCATTGCGGCTGTGGAGGGAGGAGGAAACCAACAAGAAGCGGCAGGGCTTGCCTCCCCAGTCTTCCCTGCCTGCAGCCACCTCCCAACAAGGCATCTCGGTCATCTGATTGGCGCTTCGTGGTTGGACCGCAATCATGAAAATCTGCGCCAGACGCCCAAGTCTGTCCGGGATGGTCGGTCCAGCCCTCGGATGCAGTTTGGCGTTCTCCCAAAGGCCAAGCGATTGGCGAGGGGGCCTTCAGCCTCATGCAGACCATCACCCTTGACCGCGGCTCATGTGTCTGAGACCTGTGACAGCCAACAACCGACCTGTGATAACGAAGATGACTGCAGCAGTTTGAAATGCTCTGCCAGATTAGTTCGGCTGGTGATCGGTTTCGGGCCGTTACCCAAGGGTTGCATTCTCGGCAAGTCTGGGCTTGCAGGTCAATCTCAAACAAGCGCGCTTGCCGCTCGTCGGGCACACCCATGAGACCGGTATGAAGATGAGATGGCGTAACTCGGCAGAGAGCACAGTACTTGATCGTTATCGTTGCGAAGGACTAAAATAGAAAAGAGACCTTCCTGACACACACCGGTAAGAAAGGAGCCCTGCGTACCCGACCACCCAACCGATATCCAAAATGCCGTCAGAGATGGGAATTAGACAATACCAGGCTTCCCAAAACACGATGCCCCAAAAAACAAAGCCGTGCAACTTCCCAAGCCGCCCGCCCCCCTTAACGCCTATACCTAACCATGAAAATACCCAGACACGTCAAGCGAGCAAATTGTTCAGGCCATATCTCGCGTCCGGTTGCGCAAGGAACCTTTGGATCTCCGTGTTGTCGAACACCTGGGAAAAGATTTGAATATCGGTGGGCGAGTTGCCGGCGGATGAGCTGGAGCTGAAGCTGCTGCTCTTGGTCTTGGACCGGCTTGATGACCCGCTGCTGCTTCCCTTGGCCTTCTTCGCGATGTCGTCCAGAATCAACTGCATTGTGCTCTGTGTGGGGTCTTCGAACACAAATGCCACGCAGCGGATCCGGCCACGGAGGTCAGGATCGTAGAGACACACCTCCCGCCAGAGTTCAGCGAGCTCCTGCGGTGGGTTCCGGTAGCCGTTGCCCAAGCCAAAATCTCCTATCACCACTGTGCTGTAGTTGTTGTACGCGCAGATGCGCAGTGCGCCACGCAGCTTCTCCTTGACCATCTCGCGCTCATCAGCAAACGAGTACTTGGTGCCGTTCTGCGTCAGCTTGGGCCAACGCGGCGGAGGGACCGACACCACAGGTAGTGCCCGCCACTGTTGTTCCGGGAGCTTCTCGTACTTGTCGTGCGGGCCACGGAAAACGACTGTGTGACAGGTTGGTGAGTGGAGCAAGAACAAGTGGAGGGAACAAACTGACCGACATGCTGTGACAGAACCCCGGCGCATATCGGGAGCGGGTAGTGGCTGTTGGCCGGTGAGCCGTCGGCTGGAGTCGCTAGGCATGCGGCAAGGGTGCTCCGCCGACAAAGGCGCTCCTCATAGCCCACCACGCCGGTTTCCCAGTCGCCTCCTGGGCGTTTGTCGTTGGCGGCGCAGATGAAGGGCACGGGAAACCCTGTCTGATCAACCCAGTCCATGGCAGTGTTGACCGGGTCTCCGGTTAACACATCTAGGGCGTGTCAGCACAATGCGGTCGTCGCGGCGAGGGGCTCATACTGACAGAAGTGTGGAGGTGAAAGATCCAGAGGCCTCTCAATGAAGTTGATTTGCAGCAGCGGCTGGTGGTAGATGTAGGAGAAGGTCGTCCAAGTTGATGCGTACTTCTCCCTGATCGTAGGGATGTAATATCTCTTTGCCTCCGAGGCAACCTCGGAGGGCTTGGGCTTGGACTTGGAGCTTGAGGAAGGCATGTCAATGGATGTGGATGGGACGACGAAGAGAGGATTGGTCCTCAGTAAAGCTGCGAGTTGATCGTGGAGATTGGGAAGATCAGAGTTGTCAGGGTCAGCCGAAGTGAGTCTGGATGCTGTTGGGTTTGCAAACTGCCCGGATGGTGAACGGGGGTGGTGGGTTCCTTTATATCTGCACTGGAGCGGTCAGAGAGGATGAAGACATCTGCCGTCCCGTCGCGAGCAGCCGCAGCGGCCAACACGGCGACCGTGTCGCGTGCTGCGATTTCATGCGCAGAGATCTCTGTGTAACGGCCCCATCTCAAGCATCAGAGACATTCATTGTTTTATTGTCGGCGAGTAGACCGAGGGCGTCACTCACCTCGACTCGCTCAAGAGCGTCGCTTGATGCACTCACCCAAGGTGACCAAGACAGAGCCGGAGCACCGGCGTAGTTACCAGTTCTGGTGTGGATGGCACATTCTTACGCTTTTCTCGAGATGGGGAGAGGGTGGGGAGGCCGGGGGGGGATGCCGGCACCAGCCAGAATACCAGTGTCCGTGGGAGGCACCTGGGAGGAAGAGTTGGCGCCGAGGCGAGCTGCCGAGACCTGAGGAATTGCAAGGTGGATGCCGAGGACGCTGTGCTGCAGCAGGTGCGCCATCTTGAGTTTGAGTCAATCTGGTATTCCCAGCGCCACTCGGAACCAGAGACATGGGCCGGGTCCCTGCCGCCCCCCGCTGGTGGATGTCTTTTTGGATCTGATGCATGCATCGAGTCCTTGAAGGGCCGGACAGCTGCCGAAAACCAATTATCACCTGGGCTCCGGCCACGGCCTGCGCTTTGCAGCCGTAGGCAGGGGCGCGTCTCGGGTCAAATCCAATGGGAGCCAGACATGCAACTAGATCAATCGGCTCGATCCCAGGGAGTTCATGTACTGGCCTGGATCGGCGACCCGGCCGGGAGGAGAGCAAAATGCTGGTGATCCCCGTGCTCGATCATGGAAAGGAAGCCGGTGAGCCCGCGGGAAAGTCAAAACCGAAGCGATAGAATGCATGTCTGACAATTTCCTGCGCGATGACGCGTGCTGAGATGCGCAAGCGCCAGAGCAAAGCAAGGGATCGTCGTCCCAACTCTCCAGCCGTGAGAGGGGATGTCAGCGGGAGCCGAATCGAGATGGAATCATCGCTTGCAAAAGCAAAAGCTGCCCCCCCTCGGGCGGAGCTGAACCCAAGCGGGGATGCATCATGCCACACCAGGCACTCCACCTCCAGAGCGCCTTCTCTTGGATCGTCGTTGGGTTCAGAAGCTCCGTCACAGCGGAAAGAGCGACGCCAAGCAACCAGTTTTGTGGGGAGCATCGCAGCCAATCAGAGCAGCGCGACGTCTCAAGAAGGGCAAGTGCAGTGGTGGGGTTGTGTGGGTCAATCGGACCAGTTCGAGCCAGGATCTGGCAGGAATCGCAGGGGTTGTGGTGAAGGTTGCCTGCCAAGAAGGGCTCGAGCTTTCTTGTTGCATTTTGCTGTGTTCAAACCCGGAGCTGTGCCTGTCGAGTCAATCACAATCGCCGACCTGCTGAAAGTGGCAAGCCTTGCTCTTGCACAGTGCCCGATCCAGCACCAGAGAAGCAGGCGTGAATTGGGGCCTGCAGACTCCATCCGGAAACCACCCACCGCCGGGTTCGGATCGCAGCCAAAACAACCGAGATCCGCAGGTGACCTCGGAGCCATGCGGCCCGCTCCGGCGCTTCGGCCGTCGAGTGTCTCGCGTGTCTTAGGCCCGCGTCGCGTCGCCAGCTTCCACCGATATGTCTCTCAACAGGCCCCCCGTTCCGTCGCCGAACTGCTCCAATGGCGGCCTGTCGAAAACGCTGACGATGTTGTCGTCAATGGCTTCGTCCGGTCCGTCCGGTCCATGAAGGCGCACCGGTTTGTCGCCCTGGGCGACGGGTCGTCACTTGCGCCTCTTCAGGCTCTCGTCCAGGCCGACCATGCTGAAGGGTGAGCCCGCATCCCCTCGGCCCTCGGGCACATGAATGTCTCGGTTACGCTGGTTGCTGATGCCGTCTCTGCAGCCTGGCCGTTGGCGCGGCCGTCCGGCTCACCGGGTCGTGGGTCTCGTCACCCGGCGCTGCCCAGAGCCATGAATTGCATGTTAGCCGAGTCGAGGTCTTGGGCCCGTCCGACGCAAAGGTATGCTCTTCCCTGTTCTCATAAATCCTACAGTCTCCTAACGCCGGCTCCTACAGACCTTCCCCATCCAAAAGAAATATCAGACACCCGAGTATCTCCGGACCATGCCGCACTTGCGGCCGAGAACTCCGGTCAACACCGTGCTGCTGAGACTGCGCTCCGAGGCCATCGCATCCCTGACTCAGTTCTTTGCAGGGCGGTCCTTCACTCAGACGCACCCGCCCATCATCACGTCGTCCGACTGCGAGGGTGCCGGCGAGGTCTTCACCCTCTCGCCGGCCAATGACGCGCCGGGCGAGGACGGCTCCCAAGACTCGTTTTTCCGTTCCAAAAAGTACCTTACCGTCTCGACCCAGCTCCACCTCGAAGCTCTGGCGCAGGCCGTCGGCAACGTCTGGACCCTCTCGCCCGTCTTCCGCGCCGAAAAGAGCGATACCTCGAGACACCTGAGCGAGTTCTACATGCTCGAAGCCGAGATGAGCTTCGTAGACGACCTCGGCCCCGTCATGGACCTGGCCGAGGACATGCTGCGGTCCTTGAGCACTAATCTTATCCAGACGGCCACAGTCCAAGATCTCCTGTTCCGGTCGCGTCACAGCGGCTCCGATCTCGTGCCGGCCGAGGAGGTCAAGCGCCGCTGGGAGGGCCTGATGCGGAAGGACTGGCCGCGAATGACATACTCGGATGCCGTCACATTGTTGCAGCAAAAATCCGACCTCTTCACGCACAAGCCAACGTGGGGTGCAGGCCTGCAGTCGGAACACGAAAAGTACCTTGCCGAGTACGTCGGGGGCGGTGAGAAACCGGTCTTCATCACCAACTATCCCCGAGACATCAAGGCCTTCTACATGCGCGAAACCCACACGACAGGCCCCGACGCACCCGGCCCCACTGTCGATTGCTTTGACTTACTGGTACCCGAGTTCTGCGAGATTGCCGGCGGCTCGATGCGTGTCAATGAGTTGGGGACCCTCTTGGACGCCATGAAGCGGCAGGGGTTTGTGAAGCCGCCATCCGAGGGCGCCCTCGACGAGGCCTCGGGCGGCGGTCTTGATTGGTACGTCGACCTTCGCCGTTGGGGCTGCCCGCCGCATGGTGGGTTTGGCCTGGGCTTCGACCGGCTGCTAAGCTACCTGGCTGGCGTTCAAACCGTCCGAGACATGGTCTCATTCCCACGCTGGTATGGTCGATGTGACTGCTGAGGAAACAGCCATCCACAACATCTAAATTATCCTAATCGAGATCCCGTGCGACTCGCCATGTTGTGCCCAACCCGCCTTTGCCCACCGTTGGGTTTGATCAGGCCCTCCTGTGGCACCCACATGGCGACATATCGCGGTCAGCCGCCTGGAGATCTCGCCTGTCGGTCCCCTGATGAGCGGGATGCGGATGCGGCCTCCCTTAACGGGCCCGCCAGGATATTCATTGCGAGACACCTGATACCCAGCGGAGCGAGTCGCAGTTGACAGACCCGACACGGCCCGACTGTCTAACTCATCCGTGTGCGACCTTGGGCCAGCTTACGGCCTTATGTCCCTCTCGGTGTGCCGGGCCCGAGCGGAGAGGCATCTTGTCGATTCATATCTCCTCGACGGCTGCGTGCATTCAAGAGCCGAGATGCTCCGGTCCGGAGCGTCGTCAAGAGCGCCCTCGACTCCGGAGCTCTGCTTGTTGATACCCAACTCAATTCCGTCTAATATACTTGAAGCTTCCTGCCGACGAACCCATTGTTGCCATTTTGCGCAAACGCTGTCTCTCTGCCCAAAGCCAGCAATGCTCAGGTGCCTCCGTGTGAGTTTTTGACCTAACCGCATGCTTCCATAGCAGCAATGATGCTCTGACACACAATCCTAGTGATGTCGAGCTGTTGAAATGAAATGGACGCCTCCACCAAAAACCGGCGTTCCTTCCATTCTACTCTGGCGGCACATGTCATCCTCTATGCAGAAACAAACTTGAACCGCGAGTCCTCTCATTGCCACGTGGTCCAAGATTCACCTTGGACACAGTCCTCTAGTTGCGTTGTCTGTTGGATCAGTGCTTCTCGTCATCAAGTCCCATTTCTTACTCTATTTCCCCCGCTGAAGTTGAAGCGGCCTAGCAGCCAGTGTGCGATATCGGCTGGCACAACCATCCAGTCCGCCCAACATCCAGACCAACTGTCCATAGTCCTGTTCAACTGGCGGTTGGCACTCGGCGTTATCGGCTTGGCTTCGGAAAGTGGGAGATGGCTGCTTTCCTTTGCCATGTTTGTCCGTCCTCGGTCCTATTAGTCAAGTTTTCGGGATGCTATAGGATGGGACTTTTCCCTCCCCATCTCGCAGGAGAACTCTCCTTCCCCCCCCCAGCCCGCTGCGCCGGCTGTTCCGCGGTTGGGGCGTCCGTCTACCGCAGTACCCAAGTGCACAAGACTCAATATACAGAATGGGTCGATATCCATCAAGCGAGGTGGGATCGGTGCGTATGGGCATGTCCCGGCCCGCCGAGGCTAAACCCTGCGGCCGACTTCAACCGCCCAACCTTACCCAGACTGGAGGGACGTTGTGGCGCCTCGGCTGCGAGCTTGGCTGCTTGGGCTCAATATCAGGCCGTGCGGTGGCCGGGCTCGATGGACGTTGTTGGTTCTTGGGAGGGATGGGGGATTTGAATGGCCGTTTTCTGCATCTGGGCTTAATTAATATTTACGCTCCGATGTACACAGGAGGGCGTGGCATGCTACGCCGCGGACAAGGACAGACGGCAAGGCAGTGCCCATGATGATGTTTCTTGATGTCAAGAAACGGCCGTGAATACCGTACAGGGCTCGACACAGAAAGAAGGTGGCAATGAAAAATATGGGTTACGGTCGAAGTTGACGTCCCAGAACAGGCGAAATGACATGGACTATTGTCTACTCAAGCGAATCATTCACAGATATTTGTCATCCATGCCTTGCCCATACTCAATCACTCCAAATGACCTTGTCATGTAGGTCGGCCGGAAGACCCAAGAAAATGACACCGCCTCGACGTACCGTGGTCTCAACGCCATTGATGGTATCACAATCATGGGTATGTGATGTAGCAGCCTGATAGTCTGGTGTCGTCGGCCCTTCGTCAAGTGTCACTGGCCTGTCAACAACGGCAAAGAGAGGCACCCCAGACAGCTTGACCTTATCCGCAACATAGGGACCCCAGCAGCACTACTTGAGTGCACCTGGATACGGCAACTTGCTGTCCTGCTCCAACAACGCAAGTGGCTTGAGTACGAAAGTGCCAACGCATTACGCAGTTTGCTGAAGTTAGTTCTGCTCTTACACCCAGTAACCACCACCGGATCCAGTACCCGGGCGTGGCCGGCCAGATGTTTGGCATTAGCAAGCCTGTCACAATGCAGATGCTGGAGCCTCAGTGACGTGGTCACTCAGATCCAGGAGGTCAACAACTCAAGAGAAGGAGAGAGAAAAGGACAGAAGGGGGTACTGAGAGGGAAGGGGGTCAAGGAGAGACAGCGAGGAGCACTCCCACATTACTAGGACGTTGTGGGCAGTGGTCTTTCCTGATTATATTATGTAGCGTAGAAAAGAACACGGTTTGTCCTGGTCAACACTGAATCGTGATGCAGCGGCTGTTCAATACCCGTTTGTTGTCACAGTCCGCCCAGGAGAGCTTTGCGTCTGCTGGGGAGCGGACAGAAACGCGGTAGCAAAGTCGTGGCTCAACTCGCCACGGGTAAATCTTTAAGCATGTCACGACAGGAACTTTTGGGCTTGTCACGATGCGGTTGTGGCCAGAACTCCTTGGTACAAAATAAAGCGAACGTTATCAAACTTGGCTCCTCGGCCCCCACCCCAACCTCGTGCGCTCGGCGGTTCGGATGGCACTCTGCACGGGACGATAGCGGACGCCCCATCCAGAATATGCGGTTGGCACCCAACGCGCTACCACCTTCCCCCAAAGACGAGCTCGGCCAAGACCTCATGGCCCGTGATAAACCCGGGTCAGGGACACCCCCCAAGCGGACAACTGTGGCCCCGATTCCCGTCTCTGCAGCGCGCGAATCCGGTTAGTTAGTCCCTGGAAAGGGAGGAGGCGGGCGAAGTCCCTGTGAGGGAGGGAGCAGGAGAGGAGGAGTGCGGCCGCCCCCCTGCCCGCAGCCGGATGGAACGCGACTGGGATTCCGTTTGGCATAAAACACAAAACACAAAACGCATGCCCCCTGGGGGCCGGCCTCGCCTGGGAAGTCCAAGTAAGCAGCGGACGGGATCGACGGACGGCAAGTCCTGGCGAAGGGAGGAAAAGTGCACTGTTCATGTGAATAGGTAAGGTATGTGTAATAGATGTGGATACAGAGCGGTTCGAGGCCTCGCTCTTATTACGTATTCACACGAGGCCGGAGCCATCACCCATGGATGGAGCCAAGTCGGGCCAAGAGGTGCGCCTGGCTTGTCTCTAGGACTTTTGGTGATATGTGATTACAATCGGCATCGACGGAAGATGCACCGCGGAAACACTGCGGAATGAAGGGACGAGTCCAGGATGGGGGAAGCTGAGGGGGATCTTTTAGTGCACACTCTATTTGCACTGCCGAGATTCGTTGCAACCGTGGACGGGATAGCGCCGAGTAAGGTCGAGGATCATGGTGGAACCCCCTTTCTCCGCAGCCTCCGCGCGCGCTCCGCGCTGTGTGTGCTTCGCTCATCGTCAATGACACTTCGTATCGATGATGCCGCCGGCCGGCCGGCTCTTGCGGAAGGGAGTTGTCATGTCGGGATCTGGGCAATATTGGCCACGCGCACGCGAGCTGCCTTGGTCGAGCTTGTCCAGATCAGAGTCACGCCATGTGCTGCTTGGCTTGCGCTTGGCCCAATCTATCGCGTGCTGCTTGGCCCGGAGGACGCGGGAGCCGTAGGTCCCATGCTTTCCTGCTGATAACGCTGATATTGATGAGCGTTGGGTTGGACACCGTCGTTGACGATCGCCCTTCCCCAAAGAGTTGTAATGTAATCGATGGAACGACGACCCAGTCTCTGAGTTTTCTGTGGCTGTAATTAACGTGCCCTCCAGTAATGTTACGTAATTTACAGTCCACGGCAAGATTCCGGAACGAGATAGAAAAAGCTGACAAGGGAGGCAGGGAAGCCATGGCTCGAAGCTCCACGTTGCACAAAGTTTGGCGCTGGGACGATCTGATCCGATTTTGCCGAGCGGGGCCCAAGGATCCATGCGTTTGTGTTGGGCCTTGTTCGCAATAAAGTTGGGGCCGTGCGAAGAACAACAAATGGAGGCCCAGCTCGCCCAGCCACGGGCCAAGCACGGCCGCCAGTTTGCCATGGTCAACTGATGACTCGGATTCCCTTGGCTCAAGCTTGGGCAATGGAACTTCCAAGATTCCTTTCGTCCACAAGACTGTTGTGGCCGTGTTTTTGTTCCAGGTTGTCATCGGCCGAATCGGTTTGTGTGGACATCATCATCATTGCCCACCATGTTGCGTCGATAGCCCCCATGAGGGACGCGTCAGCCTGCTTGTTGAGGCGCCCAGGGTTAGGACGCAATTGTCCATTCCGCTGCACTGCAGCGACTTCATCAGGGATGGCGAGTGTCCGTTGGGAACAAACGCGCTCCCGCTAATGCCGCAAGTGGCCCTTGAGTTGGGGCCACTGACAATGGTCTGATCTGGGCGAGGCTTGCGAGGTTTCTGACACATCCCGTTTGCACAAATCCCAGCGGGACCCTTTGGACTCGGGTTTAACTGTCGAGGGTGGAAACGTGCTGGGATTAGGAGGACTCGGAGGGGCGGAGGAGAGTTGGCTCGAGGTTGGGCCGGTTGGTGCAGGGACCCCGCTGCCAAGAAACAAGTCGCTCTTGCTTTTGTTCCTTCCAGGAACTTCCAGGTTGCTCCTCCTTTGGGGAGTGACCTGCTTTTTCCCTTCTCAGCAGCCATCTCCACGTGTGTGTAACCTCAGCGGGCGATTAATGACCCCCCCCGTCAACCCGGCCAGCCACGCGAGGCGTTGTCCTAGATTGCGCACTAGCGATTTAAGCTTAAGCGGGCGTTGAGAGCAATCATTGCGGGGCGCGCCATGGGATTTGGAGAGGCCGCTTTCTCCAAGGAACCTGGGGAGGCTGTTGCTGAGGCCCGTTTCTTGCACTCGGAAGCAAGTCGTTTTCTCGACAAAGGGATCCTCGTTTATCATTCCCAGCTCGAACAAAACCGGGGTGTTCTTTGAGACCTCGCTTTCGCTCGCTCGTTCTGTGATCGACACTCGGCATAGCCCCAACGAGACCCCTCCCAGGCTCCAGATCGAGGCCTCAAGACCGGTGCAGCTCTGTGCCGCACACGCGCTTGGCCCGTTTGCTGATGGCTGCGAGGCGACAAGCTCTTGCAACACCTTGGAACGTCATCCGAGAGGCTGCGCGGTGCGCGGGTTGGTGCGACAGCAGCTGCGCCAAGTCCTGCATGCTCGTGTTTGTCCAGATGCTTATTGAGCGTGGGAGCCTGTGAGCAGCGAGGAGTGAGCGGCCCTTCAAGCTTCCCGCTGTGGGGGCTATCCCGAGTCCGAGGACGACCCTGCCTCGCCGGCTGGCAAACGGGCCATGGGGGCCAGAAATTGCTGACCGTGGAGTGCGAGTCAGCAACCCTTGAGGCCAAGGTTCTTGGCCAGCAGCCACAGCAAAGAGCGCGGGGTGGGGGACGGGATTGCAGCAGCGCAGCCGATGAGTCGAGACTTTTCTCCCCCAGCTCGGTCTCACCATGCTCCTTCAGTTCACTCCACGGCAGCAGGCATCAGCCACGTCTCTCTGGCGGCCTGGACGCCCGCTTTACGCCCGATATGCCGTGCAGGACGGTGACAAACGGTGACAAGCCTGCCTGTGTCGGTTGGAGGGTCACTCCATGGTGCGTTTCCGGCCTCCCGCCGCGGGTATCCTCGTCCTGGCATTCAACTTTGTGTAACTGTGTCAGCAGCAATCAAGAGCCACATGTGCAACCCAAGGCTAGCCGCCTGATCTTGCCGTCGTCTTGCGGGTGTGACACAGACAAACGGTCCTGGTGTGGCCTGACGCTTGTCAGGGAATTTTCAAAACTGTCCTGCTGGCTGGTGCATGACGCTGCTGCTGATCTCGTTGACCGCCAGAAAAATGGCTGGCTGGCGGGCTGAGGAACGCCACTTGGGAATTGGGGATCTGGGTCCGAGGGGGGTTCGATAACGGGGCCTGCTCGGGGGGTTATTTTTGGCTCTGTCTCGCTGACTTTAACCTTAAACAGACGACGGCTGCCTCGGGGGCGCCACGGGCGGCGCCCCAAGCTGTCAGGTGTGTGTAATGTTCCTACCGCTTGGTGTGCCCGTGGTCATTCTGGTACTGATGCACAGCTGGCGTTTTTTGTGAAGACACGGAGGGCTATGTTGCCCGTTCCTGTTTCTGACATGTCGTGTGTTGTCTGAGACGTCATTGAGTTCAGGAAGCAGAGGACAAGCTTCCTGTGCCACACATTTGTGAAGTAAAAGCCGGAAGACGGACACGATTCGTGGTAATGCTGAAGCTCAACGTTGAATGCCAGGTTGATGGTATTGTTACCCCGCAATTACGCCCGCACCTCCACCGAGGAGAAGAGTTTCGAGCAGCGCGCCTGGCCTGTAGGGCATGTGGAGATGAGTGCCGGCTTCCACGGATGGCTGCGGCCCTTAGACGGAGACAGCATCGAACTTCGAGCAGTGGGTCGATGAAACCCCGACAAGGCTCGGACATGAAGACACCGCGCCGTCGAGTTTTTGGCTTGAGCGCCGTTCTGCGTTCCAGCGGTTGTCACGGCATGCTGCGAGGACCTTTCTGAAAGCTGACACGCCACTCCCAGGACGGGAAAAGGCTGAGCTGACTGGTTGACAGCAAACGAATGAGCCTCGGAGGCAGCCTCGTTAATCAATGACAGCCACCAACCTGTGACACAAGTCCGGTTACACACATGAGGGCAGGGAGGCATGTTGTCGTCAAACGAAACTGCAGGAGAAACACGCCCCGGGGAGATCGGAAGACGGGGTCATGTCAAGGCCCGAGCATGGTTTCGCATCCCCAGGTTGGCGACCCCCTTGACGCGAATACGACTCAGTGGATGCGCTAGTGGGGACAGGATCTGACTAAGTGCACCACCGAGCCAGCGAGGGCCCGTCACCTCAGGCTCAGGCCCAACACGACCCGGGTTGGCGCCATCGTGGCTTTATTTTATTCTTAACCTTGTGCCAGACAAAAACGCCGGCATGCCGATGGTTTCTCCTCTCAGCTGTTCAAGTGCGCAGTTGGCGTTAGCGTTGGCAAAAGCGTGCCTTGGTCCAACCGGAGAACCGGACATGCCCAAGACCACAAGCCAAACGCGCCCGTTGCCCACCACCGTTGGTCAGTCCGCCCGTACATAGATAACGTCAACCATTTCCAGATGAGATCACACGGCGCAAACGGCCGTCCGCCCAGCCTGGGCCAGCCATCGCCCAGCTTCCCAGCTGCCTGTGGGTCACACATGGCATGGGGCCAAGGCTCGGCGAAGGCTCGGCGGAGGGTTCCCCAAGAAATGCCAATCCGCGCTAACGGGCCCGACGCGGGCGCCGTGAAATAAGCTTGAAATCCTCCATGACAATCCCGCTGGCGCATGCAGGGGTCTTGGATGCCGGCCCCGGCGAGGGCCAAGCCCCTCGTTTGGACTCGACACCCGCACAGTCCTCGCATTTGGGGGGCTCGTGGGGCCTGTTGCACGAGCCCAAGCCTCGCTCTGTTTGTCGGTGCCAGTGGCCGCCAACAAGAGGATGGCGTCGGAGGTAATCTGTAATCCGGCCTGGGATCCGGCGGGTTCGGGAAGAGAAATCGGTTTCTTTGCCTTGCCCCCCGGCAGGCAGGCAGGCACTCTTTGTGGCCACCTTCCCCTACCCTAACCGAGAGCGAGGCCCTTGGCTGACCAAAAGATTACGGACCAAGACTCTTGGGGCAAGGCCCAAGAAGAAAAATGATAGCATCCAGACATTCAGCCCACTCGGCGCCGGGGCGGAGCACGGCACGCCGAGAGAGAGGAACAAAAAAGGGGGGGGAGGTTTTGTGTGCTGTGTGGTTGCAACTCGGTGTCAGATGGGAGCGCATTGCGGTTGAATGATTCCAATCTGTTTCTTGAGATCCAACAAGCCCCCAACAAATACTTAGGTAGGTACCTAGGTAGGGAGGTGGCCACTGGATGCCTCTCTGTCGCACACCCTCCCCGAACTGCGCTGCAGGGACACAAGGCCGCCAACAGCTTCCACCTGTGTGTTTTGGTTGATTATCTCGCCCCGCGGGGTGGTGTGGTGCTTTACCTTCCGCACAGCAGGTTCGATTGTTGCCGCTTCGCGAAGTTGGTCGAGATTCCATTGATAAGCTGACGACAGCCGGTGGGGCCACTAAAAGGTAATTTTTACCGCATCTGTCGCTCCGCACTGGCTTGGCTCTTGCCTGCTCCGCTGCTTGGCTGCCTTGGCTCCTTGGCTCCTTGGCTCCCTGTCCCTGTTGGCTCGGAAGGGACAACACGCAGGCAGAGCCTCGGGGTTGGCTCCTTTCTCGGGTTAGACTGGCACGTTTTTACCTGCTGAATAATTGCCCGGTTCGGGGCAGCGCACTCGGCCCCAACTTTAACGCGACCGCAAGTGGGGTTTGGGTGGGCCGCTGCCCCACAAATCTGCTCGTCCACATCAGTCACTTCTCGCAAAGCATTGTTCGCCAACTCGAACCAAGCCCCAACCAACTGACACGGGGCTCCATCTGATCCTGCCCAGGCTCGCCAGGCCCGAGCCAAGCTGTGGTTATGCAACGGAGGCAACCTTGGGAGGGCGTGCGCCAACACGCGGAATAGCAACCAACTGCGTCGAGCAGCCGAATAAAGGTCGCTCAGATGAACTCGGACAGACAGTGGGAGAGGGCTCCGTCTACACGGTATTACACAGCACCTACGCCAGACAGCCGAATAGGTAGGTACTGTGTAAACGGATTGATTAATTATCCTCGTCCCCATGCCTGCCGGACAAGATGGCATGAATCCCTGACAACAAACGCCCCTTCCCCAAACAGCAAATCCTGACAGGGCCCCAGCCGAACCGTACCTTGCCGACGGGAACCTTACCTCTCTCTTTCTTCCCAGCAGCCTCCTCTCCCACATTCCGAGACATCCTTGCGCCATTGGACTGCAGCGTCATCGACCTGCAGGCGATCCCCACTGGGTCAGCCGCTAACCACGGTCGCTCCTGGCCTTATTTTCACTGGGCATTGCTTAAAACCGATCCAAACCCCGGGCGCGATAACCTGGCGCCTCATGCGTGTTCGTGCTCGAATTCACAGACCTTCCATTGCACTCCACGACCTGTGACAAGCATCCCGATCGCAGCCCTCGAATCCTCGAATTCTCGGACTCTTGTCCGGATCGCACGTGCTCTCGACGACTCGGACTCGTCGATCCTCGAATCTCGATCCTCAATCTTCAAATCGCAGCTCTTGAGCTTCAGCTTTGGTAAGTGCCCGCAGTTTTCCGTCTGTCACGTTGTCGATTTTTTTGTGTCGTTTGGGAGGTTGCAAGACCCATCCATGGCCCTCTTTACACACGCCACACTCGCAAGCAAGTGCGCAACACCCAGCTGCTCAGTCCCGATCGGCCAGAGGTGAACACAGTGCACTCGGATCTCCCTCTGGGTTTCGGGACCCATACCCGGGCATGGCCGACTCTGCGTGGGTTTGAGCCGACCTCGGGCTTGTCCAACCACGACCACTTGGCTGTGCATGCCGTGTGTCACAGACCATGAGGGAGGGTGGCTTAGCCCTGTTATGATGAGAGCAACCTGGGAGGCAGGGAAAGGGCGGGGGGCCCAAAGACATGCCTCTGTATCAGAAGCCATGGTGATGCGCTGGACGACTCCACAACATCCGTGCTGTAACCCTGCACGTCTCGTGCTCCCGCCGCGTACGTGGACGCTGTCGAGGGCCACGTCCCCCATCCGGGATGTGGACGCGGCCTTTGATCTTCGCGAGGACCTGCCTCCCGCCGCTCTGGATGGGGCCTCACCTCATCGACCTCGTCCTGGACCAGCCTTGCCATCCTTGTTGGTTGTTGCGCGGATCGACCGCGGGGGGCTCATCCCCTGCCAAGCTGTGGAGCCTCACCATCCTGCCCCATCGCCATGTCTCACATTCCCAAACCGGCTTGCGCTTCGTCAACTCGTTATTTTTTTCCTCTTATTGTCAATTCCCGAAGATCCATATTCTAACTCTCTCACAGTGTGCTTTTCTGAAGCGTGCTGCCCAACCACTTGGTCTCTTTCGCCTCGCTCAACATATGAAAACTTAACGGCCCCATCGTTTTTGGCCTGGATGATCAGTAACCACCCAGCGTTAAGGAAGGGAAAGGAGGGTTGAGCCGAGGGGAGTTCCGTTGCAGACACAACTACCCTTGCAGCCGTCATATGGACGACAACGCCACACTGGTCGAAACCCCCACAGGCAACCAATGATGGAGACGTACTATGGTGTCGTCAGATCGCCGGCCGATGCCATCAAACTTTTTGAGGCATGCAGGCTCGGCCTCCTCCCGCGGGTCCAGAGAAGGCTATCGGAAAAGGAGCGGCAGGCCATCCGGTCCGGTTCCGTCTTCGTCTGGGATGAACGGGAGGCCGGCATGAGGAGATGGACCGACGGCAAATCGTGGAGCGCCAGCCGGGTATCCGGGAGCTTTTTGACCTACAGGGAGATGGAAGGCAAGAGAGGGAATGCTTTCGGTGGCGGCAGGAGAGGCGCTGGGAAGACTCCGGATTCGGGCCGCGGCAGCGATGACGACCACGACGATGGGGAACCGGACGGGTACAGGTACAAGCCCGACGGGCTGACGAAGCAGTCGTTCAGCATCACCAACTCGGCGGGCCAGCATCTTCACCTAATCGCCTATTATTCCAGAGGGCCGCTGGACTTGCCACAGCCCAGCAACGATTCGGCGCTCCGGCATATCGTTCCTGCTAAAGGCATGTACCCCGAGTCGAGCCTGACCGAGTCCGCCCCACCGGCGACGACCAGAGCACCGATGCACCAACCCCACTACCCGCCACATCATCACCAGCCGCCCCCTCACCACGGCTATCCCCCCCAGTATCCGCATCCCGGCTACGCATGGCCTCCTTCGCCCATTGGGACACCGCCATATGGCCACGGCCACTACCCATATTCACAAGGGCCTCCTCCGCCCCCGGGACC
>Ga0247824_10000649_pt1 | contig 17636 bp, 13 predicted proteins | sample 13C_PalmiticAcid_FD_194412 | JGI IMG/M metagenome (GOLD analysis project Ga0247824, IMG submission 194412) | Soil microbial communities from agricultural site in Penn Yan, New York, United States - 13C_PalmiticAcid_Day48 | ecosystem: Environmental > Terrestrial > Soil > Agricultural land... | reverse complement strand
GTGCGAGGGCGAGGGTGAGGCAGGCGGCTAGGGCGGTGAGGAGGAGGTTGGTGGTACGCATTTTCGATTTTTGTTTTAGGGGGAGAGAGCGGAAGTTGTAGGTGAATTGTTGTAAAAGGACGGGAAACTGCCAGCCCAATTAGTGATCTTGTCAGCCAAGTGGGTGGGAGGGGGATGAGTGACCGCGCTGGATTTAGGGAAGTTGGAGGAGAGATAACCGCGGGTGAAATACAGGTTGTGACAAGGGTGCTTGGTATCAACTATTTTATTGGTTGGGCGTCGCGCTCCTTGGCCTTTGGCGGCTCCTTGTTCAAGTTTAGGCCAGGGACGCGAAATTGCTCGAGGCGGGTGCTGTTTGTTGGCTGGCTGCGAAGTGGCTTGTACTACTCCGTATTGAACGTAAGGCGGTCCTCCTGGGGGCTGATTCCGCGCTCGGCATCATCATCTCTGGCCTTCTTCAGGTGTGCGATTATTGCGAGGGTTGGTAGGGGTTTCGGCCGGGTCAGATGCTCTGCGTGGCCTTGGATGTAGTCAAGTAAGTCCCAGTCTTCCAGGGCGGCGCAGAAGCCGTTGTTTCAGGTAAGCCAGTCTTCAGGGCCCTTCAAGATGCATAGGGCTTTGGTATCGCTAGCGGAGGACATCGTGGCATCGAGGGAGCGTTCGAAATTGGGTGTTGAGAGGGTTCGCTGATCCATACTGCGGCGGCTCGGCTCAATGGGTTGCGAGGCAAAGATGAAATTCTTAATCGTTGGAACCAGTGTGGTATTTTTAATAACAACTCGGGAAAAAAAAACTCCTCCCTTCTGTTTTGTGTATTCTCCCAGCAACCCTGCGCGCTCAGGCCCTTGGAAGGGCGGCATGTCTTTTTGAAATTCAGAGTCAACTACCAACTTGCCCGACCATTTCTTCCCCCCCTCACATCCCAAGACCCAGAATGGGAGACCTCATGCTACCCTTCACTGACTCTCCGATCACAGGTCCACAACAACAGCCTCCTTCGGACGACCGTACATGTGGATGGCCACTCCTGCCCGTTTGCATGAAGAGTCCAATCCACCGCTCTCAGGATACGACACCGTAGCAGCATAGCTGGCCTCCTCCTCGCCATCTTCAGAGATTTCCTCGAAGTTCTCAACCACCGCGCCGCAGACGCCCCGTGCCACAAGTTGCTCAAGATGCCCATGGCCCAGGGCCACGCCGTCCTCATCCCTAGGCGTGATGACAATCTTGGCCCTCTTCGCACGCTGGCCTGACCGCTTGCGCTCGCCGGTAGCCTCCAGCTGTCTGACCTTGATGCCTGTCTGCGCCTGCGCTGCCTTGGGCAGGACATCGAGGACATGCTCGGCCTCGCGAACAATGCAGTCGAGCTTGCCGCAGGCCTTCTGGTTGCAAAGCCTGACACGGGCGTGGAGCTTGTACTCGCCATCATACTTCGTCAAGCCTGACAGGGCAGTCTCAAAGTGATGGTCCCCTGCCGCGCGGTCCCCGCCGCGACCATCGTCAGAGAGCGAGTAGGTGGCGGTCTCGGTCGGGATCTCGGCGCCCGGGGCGTTTTCGTCCTTGGGATCGCCGCGGACGGCAGCAAGGGAGGCGAGCGGGCGGGTGATGGTTACGTTGGCGTAGACGTGGGTGAAACCGCAGTCAGGCCAGTACGGAGCCGGGACGTAGAATGATGGATGGAGATCCTCGCCGACGTATGTGTTGTTGATGTACGTGTATGGCTTGAGCTTGACGGACGACTTGGCCAGGACGCTGATGAAGTACTGGACGCTGCCGCTGCCACCACCCCCGATGGCGACTGATGCCGCGCCCTTCAGTCCGCCGGCATAGCTTGCCTGCGCGGATCCTCCGGCCAAGGCGTATGATCGAGCATCTCGGACCACGGAATTCCCGAGCTGCAGCTGGTCTGGGAAGAGCTGCGAATCGCCCGGGGAGAGGTACATCTTGTCCTGGTCTGCCGTGGCGAACTCACCGCGTGTGGCACCGGCGCACTTTAGGATGGCGTCGGCAGAGCTCACGGGCCGGGCATCGCTGAGGATGTATTTCGTGCGGCCCGCGCAGAGCAGCGAGGCGAACGCCTGGTCGTAGGGCTGCGATTCGCCAGGCCCAGGCGCATTGTAGACGACCAGGTCCCAGCCGCCGCTGCGCGACAACAGCTTTGCAAAGTCGGCGGCCTGGTGCGCGACGGTAGCGTTGCCGATGTTTCCGCGGCTGATCTCGGAAATGACGGCCTCGTAGTAGATGGAGGTGCCGCCCCCGTGCGAGACGCTCGTCTCGTTCGTGGTGTGCTGGTAGAAGAGCACGTTGCCGCAGCCCGAGGCACAGAGAGTCGCGAGCTGGTTGCGGATGAGCTGGACGCCCGCGTCAGTGCCGGTGATTGCCAGGGAGCTGAAGCCGTTGACGAAACCTCGGACGGGCTGTAGAACGGCGCGACCGGACCAGTCGCCGTCGCGCTCTCCTTGGTAGGGGAGCTTGATGCGCACGACGTGCCAGGTGGGGCCGATCCTGCTCTGCACGTTCGGAGCGTTGAGGTTGACCAAGCCTCCCGACGGTGTCGTGATGGAGAGCTGGAGCTTGACCTTGGGATCGGCCCATCCGAGGACGAAGATTACCGTGTCGTCGCCCATGGCGCCGTGGACGGTCGGGGGAGAGATGGGCGAGGAGTACGGCAGGGTATCGATGGGGTCGATAGCCTGGGCTGCGTCAAATATGTTGGAGAAGCACTGGACGAAGACCTTCTTGAGCTCCACGGGATCCTGCGTGCTCGTCCAGATGCCACCCTGCTTCTCGGCCAGATTCCGCAGCTTCGCGCCGTCCAGATTGCTGGGGCTGGCGAAGCCCACGGCGCACAGGTGCGTGTCGCCCAGGTTGACGCTGTTGATCATGGGAGCAACGTTCTCCTGGCCATCGGTCAACAGCACGATGCCCTTGCGCGGCTGCGTCCCCCCGGTGACGAGGGCCTGGCCGGCGTTCAGACCCGCGCCAATGCTGGTGCTGCCGCTCGCGCTGACGGAGGACATGGCAGAGCTCAGCGCGCTGGAGAAGGTCGATGCGCCTGTGAGACCCAGGTTGGTCGTGGCCCCGCTGGAGAAGGTGACCAGCCCGAGGCGGTGGCCCGACGTCACATCAACCATGTCGGCGAACATCTGCGCGGCGTCCTTTGCAGCCTGCAATCTGGTGATTCCGAAAGCAGGAATCGTCGATGTCATGCTACCGGACCGGTCCATAACGAGGGCAACATTGGCATCCTGGAGCGAGTGCCAGGCCTCCTGGACCTCGTCGAAAATGCTGTGGTACCGCCAGAAGACCGGGTCGCGCGGAGACGTGGTGAAGCAGTTCATGTCTCCACGCGCCGGCGTAGTCTGACTCCCGCAGGAAAAGCCGCCAGATAGGGAGAAATGCTGGTTGTTGTGCCATCCCACGATGGCCTGGCCGAGCGCCTGAACGGTGGTGTGGAGGTGAAGGGTTCCCGCTGGAGGAGCGCGGAAGCTTGTCGGAAGGGATGTGCAGCCAACGCACGGCGCGTTCTGCGGACGGGTTACATGTGACGGCGGAATAGGAGCGTTAGGGGCTGGGTAGAAGGTTGGTACAAAGGGAAAGCCGAGCGAGGCAAGGTAGAAGTTGTAGCCGAGGCCGAACTGCTTGTGGAAGCCGAAGAAGCGGCGGCCAAACTCGGCGTGGCTGTCTGGGTACGTGCAGTGCCAGTTGGCGTGGAACTGGAGAAGAGTCTGGGTGCTGGGGCTGGGCGCAAAGGTACAAGCCCAGGGCATGGGGATGAAACCATGGATGCTGCTGATGGGCAGCGTCATGAAGTTTGCCGTCTCTATCTCGTACGTCGGTACTTGGCCTAGGACCCCCAGATTGGACACAAGGAAGCTGGAGACGAGACACAGAAGGATGAGGCCGAAGCGGCCTGGAGGGAAGAGGACCGCCATGGGTCGATGATGATCTTGGTACGAGGAGAGGGACAGGCGTTGGGAGAGGTATCAACATGCCGGGGATGGCCTCGATGTAGGGGAGGGCTTCCATTTTATCACTTTCACAACCCATCCATGCAAGCTCTCTCCGGCACCTCCATCCGACTCTTACCTTATCGTACCCTTCGATTCACTTCTGCACACTTTTGGCGGCGACACCATTCACTGGGCCTGGATTTCGCCGCTCGCTAACCCGGAGATTGACTGCCCGCCACTGCAGATGCGCAGATAAGGTTGCTCAAGACCCGACAAAAAAGGGCCAGGCGGTGGCCTCGGTCCGTGCCGAGCAGCTCTATCGACGACCCTGCATATGCAATGCAACTCCCCGTGAACCATTATTAGGCGCCACCGCTGTAACCCGTGAAACCGGGATATCGGAACAATTAGTACTCTGTAGGGACCCCAGAGACTGGTCTTCTTCTTGAACTGGTTTAGGACGGCCAGGCCAAGTGCATTGGCTGTCGATGCCACCGCGCCTACCCTCGCGCACAAGCCGGGTGGCGTTTCTGCTTGATCCGGTATCGCTGCTGGACCTAGTGCGGCGTTTCTTGGTCCTCTTACCCGAGATAATTGATGGTTGGTCGTCGCTTTGCGCTTCCTGATGTGGCCGGCTGTTCCTCCGGTACTCCTGTTTGGGCAGTAGAGCATGAGACCTCGGCTTGAATAAGACGGCATGAGGCGTTCGAGGCCCCGAGACGCATGCCGTCGGCGCTCGTAGGGTCTTATTATTGATTCCTTGCATGCGGGGCCACCATCTCAGATGAAATGGAGGCCTTCCCATCACCCAGCAGCGCACCCAACCGTCAAGGATTGCCCGGCGGTTGTATCTTGTCAGGAAGAGGTGGCAATCTCGGCCCTCCCGTCCAAACGCATGGTCGCAAGCCACTGCAAACCAGGGCAAATATCCCCTGGAGTGTATGTCTGGCAAACCGGCTCGGGGGCAGACGGGCTCCGCCGGGCCATGAAGCAGTACATCATAGAGCCCAACGAGGACGCGCTCTTTTTTTGCTTGTTTCTGGGCGGTGGCTCGGGTCTCATGGACTTAGGTAGGGGGCGTCACATCCGCGTAACACTCGGCCCGACCAAAATCGGCTGGGCCGTTTGGCTTGGCACCAGCAATTTTGGGAAGAAAGGGGTCGGTGGGATGGGTGGCGGAATGCGGATGAGTGGAATGAGGTGAGGGGGGAGTTGGAGGAGTTGTTTGGGGAAGGGGCTGTCAAGTTTGAGTTGAGAGAGGACAGACCGTGGTAAACGGGGAATATGCTGGACGACGTACGTAGAGGCCTGCTTTTTGCGTGTAATATTGTTTTATTCTAAGTTGTACCCTACCGATCCAACCGCTCCCCAGGCTCAATCACCACGCTCCTCAACCTCGGCTACCTGTCTTTTGTAACCCGTTTTCTTCTTTCCGTTTGTTTTCGTGTTAGGTGTCGTGACAGGGGGCGGCGACGAGCCGCCCGTGGCTCACCCTTGTTCACCCTTGCTCACCCTTGCTCACCCCTGGCTCACCCAGCCGACCGGAGCCTGCCCGGAGCCAATCCCGCTGGAGTGCAGTATTATTCCGGGAATATGGCACTCTTGCGCGCATGGCTCCGGCTCACCCGCCAATGAAGGTGAGCCGGGTGAGCCAGGTGAGCTGGGGTGAGCACTCGCCGAAGTGCCAAGTTCATCATTCTTCACAGCACATGGGCTGGAGAAGCTCGGTGGTGTGATGGGGAAAGATGGTGCTCCTGAGAAATCCCTGAAACCCATCGGCCCTTGGAGGAGCAATTCAATTACGAGATGACGATAGGCGTTTTCTTGCAACAGACCCTCCTCATGACGATCGGAGGACCACTCCACAAGGCAGCTCTGAAAACTCTCGAGATCTTACGAGGACACGGCTGATTCGATGGGCCAGCCCGGGGACACATGCTTGGAACTGTCTTCTTCTCCGACGTCAACATCATGCATTTCCAACGATGCAAAGACAGCCGCATGAATGTTCCAGAAAAGTCGCGGAACGGCTTCTGGGTCCGGGTCCTGCAGAACACGAACCCTCATCAGCACGTCCGCTTCAAGTTACCGCGGCAGGACGCCGAGACAACACAGCTCAACGACAACTATCGATCGCTGCAGCCCGTTCACCATTTGAAACTAGGGGTTGTACCCAGAGACAAGAAGCCCGGCCCTGACGAAACCTATGTGAACGAAGAGCAGACCGCTCCGGCCACGATTGTCAGCTGCTTCCTCAGCGAGTCTGTTTCCGTCATCGCATGCCGGGTTGCCGCACTCAAGTTCAGAAGTGCGCTGCTCGCTCTCTATTTCCTCGTACCTTTGGTCGTCAGGTTGATTTTGGTCGCCTTCTCTGTCCGTCGAACCGGACTGATATCGCAGAAGGAGCTGCAACAGTGGCCGAGAAGGAGCGCACAACCGTGTCAGTACCGGAGGCCTTCGAAGTGGCCGATCCGATCCACAAGTTTATGGTCATTGAGGGACCGCAACCGGTTGCGGTTCAATTCTTCAGGCACTACGGTCACCCGCGACGAAACCACAACTCGCTTTGGGTGGGTGATAGGGTAAGAGAGGTTGTGTGCATGGCAATGCTCTGCTGCTTGTTCCTGTATTTCCCCCTCGGCCTGCTTCTTATTCAATGGTCCGAGGAAGCATCTCCTCTGCGCTCACGAAATGGTCCTCCTGTGTGAATATCACATGAAGCAGAGATGAATATCTGCTCTGTTTGCTAGTTTGACATCCTGAGGTGCACATCACCTCAAACATCCCTAAATTCAGCGTCAAATTCACACTCAAGAGGTTGTAGGCAATCCCTTCCTCTGGTGGAACTGCTGCAGAATCTCAGGACGTTGCTCGAGATGCGTAGCGGGCTCGCAAGTACTGTCCTTGTGCCCATACCCTTGCCCACTTGACCAAAGTACTCCCGCCCCTCTTCTCCCAGTCGCCAGTCCCAAATATCCTCGACCTCAAAATACTCGTCGCCTTGAACCTCCTCAGCCGTGGAGGCAACTCTTGGAGGGAGAGCACGCCCCGTCGAGGAAGTCCTCCCTGCTGGTGACTTACGACACGGGCTTTCCGGTGCGCGGCCATGTCGTCCATGAATCGTACAAGGATTCCACGTGAACTCCACCTGAAAAGTCGCTGCCCTGTCCACCCAAAACGCGCTTGAGGACCGCTTCAAGTGGCCATTCCTCAAAGCTTGCGAAAGCGGCCTCAAGTGCCATGGCTCCCAGGCCCTTCGCTTAAGCAGAGATAATAAAATATATGAGACATTACAACGGTTGCAGAAAGCCATCACTCCGTAGAAACAAACCGAAAGAACGTCACTTGGCCAGTATCATGTCCTAGGATGAGTGTATGACCATGAACCGCAACACATGTTGCCCGATAGTCGGCTGGAGGCCAAAGAACGCATCTTCCCATCTCTTGTGACCCAATCGTCGCCGACGAAGAGAAAACCGCTGGCGGGTTTCTGGCCTCCAGAGCTGCTTGAAGCGTCGGAGTTTACAGTGAGAATGTGTGCCTGTAACCCGGCATCATCAAATCCCGAGTTTGTAGAGACGTGGAATCACCAAGCTCCTTCCGCTGGGGGCACACCATATGAAAACGGCTCATACACTCCAGAATGAAATCTCAAGGATTCGATTTGTGAATGACCAATCGCAGCAAAAACGTCCGCCCTCTGCCTTGCCCAAACCCCAGTCACATCACACCTTCCTCCCCTTCCTTTCCAGCGGCGAAACCCTCCACTGCCCGGTCCCCACATCCAGCCACTCCCTCTGCGCGGCCCGCCACTCCTCCTCCACCATCCTCCTCCTGGCCTCCGACCGCGGCTTGATGGTCACCGGAAACTCCTCCGGCTGGCACACGAACCCTTGCGTCAACCGCTCCTGGTCCGGGAGCACCGCCTTGCCGTCCTTGCCCACCGCCGGCGAAATGTCAAACGCCCACAGCATGCGCGAGACGCCCAAAAACAAACTCCGCTCGGCGACGTGAATACCCGGGCAGATGCGCCGGCCGGCGCCAAACGTGAACTGGTCGCGCTTGGCGGCGTCCGGGTTGGCGGCCGCGTCAGCCAGGCTCTGGAAGTCGTCCTTGTACCTGTCCGGGTCGAAGCGGCGCGGGTCCGGGTGGCGGGCCGGGTCCATGTTGATGGCCCAGACGTTGTTGACGACGCCGGCGTTCTTGGGGATGAGGTAGCCCTCGTACCAGTCGTCCTGGGTGACGGCGTGGGGCACGGCGCCCATGATGGTGGTGGGCATCCAGCGGAGGGATTCCTTGATGATGGCGCGGATGTACTGGAGGTCGCGCTCGTCGTCCATGGTGGGCATGCGGTTGGGGCCGACAACGCGGTCGATTTCCTCCTGGGCTTTCTTTTGCACGTCCGGGTAGAGAAGCATGGCCTGGACAAAGGCGTAGAGCGTGCTGGACGTGGTGTCGGAGCCGGCTTCGAGGAGGGTGCCCGTGATGTAGGCGGCCTGGTCGTCGGAGAAGCCCTCGGCCTTTTGCGCCGCGACCAGGTCCTCGCTGAAGCAGCCCATAATGGTGCCGGCCTTGGTCTCCTCCTTGGCCTTGAGCCAGTGCCCGAGATACAGCGCCTTTTCCTTCTTGTGCAGCTCCTTCGCCGTGGCGCGCACGGGCAGCAGGAAATCAGGCAGGAAGCGGAGCCAGGGGAAGAAGTCGACGAGCGCCGCCAGGCCAGTCTGGTTGAGCTCGGCAAATTTGGAGAAGCCGTCAAAGAGCTGCATCATCTTTTCGTCCTCGTACGTCGACGACCGCCAACCAAAGACCATGGTGGTCGTGAGCGAGTTGGTGTAGCGCCGGATGTTGTACATGCAGCGCTCCGGCTGCGTGATCATCTCGTACAGCATCTGCTTGTTCTCGAGCATCTGGTACGGCACGTACGACTTGGCGGCCGAGACGTTGAGCAGCGAGTGCACCAGCTTGCGGCACATGCGCCACCTCGCGTCGTAGCCCATCATGAGGATGCGGAGGTCGCCGCTGCACAGCGTCTGGCCAATGTACATCTCTTGGCGGTGCGAGTACATGTTGCTCTTCTTGTCCAGCAGGTCCTTGACCGCCTTGTCGCTCGAGAGCACAATCATGGTCTTGGTTCCGAGGATGAGGCTGTAGACCGGGCCATACTCGCGCGCCCACTTCTCGAATTGGAGATGGGCATCGCGTGTGGGCATCTGCTAATGATTAGCAATGGTCACGAAGGGGTCTCTGGTGCTGCATACCTGGTGAAGGTTTCCAATGATAGGAAGCGTCGGCGGTCCAGGGGGCAGGTTCTTTGGCCGCCTGCCCGAGAGCAACAGCCTGATGACGATGGCGACCGCCACCACGACGGGCAAGACATTAATGAGCAACGCCATGGTGTAAACAACAGACACACAACGAGGAGGATAGGGTCAATGATGAACTGCACCCAGTCACTCGCTTGTTGTCTGGGAGTTCGGATGAGGAGACCTGAGGGAGCAGGCGATTCAAGTACTCGTCCCAACATAGGGCATCATGAACATGGTGCATGCTGCCCTCCATCTCGACGCTGTGTGTGTTGCTGCAGCCAGGGCGCATTGGCAGGCGTCGGTCCAATGTGGGATTGGCGGGGATGCCCGTCTTGGACCCGGGGTGCATTAGCGCGGAGGCGGAGGTGGGAGGGTTGGTCCGGGGATGTGAAGGCGGACTCGGAGTTGCGGGTGGATGTGGGAGGTTGGTTGCGCTTGGGCTCGTCGGTCCCAAAAGTCCCAGTCCGCCACCCGCCCGATGATGTGGAGCCCCAAGTCCACTTCCTCCGACTTCATCAGACCCCGTTCCCGGTCAGACCTTGATTGCAGACCCACTGCAGCCGTGCCAGCCCCGGCTGCCCAGACCCGGCCAACCCGGTTCCCCTGAACTCCGGTTACCCGATGTTGAATTTCTGGAAGTCGGTAATCAGGTCGTTGACCTGTCGCATGCTGGTCTGGTCGTACTTTCCGAGAATCGGCTCGGCAGACCTAGCCTGGCCGCGGGTGCTGGATGGCGCCTGGAAGAAACCTGGGGAGCCGCCAAGTCCCGGGGCCTGGTCCTGGGAGCTGTTGGTGGTCGTCGACAGACGGTCCGTGAGGAGACTCCCGAGGAGCCAATACTCGGCCGAGAAGCGAACGAAACCGATGCGCTTCCACATAAGCTCGGGAGTGGGACATTCCTCTTGCAACACGCCGTGTGGCGAGAGAGAAGACGGGAACGAGGCGTACTTCTCCCAGATTCCGATCCAGTTCCTCAGGCCGTTTCGGATGGGAACAAGTTGGCCCTCGACTGCGAACAGGTTTTGATGCTGGAAGATCATGTAGTGAATTGCTTGACGCCCCATGTCAGCATGCATAACGAGGTAAAGAAGGCACTGTCACTCACCGGAAACCATAGCAAACAGGTTGACTGGTCCGAGCTGCGAGAACTGCTGCTGGGACTCGGGCGTCAAGGTGTCGAGGCAGAGGTTTTCGATGGCCTCGCGAAGGAGCAGGCTGCAAAACGGGCTCGTCGGCGGCATCCAGCGGTTGATCTCGTCGATGCACTCCTCTGCGCTTTCTGCCTGAAAACAGGCTTCGGGACTTGCCATGTGCATCTTCATCTCCTTGATGACCATCCGGTGGGGGAGGTTGTTGAATATGACAAAGGCCGTGTCCAGCAAGAAAATCCAGATGTAAGCCCTGCCGATTTGTTAGCAACTCTGTGTTTTGAGGGGCAGAAAAAAACACTGACCGGATCAGTTCCTCCCTGACAACAAACTCATACCAATTGAATTCGTGCTTGGGCTGCGTGCTGTAGTCCAGGTGTCTTGCGGTGTCGATGCCAATATCTCGCGCCGTCTAGATGCCGGTAAACGTCTGCCCAAGGCAAGTCTTGCAGGGTTACATACCGAAACAACGGTGCTGAAGCGGTGGCGGCGGATGCGTCGCTTGCTGGCGTCTGTGCCCTCCCAATTCTGGTACAGGCACACGAGGTATGCGGCCTGAAGTGCCTGGAGTTTCCGCTGATTCGCGGGTGTGCTGACAGGGACGGAGATGTCTGTGACAGCGGGGGGCTCTATATCTCTGCAAAAGTCGTCATCGGCAAACACCATCTCCTCGACACAGTTGAACCACATCCTGGCGTCTTCGTTGTCGACGGGGTCCGGAGACACGCAGGCGCCTGCCGCCATTAGAACACACTCTCTTTGGGCAGCGGGCAAGACGGCAGAGACTTACCAATCAAGGCCATGCCCGCCAGAAGGATCGACTTGGCATTTGTCGGATCAAAGGTCGGCCGATGAAGGATGCTGACGTTGGGGTGCCAGACCGACCAGTACAGCTCGATGAACTTGGCAAACCTCGGGGGCGAAAAGAAGTGCAGACATCTCTGCTCGAGCGCGGTTGACCAGGTCAGGGTGATGGTGCTGTTGTTGGGCCTAAAGAGCACGACATCCTTGACGAGCAGGACCACCTGTTGCAGCTTGATGACGATGGGGTTGTGCAGCCACGACGACCACGAGGAGAGGCCATGGTCTGCCAAGCCAACGCCCGGGAGAAGCCGCGGATCTTGCGACTGAGGGTCTTCGGGTGGTGGGGGCAAGGGCTGGATGGCCCAGAGAAAATCAGGGGGGTGCTGCTCGTGGTAGGAATGGTGAAAGGCCGAGACGATTTGCTGGCGTTGGGACAGGGTGGCGCATTCGAACGACGACACCAGCCCCGTCCGGCTTGTGAAGTCGGAGAGGAAGCTGAAGGAGTAACCGCGGTAGCGTGAGACGGGCGATGGGCGCACGGGTTCGGGGTGGTGAAAGGCTTCGATGCCAGGGGCGGGCGGGGCATTGGACTGTGAAAAGTTGGCATCAAACCAGGCGTCTGGGATGGGCTGGCCCTCGAGAAGCGGGAACTGCGAGACTGTCTGCTGGATCAGGGTGTCAAGATCATCAAACGGCACATGTTCGAAGGCGAGGTCGACGGGGCCCGGATGGCTGGGCCCGGGCTGGGCCACGATGTCGTCGGCACTGGAGCTGCTCAGCGAGTCAGCGGGGGGTGCAGCGGCCGTCGAGTCGGATGGCGACGGGGCGGCGTTTGAATAGTGGCACTCGACAGATCGCTTCTCGCAGTTGAGGCACGGCTGGGTGGAGTTGCAAGCCTTCTTCTGGCGCACGCAGCGGTCGCAGGCGCGGCGGCGGCTGGAGGAGGGGGTGCAGGCGCCGTCGCAGGTCTGGACATGGCGTTTGAGCACGTCGGAGCGCTGGAAGGCGGCGCCACACAGGGCGCAGCGGTGCGGTCTCTCCGACGTGTGCGAGCTGCGGTGCCGTTGCAGGTGCTCGCGGCGCTTGTACGTCTTGAAGCATACGGGGCAGCGGTGGAGTCCCTGGGGGTCGGCCATTGCTGGTCTCACAATGTGGCATCCGAGTCCGCCATGGGTGGGTGGGTGTGTTTTTTGGGGGACCGGGAGGGCAACGTCAGATTGAACCAAATTGAAGCTGCAAATGGATCCAGATCGGTGGGCCGGGAAAATGCGGGGAATTCGATCGGAATGGAGAATTTCGAATGTCAGGCGGGGCGCACTTGGCTCCAAGCAGCCTAGGGCGTGTCTCTGGCCAATCGCCACGGCGATAATGGGCGTTCCCTCAATCCGACCCGAAACCCAAGACCAGCGGCCCGATCCACCAAGTGCCGGGCGCTGTCCTGGTTCCTGGAACTGCGGGGGAATGGACCGATATTGGATCACAGGGCATTAATAAGGGTTGGACAAGACGAAAACCAACGTGATCGCACTGGATCGGATAGTTTGGGTTTGGCGCACTTGAACGTCAACGTTAGCCGACGACGTTGTTTCAGAGCGGGTCTCGTTCGACGCATTCCAGGCTCCAGCCCACCGCTTAAGGTATCGCCTTCAATAGATGACCTTGGACGCTCGGTGGCTTCCCCGTGCTGCGACACCCTCGACCACCAAGCCCGGGATGTCCTGCGACTCGTCCCCGCTGTCGTCCGTGTCCCAGCCCAGCACGATCCCAACCGCGGCGAACGCCTTTTCCAATTCCTCGGCGACAACATCCTCGTCGCCGAACCGAGGGAACCAGTCAACCTCCCTCCAGCTGACCGTCACAGACCGAAGCTTGGGCAACACCCTTGGCGCGTCCCTGGCGAGGGCTTCCAGGTCGTTCTTGAGAGTATCTCCCCCTTCAGAGTAGATAATGGGCAGTTTTGAAATGGAGCGGGGCAACAAACGCGCGAATCCACCCGGGATCCGCTGCTCTTTGCCCGTCCGGCCGTAGATGGCCTCGTGGGGGATGACGAGCTCTTCTAGCGCCTCGAAGTGTGCAAGGGATTTGATTGGGACGTGGACGCCTGCAAGGCTCATGTCTCGCGACTCGTCAAGGGGATCGTCAAGGGACTCATCAAGGGGCTCGTCAAGCCTGAGGGACTCGTCGAGGGACCCGCCATCGGGCTCGTCATTGGGCCCATCAAGAGACCCGTCATTAGATTCGCCAAGGGACCCGTCATTGGACTCGCCATCAGACTCGTCATTGGCCTCGCCAAAAGACTCGTCATTGGTCTGGATCAGAAAGGCCAGTCGCCGGAGCGTTGTGCGGACGGGCTTCACCGCCCTGACGATGTCCCTGTAGGTCAACGGCGGCCCCGAGGGAAAATCGGCCGTGTGCGCGTACTGAAAGTCGCGAAGCTGCGGACACGATTGGATCAAAGTACTCAGGGCAATCGGGCCCAGGTTGTGCGCGACCACCTTGCGGGCGTTGGGGAAGGGGCCGTCAAAGGCCGGGGTCCAGCTGCGGTAGGGCAGCTCGCAGTCTTGCAGATCGGCTGCGTAGATTGTCTCGAGGTTTGTTGCTAGGGCCAGCAGTCTCCCGGCATGCGCATAGTGGTGCTTGCGGCTCTCGGATAACACGCCGACGGTCTTCAGGGCTGGTAGGGTCCGGCTGCTGTGCCGGAGCAGTCTGCCGTAGAACGAGCGCGAGAAGTCACCCATGAGGAAGAGCATGCTGAGGTTCGGACACAACAGGATGGCAAGCTGCCCCAGGGTGTGGTGAACATCCCCGTAAGAAGGCCGGCCCCTGGTCGGCCGAGGATCCGGCCTGGCGCTGGTCCAGTTGTCGTAGTAGGGATGGAAGAAGTTGAAGGCCACGACGTCCAGCTCGATGCTCGCCTGTCTGACAGCTGAGAGGGCGGACCCCTTCTTCCTCCAGGGGAGGCAGCCGTCGACCTCGCCGGACCCGACCAATTGCAAGCCCTGGACGCACTTGGCCAGATCTGGGCGCTCGATGATGGTGTGAAGGAAACGCGGGAGCCGGTCATCCCCCTCCGACGGGCCGTCATCGCCATCGTATGAATATCCACCCCAATGCTCTGGGAATATTTCAGGAAGATTGCCGGTCGCGTAGTAGTGGAACACAAACGGCTGCGCAACCACGCGCATTGACCTGGACGTCCGCGACAGCCGCGCGAGAGCCGTCTTGGCCTGACGCGTCTCAGTCGTCGAATGCGGGAACGAGTCTGGCGACTGGCAGTGCGGACAGAGGTGCTGGCAAATGCGGCCAACAAGTTCGGCCGTCAGGCGCTTCATGTTGGTGACTCGTTTGGAAGTACGTTTCTTGTGATGGGTGTTGTTGGGAAACTAGAAGTTGGTCTTTGCTCTTGGAAAAGCAATGAGATTATGAGAACTGTATAAAATCTTGGCTTGGGCCCTTACACAACGCGTCCAATTGCTAACTCAGCATGCCTGACCACACGGGCAGTGAAGAGCGGTCGCCTTTCGCAGCTTGTTCACCCAAGGAAGCAAAGGCTGGTGATACCCAGGTAAAAAGCTCCTCCAGAGTCTTGCGGAAAATACTCTCGTCTGACACTACACCCACCTACATAGCCTCAACTTCGCTAGCTCCTCCTTCTCAGCGTAATTCCGCCTGTCAAGTTTAACAACGGCCTCTCTCTCGCCAGGGCCGTCGCAGTGGATGCCTACTTATCCAGAGCAAGACCCAGAAGAAATGCTCAAGACCGTGCACGAGCGAGTGCTGTTTGCCCAAGAGGGTCCCAATGGCTATAAATACCCTTGTCCAGTCTTCCCCTTGGCCCCCAAGGCACTAACACATTGCTCCTTGCCGGCGAGATCCAAGTCAATCAAAATCCTGCCATTGTCTTCGCTTATTATGAGATTAGGCATCGATGGGGATGTCAAGAAGTGCAAGCTGTAGCCTGTCCGAAAGTGAAATGAAGGATGGAGGGAGCCCTGTTGTTATCGAGGGGATAGGAGCCTGGGAGGTTGGCCGAGAATAACAAGAGCAGTTATTCCGAAAGCACCCCATCTTACGACTCAGCTCCGGAGATTCGTGGCCCAGCCCGGCAGACTCGATAGTGGTCCGCACATCCGGGATTGACGGCCGAGCGAAGCCCCGGCGTTACTAAGCAGGCTGACGGGGCTGGCTTTGCTGTTGTGTGTGGCGGCTACGATGGCATGTTAGGGATCTCAAAATGTCTCTTTGTCTCCAGTCCGACGTAGTGCTGTCCGCTTTAAGGATACGGGAAAGTTAGCTGCGCCGCAGGCCCGTTCAGACCATTGCAGCAAGAGCGGCACAGCGGCCAATCGAGCCCTTGTCACGGTCAACGTGCACAACCCCGCCCGCAATGAGCAGGGGAATCGACCAGCCGAACACCTTGCGCGATTTGCTCCGCGCGCTGTCACGGGGAATGCCGCTGCCGCCGACATGTCGACGAGACCATCAGCATCCGGGACGACTCGAGCAGGCGACCTAGGTAAGCAAGGATGGCAACGGCGGCCTTCCCTAGAAGTATATGTCCTGTGGCTGCGCGCACACAGAGCCGGTTTCAAGAGTTGGCTCAGGTTAAGAAAGACGGTGGAGACGGGGGGAAAGAGACGATGTGGTGAGAGCCACGGAGATGCTCGGAGGCCATTGCCGGGTCAGAGCGGGTGGTTGGTTGACCGGAGGATGAGAGATGCATCCGGACGTAGCATTGCGGGCGGCCAGAGAACCAGACCATGTGTAAAACCCGCATGGGTTGAGGCCCGGAAGGTTCTTTGGTTCCGGGTGTGGATGCAAGGTACCTACCATCGTTGGAGCTTACACTGCCTCAGGTAACATTTTCAGGTTCAAAATGCAGGCTACTTAGCACAGAACGATGGAAAGCTCCCGCCCACACCACGTCAAAGCCGCCGGCTTAGAATCAACATGGAGTCCAGTTTTTACCCCGAAAGTGGTTTGATCTTTAACCAGTCAATCAATTCCTTGCTGCTTCCAGCGCCCCCAGTCCCCGGACTAGGTCCACATGCTTGTGTGTGGCTTCTTGGTTCCTGAATCTTACGCGCATCACTAGCCCAATTTCGCCGGTGCTGACCTGTCTGCATGTTTTCGGCCCCCAACTCCTTCTAATAAACAAGGTCGCTCCCAGGCCATATCGACCAACTGGACAAGATACGAACCCTACATCTTGACTCCACTCGCCGCTCTTTCGTCCAAGGGGCGTTCACTTCCGAACCGCGGCAGCACGACACGCACCCCAGTTTCCCGCGTCTGCATTGTGACGCTGGTGGTGATGTCCTCTTTCGACGGAGTCTTGTGGGCCGATTCTGCGAGGAACTCTGAGTGTCGGACAGCCTGGGGCGTCGTGAGAAGTCTCGGTGCGCCGCTCGATGCTTCTGAATGCGGCGGTTGTGCGGCAAAGAAAATGTTAAATAGCCGCCTGTCCCGTCACTGTGTCCAGGACTTCTTCTCTCTTCAGAGCAACTCCTCTCGGCAGACTTTCAACATCCTCACCGATTATCAGAGCCAGACAATCCGTTCCCAAGCACGGCCCAACATCCATCCAACATGCGTTTCACGTCCACCATCGTTGCCGCCGCTCTCTCTCTTGCGGCCGGCTGCCAGGCCTGGACCACGGACCCCAACGGCGTCTGGACTGCAAACAACGAGTTCTACTCCATCAGGGGCGGTAAGCGGCCCTCCCCCCAACTCGAAAAGTGTGTATGACATCGTGACTAACCTGCTTGTGTTCTGTGTGACCTAGCGTGGGTCCACGAATCCTGCACCTACAGGAACACCGCGGACGTGCACAGCGAAGGCGACTTTTGCTCCTTCTGGACTGATGGACTCGGCCACCAGTACCATGGACGTACGTATCTGCACCTCCATTACCCAAGAGCTGTGTCATGTCGGGTGTGCTGACAAAGCTGTCAAGACTGCTATTACGGGGTGCCGGCACAGGTTCTTTGCCTGTAGAGTGCCCAGGCTGCGGATTGGCCATGTGTCGGGAACAGGCGGGCGAATGCTTCGGCGATTTTGACGCACCACAGTACCAAGTACATAATACATTTGCGTAGCTAGAGCTTTTGATGGACAGCTGTCCTTCCACCATTACCGGATCTTATCTGCATCGTGCTGCACCTTGCCCATCTGCTCGCCTGTCTTCCAGAGCCAGATCTTGTCCAAGTTCTTCGCCAGGCTGGTCCTTCTTCTCCAGGTGAATCCCGTCGGCATTTTTCTGCAGCTTGTGTTTCAGCTCGCCACTTTTGGTTGTATGAGTTGAAGTAGAGAAAAAGGAGGGGCGCTGGAGGCCCAAAACTGCTTGGTCGAGATACCTGTCTTGGTGTGATACATACACTAAAACTACCCCGAGCTCATCACTTATATGATCCTTGCTAGCAACC
>Ga0247824_10000648_pt1 | contig 17643 bp, 24 predicted proteins | sample 13C_PalmiticAcid_FD_194412 | JGI IMG/M metagenome (GOLD analysis project Ga0247824, IMG submission 194412) | Soil microbial communities from agricultural site in Penn Yan, New York, United States - 13C_PalmiticAcid_Day48 | ecosystem: Environmental > Terrestrial > Soil > Agricultural land... | reverse complement strand
GGGTGGGTGTGTGGAGAGAGGTGAGAGGTGAGAGTTGAGAAGAAGAAGAAGAAGAAGAAAAAAAGAGAGTGTGCAGAAACAGAGTGAGGCGTAGTCATGGGCTGTGTCCCCCCTCTCAGAAAGAGCTCGCTCAGAGTCCAGACAGACACAGCCTGCATGCGCTCTCCTGTCGTTAAGGGGTGCCTGCCAAACGCCAAGGTGTGCAATCTCACCCTCCCACCCCTTCCTTTTCGCGATGCCTCGACTGATCATTGTCTTCCCATCGCCATGTCTACCGTCAAGGCCAGCCTCAAGAACGCCAGGGAGGCCATCGCCGCCAAGGGTTACGACGACGCCCTAAAGTGGACCCAAAAAGTCCTCGACTCGGATCCGGAAAACTATATGGGGTACGGGTGGTCACGGTTTCCGCAAATGGTGCGCATGAAGGCCTCTTTGGACTCACATCCGCGCGTCTCCAATCCGTATCGCGACATAGCCTCGTGTTTTCTGGTCTCGCATGTCAGAACCTAGGACAATCTGCCAAAGGAGAAGAGTATTTCAAGAAAGCAATCTCGATCAGTCCAGATCTACCACTGGCGCGTGAGGTAGGGCTGCTTCCGTGTCCATTATCACCGACCTCAACACTCATCTCTCCACGTCAATAGCCGCGCAGACTAACGGACGAGCATTACCTGACAGGGCCTGATCAACTTTTACGACAAACTCAAAAAATGGTCCGAGCTCACAATCGCCCTGGAAGAGATTCTCCACGTCTATCTTCGAACGTAAACGAATGCTTTCCTTCTTATATTTTACAAAGTGTGTGGTGTTTTTTTGTAAAAAGGAATTCTTTGACTGAATACCCTTCATCACCACCTTCCCCCCATGCTTAGCCTAGATGGAAAGAAGGCTCTATCGACAACCGAGAGGCTAATTGACCTGTATACAACCCAAGCCGAAATGAACAAATCCGTCGAAAAGATTCAAACACTGTTACAAGGGTCAAGTCTTTACGACGTCCTGGACGATAAACCAGATCGTCTTACCACTCTCAAAAGACTTGCTTCTGCACAGGAACAAGCGGACGACGCATTCTATGAACGCGAGGTCAGGCAAAGGAGAGGAAGACTCGGTAGCGGGACACAAGAGCAGGTTCAAACCGCAGTCAAGAACGAATTATATAGCGCATCACAGGTGAATAACGTCCTTCATTTCTTCTTTCCTGAGCTACTGGAGATGAAGGGAGGGGAGGAGCGCCAAGTGACGTTATTAATTCGTGTCGTTCATATAGCGCGGGTCAACGTACGAATCCATCTTGGAACTCGGGCCGGACACTGATCTCCAGTTCAAACTGCTCCAGTTTTACACCGACAAAATGGCCGCCGTCGCATATGATCAAAAGACTACTGTTCGTGAGCGGGTTTTATCACTAGCAATCGCCATGGTCCAGCACAACTCGACATCACCTTTACCTTACGAACAACTACTCAAACTGGCGGACGCTGGCTCGCCCTCTGATTACGACCAGAACTTGCAAGAACAGTATATTACCCAGTTCCCCAACACTGGACTCTCAAAAATGATCCAGGCACAAATGCGATTTGCAAACGGAGAGCCAAGAGAGGATCTTGTAGAAAGTCTCGAGCATGCCTTTAGAATGGAGCCAAACATAGCCTACGGATACCTCGTGATAAGCTGGATGGACCATGCGTCTCGCGATTACGACTCGGGATTAGAGCATGCAACCATGGGTAGAGACATCCTCCGCAAACTGGCCACCGCCACGGCCTCGTCGTTCCCCAAAATGCTTCGGTCGTTCGAGCTCTGTATGGCTGGTTGTCAGCTCAAGATTAGTCCAAAGTTGGCAGAAAACGCCCTGTTGCTTTATGAAGGTATTCTCAAAACGGATGGCAATAACATTGAGGCACTTGAGGTAAGATATTGCCTAGGAGATTTACGCTGAGGTGCTAGCCATGGCTTGGGCTTGTGTTATGAGGCTCGTGGTGTGATCGTGATGACTGATTCCCTATTTTTCGCATCCGGCGTAGGGTGTTGGGTTTGTGCGGAGCTTGGAAGGAAAATACGCAGAAGCAACAGAATCATTTGAACGTGTCCTTGCACTGGACCCTGCCAGCACATCTGCAAGATCAGAACTGGGATGGATCTGCTATCTTCAACAAGACTACGACCATGCGGAAGAAAAGCTGCGCCAGGTCATTGAGATGTCGGACACACCCCGTGCTTTGGATCTGTATCGTTTGGGACGGATCTATTACGACATGGGTGCCGACTACCGTGACAACCCAGCGTACAGTCATGCACAACTCATTGCTGCCGCTCGACTGGATCCACAATGCGCCGGAGCGTTCACTTATTTGGGTCATTATTACCGCGAGGTGGCACAGGATGCACCTCGAGCGGAAAAATGCTATCAACACGCCTTTTCATTGGATTCGCATGAAGGAGACGCCGGACGTTTCTTGAGCGATTATCTTTTAGATGCAGGCAGTCTGGAAGGCGCCATTGATGTATACCAAAGTGTCATCGAGGCTGACAGCAAAGCCAACTGGGCTATGAACAGACTTGGGTTCGCAGAACTGATGCGTGGCAACAATATGCAGGCCATGGGCTCCTTTCAAAAACTGCTCCGGAATGACATCAAGGACGCCTTGGCCTGGGAAGGAGTGGCCGAGGCATACCAGCACGAAGGCCGGTACATGGCAGCGCTAAAGGCATTTACCAGGAACCGAGAGCTTGTCCCAGAATCCACCACTGCAGTGTACCACATCGCTCGTGTACACCAACGGCTTGCCATGTACCCAGAGGCCATCGAGCATTACCAGTCCGCCCTGAGGTTGGCAGAAAGAAACCAAGAACCCAATCACATCCCATCTCTCATGGGCATGGCTGAAAGCTATTTGGAGCAAGGGAAAGAGTACTTTGTATCGGGCTACTATGGTCGATCCGCAGAATCATGTGGTCAGACACTCGCCTACACCCTTCAGCTGCTACAGCAGGACTCGACCGTCACCTCTGCATGGAAATTGGTGGGTGACGCCTGCCTTGCATACCGTTCAGTGCCTCGATACCTGCATCTTTGTCCTCTCGAAACACTCTCGACTATTGTCGACATGTTGCCTGGCGATACGAACACACTCCTTCATTTCCCTACAAAGCTGGATGATGATCCATTGGAGGTCATAAAGACTATGTCTGCTTCCCCTCTCGAGAATCCCACGACAGAAACAACACTGAGGTTTCTGGATGCTATTTACGTGGTTGCGGGATTGTCATACAAAAGGGCCAACATTTTGAATGGTAATCAGGGTCATCACGCTGCTCAATGTTGGTACGACATTGCTCTCACTTACTATTACAGGCACGAGAACGCTCTGAGATCTCGTGTAGACGGAGGTCAATGGCTCGGTATCGCTATTCGATGTCTGAAGGCATCGCTGGAATTTGAAGAGGAAAACCCCCTTGTATGGAATGCGCTCGGCGTCGCAACTCTCTCGACCAACGCCAAGATTAGCCAGCACGCTTTCATTAAGGCAATGGAGTATGATCCAAAGGTAAGAAAGTCTGGGTTTAGAGATGAAGGCGTGCTCTAGAAAAATGTTTTCGTTCTGATCATGCACGCTAACTCGTTTGTTTTATAGAATGCAGTGCCATGGTCCAATATCGGGTTTTTGTATCTTCTCAACTCTGAACTGGACCTTGCTGCAAAAGCCTTCACCACTGCCCAAACCTTGGATCCATCATTTGCCCAGGCATGGACAGGGCATGCTTGCGTTGCCAGTTTATGGGGAAACAACGAGCCGACGGCTTTGTTTGCTCATGCATTCGAGTCCAGCACTGCATCTATCTTGGAAGCCAGTTACGGTTATGCAGTGAATACCTTCACGGATATGTTGGCCAAATCTCACAGATCAGCCACTGCTCCAGTAGGCTCTCATCACCAGAACAAACGTTCTCCATCGTCGTCGAGTGCATCCACACTCTTGGTAACACCCGCGTTTGCACTTTCAAAGTATCTGGAGCAACGACCCAGAGATATTCAGGCATGGAATCTGCTTGGATTGGTCCGCGAGCGATTCTTACAGCAGGAAGGTGCAGCAGAGTGCTTTTCGACAGCCATTAACATCCTAAACGAGGAGAAGGAGGCCAACGAACACAGGCGACAGCGAATGATTCTCCACCACAATTTGGCACGAGCGTTACTATCCATGCAGGACTATCGTGGCTCTGTAGAGGCGTTCGAATTATCGCTGGAACTCGAGGGTTCAGCACCAACACCGAGTGTTATTAGGACGTGCAAACATCTTGGAGCAGGATTAGCGCTTTACTACGCGGGCGAACTTGAGCGGAGCTTGGCAATGTTCGAAACCGCACTTGCAGAAACGGAGCAGGTGGAGGGTATGGAGCAATCCCGGGACGATGTCGTTGTTCTCTTGAGCCAGGTGCTGTGGGCACTTGGAGGCGAAGAGCAGCAAGCGGCAGCCAAGGATGAGCTGTTCCGTTGTATTGCTCAGTCACCGACACATCTGCCAGCGATTTTCGGCTTGAGCGCAATGGGCCTAGTTCAAGACGATGAGACTCTTGCCACAGCTGCTTTGAAGGAAATCTTAAAGTTCTCGCGACAAGAGCTGGCGGCCATGGATCCCGAAATGCGATCGGACCGGATGATCAGTCAATATTACTCTCTGTTGAGCGAATCCAAGCTCTCTGTGGCGGCACTTTCAAAGTCTGTACATCAGGCACCAGCAGAGGCGGTTCTCTGGAGGAGACTCTCCGAGCACTTGTCAACCACCATCAGTCACACAGGAGCGAGCGCCTATTCAGTTGCACAATCCAACGCAAAGGCAGGCTTGGACCTTCTACAGCGGCAGGAGAGTTTGCAGGCAGCAGACCTTATGCGTGGGTATGCGCAGGTGGCAGGAACCACGCTGTTAGCGGACGAAGAGAGGCGGCAAAAGGTAGCCGGATGGAAAAACGTCAAGAAGGAGAAGCTGGAAGAGGAGAGCCGACAAAGTGACACCAGAGTTGGAGAAGCCTTGAGGATGGCGCAGCGTGCAGTGATGGCGGCGCCGTGGAAATGCGAAGCTTGGCAGTTAGTTGGTATGGCAGCAGAGGAGCTGTTGGCCAGGACAGAGTCGTTGTAAAAAAAAAAAAATGAAAACTTCAACTCCTCACAGTTCCACTGAAAAGTTCACGTGCATGAGATGGGCCTTCGCCAGACCCTTTCTTCCTCTCTCTCTCACACACCATGTCGCAACCGAACCCATTCCAAGACGACGCCATGTCCGACAGCGATGGCGAGCCAGGTAGCTTTGTCGTGCTCCAATCAACACACACGCAACCCACTTCCTCTGCTGTGCCGTCCTCGGCTTCCTTGCGCACAAGTGTTGGTGCAGGACCACGACCGTCGTTCTCGAGTCGCCAAGGTCAGCCTTCTTCTGCTGTAATAGCCACGGCGACTCCCTCCGGTCCAAGTGCTTCGGCTGCAGAGCAAGCAGCCGGGTCGAGTACCCTCACATCCTTTTCTTCTTCACATACCAATCACTCTTCTCGGCTTCCCCTGCTCTCTGTCCAGTCAAGAGTGAGCCAGTCGCATGGTCAGAATCTACGCTTGCCACTGCCTGAGGAGGATTCATGTCATCCACGGGCTATCATGTTTGGAACATTGAAGAGGGCATCTATGGCGAATGGCCGCACCCCATCCTCACCACATGTATCAGTTGGTAAAAGGTCAAAGCTTGATGTCCTGCCGTCCTACCTTCGCCATACAACATTCAAGTATCACTTCCAGCCAGAAGGAACTTGGCCCTCGGATCAACGCATAGGCATGTCACCTATAGAGAACGAACATACGGAACGAAGACGTCCACATGTCGGTAACGGAAGACGTCGACGCGCCCATTTCAGACAAGACAGCCATAGCGATAGCTCGGCAAGTGAAGAAGGCGATAGTACCAGTAGCAGCGAATCTGGGAATAGCACCTACGAGAATGACAGTGGCACATGTACCCCAAAACTGGATCCTCGACCCCTCCGGTATCAACTCCCTTCTCGATGGTGCACAGTCCATAAAACAGAAAAGACTGAGCTATCGGACGATGACTTGCAAGTCCGCTATACAGGTAAACGGGTTTGATTGAAATGAATCACTAACAACGTTGAGCCGTTGGAACAAGAGCCTGATGGACTGACACAGCCTGTATTGTGGAGTAGGCGCAGGTAAGGTGGACCAAGACGCCTCGGCGATCCGCGCCAATCGGCCTATCCCGCCCCAATGTGGTATCTATTACTTTGAGGTGTACATCAAGAGTAAAGGCGAGCAGGGGTAAGCTAAGCACTGGAGGAGCCGAAGAATTTGTCGAACTTGCTTGCATAGAATAGCGATGACCAACGTGCTTTACTATGACATACTAGATACATCGGGGTTGGTGTTTGCAATCCCCTCGTGCCCTTGGACCGCCTACCTGGTACGACCATCATGAGAACATTATCGTTGATATGCCACAACAGCCGTTCCTTTCCACCCTCCTGAAATCTCCGCCTTGTTTTTTTTTTTTTTTTTTTTTTTTTTACTAAACAGGTTGGGAGCCTCAATCATGGGGTTATCATGGTGACGATGGTAATAGCTTCGGAGGCTGTGGAAGCGGGCGACCTTTTGGGCCGGTCTTTACAACTGGAGACACTATTGGATGTGGTGTCAATTTTCGAGACATGTCCCTGTTTTACACCAAGAATGGAGTGTACCTCGGTAAGCAGATGATTCAGTACAGACATACAACTAGAGGTGAGGAGGGGGGCGCCTTCGATGATTACTTTATGACTGACAGCTTTTCGTTTACTAGGCATTGCGTTCCGAGATCTTAAAGGCCTGCTTTTCCCCACGGTTGGAATGAGGACGGCGGGCGAAATTATAGAAGCCAACTTTGGACAGAGAGGGTTTGTCTTCAACATTGAGGACTATATCAAGGTAGAGTCCAGCGCTCCATTTTGGCGCGCCCATCCAACTTCGCTGTGAATGTCATCCTAACGGCGGAATGCACCATGGGCTCCTATTAGAAGGAGAAAGAGCAAGCCTGGCAAACACTAGAGGCAGCTTTTCAAAAAGCAACAGCCAAGTCGAATCAATTGCCTTCGCTTCCTCAAAGTACAAGCCAGCTTGTGCTTTCGTACATGATACATCATGGGTACTCTGAGAGCGCAAAGCAACTTTCCAGTGACTTGGCCTTGCAGTCGTCCACCCATGGCTCTGATAATGGATCCACATCATCAGCGTCAGCTGCATCATCTGCATCATCTGAATCCAGCGGCTACCCTCCCGCTATACTCGATGCAGAAAGGCGGCAAGGTAAAAAGAATGGAGAAGGGATGATGATGTGTGTGGGCCTCTAGAAATGACGAGATATCACTGTGGATCAAGACTCAAAGCGCTGAATATTGGTGTTTTGTCCATTTGTCTCCATCCCACTGCCCTATTAGCGATCCGGCAATTGATTTTGACTGGAGATATCGACAAGGCTATAGAATTGCTGGAATTACACTATCCTGGAGTCATGACTGACGAAGATATAGTTCTCCAACTCCAATGCCGAAAGTTCATCGAGATGGTGAACTCGGAATCTACCTCGTTTGACATGCTGGATCACCCCAAAAAACAAGGCGAGATCATGTGTAGGACACAATCACCGCAAGACACTGAAATGGTGGCCAGTGATTCTGGTGAACAAATGGATATCGATCACGACAATGCCAACGAACTCGAGGATTTGGGCCCTCTGAAAACCGCTTTTCAGTTCGGCCGGAGTTTGCATTACCGCTACAAAGATAACCGGAGGCCCTCTGTCCAAGATATGCTGAAGCAAACGTTTGCGATCCTGGCTCATATTCATTCGACACACCACGGATCGGAGCGCCTCAGGATCGCAGATACCATCCCTTGTGAGAAGGTTGCGAGTTCAGTGAATACCGCTATTCTTGGTAAGACTCGTGGCTCATTTATAACATTATCCAACATGGGACAAACAATCCTTTGACCGAATTTCATTTTTTTTTTCTTTTTCAGCATCACAGAACCTTCCTACGACTGCTCCGTTGGAGACTTTATATCAGCAAACAAATGTTGCTATATCAGAGTTGACGCGGCTGGGTGTTGGCGAGGCTGCGTTCCTCGATTGCACAAAGTAACCCCCTTTGGACCAGCACGCGGTGGATTCTGGCACACTTTTTATTATGGTTTGCTATTTGTGTGCTCAGGCTCGACCATGATACGAGTGTTGGTGTGTGTGTGAATATCCAAAGACTTGCTCCATAAACTGCTGATATGTCCATTTGTCGACTTTGTGACGCTTGACAAGCTGTTGGATCGAAGTAGCCCGTTGTTTGAAAGGGTGTGCATTGCGTGCCACGACGGTACTTGAAAAACTTGCCTGGGATTGTGCTGCTGATGAAATGAGCGAGTGTGGGTACTGGAACTGCTGTGGCTGCTGCATGTGAAGTGAGGGTTGTGCACTGGTGATACTCGTGATGGTCGTCAAAGTAGACAATGTCGAAGTCGATCCGCCTCCGTTCGCAGACGTTATGTTTGCACCCTGCGATGGTCCTGCAGCCACAATGTGCTGTGCAGACCCTCCCATTCCGGGTCCTGTGTTGATGCTAGGTACACCTCCATGGACACTTCCCGAGTTGCTTATTAACGATACAACTGAAGCTGCATTTGATCCAGTTCCGACATTGGCCAGATTTGTGCTACTGGCTGCCAGGTGCATTGCTATTCCCGATGCTCCGACTGCCGAGATCCCTGGCACCGAACTTGCGGTTGAATGAGATGCAGTTGTAGACGATACCAAGCCAGCGCCTGTTGAACCATAGATATTCGCAACGGAACCGATGGGTCCTGCTCCTGTTCCGAAACCAACGGTAGAGGAGACGCTATATCCAGCGGAGAAGGTACCTGTGGTTGGTGTCGCCGCATGGGTTCCCGGATGTACAGAATACGGGTGGCTCTGAATGACTGAGCCCGTCGTGGATCCTGAGGATGACTGCTGGACATGATGAAACCCACTTGTACGATGGCCAAGCGGAGCACCTGGACCTCCTGCGCTCCCAACACTCGCACCAGGAGTTGACACCCCCATGAACCCCGCCATCCCACCAGTACCCATAACACCAGATGTTGCAACAGCGGCGGTTATTGCGGCTCCGGTGGCGCTGCCAGGCATGCCAGCAGAGGATGGTGTAGGCGGAAGAGGTGGTGGGGCTGCAGCAATCCTGGCTGCATGAATGACCGTTTGTCGAACTAACCTTCCCAGTTGTGACATCGGGACAACCATTCCATCCACCAGAGGTCCAAACACTGGCAAATTTACATCCCGAATAACCTCGACAGATACCAGGCAGGTGGAGTAACTCTCAGGCAACTTGTCTCGGGTCATGCAGGATGGATGATGGTGGAAGCAGCGCTGTCCATTGTCGTCCTTCTTTTGATCGGTCAGTGGAGTGAGAACAATGATAACATTTCCAAAGTCCCCGCCCAAGGTGCTTCGATCATAGGCTCTAGAGTGCTCGGACCAAATAATGTGGACATGATCATTTCCAACATGTCGCTTCTACAAGGGGGTTCAAACGATAAGTATACATATTTCAAATTAAGGACAGGTTCAAACGGATGCACCAACTGCACATGTGTATATGGGTCGACCTATTACCTTCTTGACTTGTTTGGCGTCATCCGGATCCGTTGGCATGCGAACGGCTTCATGGAATATGATCTCGCATGTTGAAGAGCAGTAATACATCGCCGTGAGACCGTTCGAGCCGTTGCGCTCCAGCCCACCCATGTACCCGCCATGATCAGCCAACTCAACTTCCCAGCCCAGATCTTGGACGAATCGGTTGTAGACAGGGCTTCCTCTGCAATTGCGAAGAATGGCTTGTTCACCCTCCTGACCCGCTGCAACGTAGAGAAGCGCGATTTTAAACGTCTCACGCCCAGATTTCTTGTCCAGACTCTTGATTTCTCTGTCCAGAGGCGCAGATTGATTCAAGAGCACAAAATTGTGCTCCTGAAAACGGTCAAAGTACAAGAGACCCAAATGACTCAATAACAGTCGACTGTGCTGATAGCCATCCAGAGGCCGCTCAGGCTCAGGGGGCAAGACCAACTGGAACGCTTTCGCCATGTTTGAAGCACCTTCTTTGCGAAGATCACCAAGCGTCTCGCCGTCCTCTCCAGCTATACTATGCAGGTTTTCCATCATAAAGGAGCGTTGCCGAAGGATTTCGTCTCGATCAACCAAGGCCATGTTTGGCGTCGTTGTTTCATCGCAAGTTTCTTGCACGTCCTCAAGTTGTCCTCGTCTCCTGGAGTAGCGGCTTGGCCTGCGAGACACCTCACTCTTCAAAGGCTCTTGGTCCGCAGAGTTGTCTGGGCATGAATACTGTTCCTGCTGATGTTCCTCTTGTGCAGGGATCGATGGGGCATCTTTCGGGCCCGGGTCGACTGTATCTGTTCCATGGCACTCAATGATGCCACCGCTGCTGTCATTGTCATTGTCATTGTCATTGTCATCGTTGCTGCCATCGCCATCGTCATCGTCATCCGCTTGAATAAGACTCAAACGCAGCTCCACGAGTTTGTCATACCAAGCACGAGCTTGAGGGTCAGAGATCCGGGTATAATAGTTCTCCTCATGAACATGCCGATCAAGCTCAATGTCAATTGTGGATCTCCTGTGGATGCCATTACTATTGCAGTTTCCTGAGAACTGGTTGGTGGTGAATCCTGATTCTGTGGAAAGGGACATGCCATTGTTCAGCTGGTTTAGCGGAGTCTTCCCATCAAACAGACAATCAGGGTGCTTATCGCCAATGTAACAAAGTAGCTGGTCAAGCATATCCCCGTCGCGACTAGAGGTTGCTCCGTTCCAGAGAAGCGTCTCCATCTCCAACGGCCTGGCAGGCTGGGATGAGGAATCCGAAGCAGAAATAGTGAGGGTGTTGGCTTTAGGCTGGTCAAGATTCTGGTCTTCGCGGATTTTAACGCCGTCTCTCCAGACAAGCTGGCTTGCCAATTCCTTCTTGCGTCGTCTAGGGTTGGATCCGAAGCGTTCACTCAACCTTGAACTTCCTCTCTGCGCAGATCGTGGCCGAGAATACCCCTCTGTTTGAAGCACTTCACTGTAAAAGATCTCGGAATCCCAGGTATATCGACCGGTCTCATCCCGAATGACCACCCGGGTTCGCTGATGGAGGTTCATCGATCCGGTTGGGGGTAGTTCCTCGAATGAGATCAAGATAGAATCATTCAATGCAAAAGTCCTCTGCGAGTCATGTCCTGAAACTCTTGTGCCACTACCGTTCAAGGTGGTTTGCTTATCGTTGAGACCAGGTCTACTGTTAGCGGAAGTGTCCATGCCGATTGCAATCAAGCTACGGTCTGAACCATAATGCAATGGCGCATCGCTCATGAAATGAACTAGATGGATCAAGGTCGCCTCCGCTGCTTCCTTTACGATCGCTTGTTCGGTTTCAGGGTCGGCAATTGGTCCAGCATTGACTATAACTCGGTTGTGTTGATGGATAGATTTGCCAGTGAATTTGAAACTCGGCCCTCGTCTCTTGTTTGGTTTCGACTGCTGCTGTTGCTGCTGCTGCTGCTGCTGCTGCTGTTGTTGTTGCCGTACATGTTGCAGATGCTGTTGAAGTGTCTGCTGCTGATGATACTTCGCCAACTGCATAGCACGTCTGCGCTCATTTTCCCCAGTTGGGTCAGGTGAGGATGATATTCCAGTCTCAATCAAGTCAAAGACCCATTTTGAAAGATCCGTCTCTGAGAAAATCCTGGAAGGAATCACCATCAACCATTCAGTCAAGCAACGATAAAACGATCCTATCATGGACCCACGACGGAAATCAGTCTGGAAAAGCTTGAGATGCTCTTGCAATGCGCTCAAAAGATGCGACAAAACCATTTCAAGAATGATCTATCGATTCCAAGTATAGCGATAGAATAACTAAGGTTAGCATCATGAAAAATCAGGTCATTGAAAGAGCAGTGATTCTGATGTACAACTTACCCAACCGTTGTCTTCATGATCTCGGTACATGCCAGCAAGCATTGTGGCCACTTCTACAGCACTCTGCACAATGCTGGGCTCTATCCAATAAAGATGATCCAGTACCAACAGTAGCAGATTACTTTCCACACTTATTTCGCATGTTGCCAAACTGGAGCTCCACTCGTTCACGACGAGAACACCGCACAGTTGTACCAGCATGCTATGTGTGTCCCAAAATTTTCCCAATGGCTTTACGTTGGCCTCAGCCAGGGTCAAATCCAGTACAAGCCGCGTAAATGTCGTCTTGTGAAGCAGTAGATCCGTAGACTCCATCGTACTGTTGTCGAGAGACTCTTGGTTGTGTTGCTGGAGTCCGAAGTCGTAAAAGAGCATGCTGACTGAGCATAGGATTGCGATAGACTGCTTGCGTATAAAGTGATTGACACCATCTCTCAACTGGCCATCTTTGAGTAACTTTAAAGGTGCAAGGGGAAGTAGACTGCAACTTAGATATCACAGTTCAGTCAATTCAGCAAAAAACCTGATGCGATTCACACATAACGTATTTTACCATTTGTCGGATCGCATTCAGGAAGGGAATGACTAGCACATTACTTCCAGGGAGTGCCAGCGTAAAGATTCGGCTGCTATTCACGAGGATCGAGTGCCCAATCATCGAATCATCAAGTTGCAAGCCCTATAGAGTTGCAAAGTTCCACGAATAATGGTAAGGGTTGATACCATAGACAATCTCTGCGCGTTAAAGCTGTTTTCGGGCGAACGAGTTGAAGACTACGTACCCGGATAACAGTCGAGTAAAACAGTTGGTAGTATTTTGGGTCAAAATCCTGGTCGTAGCGACGACACATCATGCGGCAAAGTCCACCATAGATGGCAGGGAGACCAACACCACCATCACTGCTACTCTTTGCAGCCTCGAAAAACCAGGGTGTGAAGTCATAGAGCGGCGGGATCAACGTGGCACTAGGAGGCTGCGAGGTTCTTGTCTGATTGAGCAGATCCCAAATATCAATGAGGCACAGCATCACCTCAGTTTTCACAAAAGGGATCTAAAAAGCAATGAATGAGCAGTAAGATGCGAGGCCCAAAGATCTGAAATATATGGATATATCACGACGAGATACTCGAGAAGGCAACTTGCCTGGATATCATTGGGATTACCAATCGCGCAAACGATGTTCTTCCAGATTGAAAGGATACTCTCCGCTGAGCGGCCTTTCATGGACACATTAACAAAGTCTGCCGCACTGAAAATTCCGTACGCAGAGGAGAGTCGCTCCACGATAGGATCAAGACGCAAGCTGTCAGGACCGTGGAAAGAGAGCGATGAGGCACGCGAAAGCTACAAAAAATAATAATACAAGATTGGTGAGTCTTCAGTTCATGGAGGACTCCGAGCGCTGGACGAATCCTTAACCTGACAATTACCTTTTCGTCAAAAGGTTCGGTCATCTCGGTCAGTACCGAAACATAAGATCCAGCATTCTCCAACATTTCCTCTTCCTGCATATCTCCGACATCGACCTTCATAGCATTATGATATTCTCGCCCCGAGTCTCGGCCCGGCAAAAATCCCATGTGCCCGGAAATTGTGCCAGACTGCCTTGCCAAATCGTGAACACTGTTGGTACGGCGAGAAGATTTCTCTTGTAAGCTCAACCCCGACAATGGGTACATTTGATGCGAGTACACCAAGCCTTGTGACGACAAAAGCTCTCCTCCGATCGAATGGCGCATTGCACTGTCCTTGGAAGAGAGGAATCGCGAGTGTCGGAACTTGTCAGACATCTTCCGAGTATGACGCGCTGTAACAGTCTGCGGTGGTCGACATGCTTGCGCCTCTAAATCCACTTGGAAAACCTCATGCGAAAGCACATGGGTAAGTCGTACCGAGCATTTCTAGACAAGGCAATGTCATAGGGTAGCATACCATGTTAACTAACCGCCATAGGTTCATTAAAGTGATCTCTTTGTTCACAGTTCAGACTTACGGCCCACTGGGCAACAGTCAAAGGATGGCGCAGGCTTTCGATCATCGTCTTCCTGAGCGCAATCCATTGAATATCCGACACATTGGGGCATCTTGAGTGGGCGCATAGTACAGTCTATGAATGCAACGACGAGAAAACGTAAGTCGAGTGTGGAGATAGACCGTCCATTACACGGAACTTTTTAAGAAGTGGGTGTACCTCGATGATCAGGGAGGCCAGATCATCTGTAGAAGCTGCAGGCATGGTGGCCGAAAGCCTCTCAGGTAAACTCATGATCCTAGACTGAATTTCCAGAAGAGATCCCAGCAGCACTTCCCAACTCTTTGAATCGAATTCGATTTGGCATCGCGTCAAGACTGCTCTGAAAATGCCGATTATGTCCTTGTAGATGTGGTAGAGAACATCAGTGTCCAGTCTAGGATGGCCACCACTAAACCCAAATGCTTCAGACGACGGATTCGAACCAGGGTCATGCAAACCCAGGGGATTGTCCATAAACACATTGGTCAACAAACGGAAGTATCTCTGGAGGAACCAGTTGGCTGTGGAGAAAGGATCGCTGGGAGAATTCTGCTGAGATCCGTAAAACGACCCTTGCTGTGTACTATGTTGTAATCTCTGTGAGCTTGTCGAGTCTTGGCTCCCTAACGACACCGAAGACACACTCGAGGGAACTTGAGGTTTGTTTGCAGAGCCACGGAGGAAAACTGGACGTTCCTCTTCGCCACTCAGACACCATACTCCTACAATATGGACCGCACCGCGTACGATATCCTTGTACTGAGGATGTCCTGGCGGTAGACTCAGGCCTTGGCGAACAATCTCATGGATCATTTCCCTATTGACCTCTGAAGAATACACAATCGCCTTTAGGATAGGTGTGGCTGGCGAGGTGTGCGACTGTGGAGAGTTGAACTCATTACTATCCAGGCAGTACTGAATGATAAAGCTGATGATGGTCCTCAAGATGGTTGGCGGGCATGTTTTGAATCCAAACTCTGAACAGGAATTGATGAAGAAGTTCAAGTGTTAGCATTTCCCGCGCAGGAATGTAACATACCATTCTCATGGGATAGGCACTCCAGGTGTACCTTTTCCTTCGTCCTTGATCAATTGCAGGTTTCGTGCGCATTCTGGAAATACTTTGACAAGGTAGTATTTCTTGATGAGGTCAAACATGAACCTTGCAGCCGCCATTCCTGCGTCGATACCAAATCCCACAGCTATCCCATCACCCATCTTGCCATCAGCATCCAAAGGATGATGGGAGTTGATAGACTCTAGCTCTCCAGGTAGAGGCGTTGATCCTGTGGCTACATATGCCATGCGAACGATATTCCCCAAGAATATTTGGAAGAGCTGAATACTGTCCTGAAATGTCGGAGGTAATGGGTTGGGGCAAATGGGCGGGCCGTCAGCTAAGAAAGATTGATTCAGTGTTATTAGTGAATGGATATGGGACGCAGCATTTGTCGTCCACAGGGCTAGACTTACATTGCAAGAGTTCCTGATTAACGTTTACATAGGCACTCTCAAAGTATTGAGAGACTTGCTTTGCAGTACGTCGTCCAGTGCTTCCGTTGTTCATCTGTGGTAGTTTTGTCTGAGAGGAACTCGCATAATCAATCGATAGATCCTCCCCGTCGTACATAAAGAGATCCAGTGAAATGGCATTCGAAAACAGGTACATGGCCTCAGGGTATTCCACCGTCAGGTCATTGAGCCAGAGCAGAAGCAGACGAAAACCGAATATTCGAATGCGAGGGTGGTTTTTGTGGCAAAGCACTTGTGCCAACATGTTTGCTAACCGTATATAAACATGATAAATTCAAAGGTTAGAGACAAGACAACACAACAATGTTGATAAACTCTTTCACACATCGGGAACCAGTCGTTACCAATATTTCGCAGGTTCCAGCCGTTCTTCATCCTGTCAGGCAAGTATAAAAAGATGAGGCGAAGAAGCTGAAGTGTCTTCTGGATGGCAAGCACCTCTTTGCTCTGTAACCCGTTGTTCCTGTCCTGCCGTTGTTTGAATTTATCGACTTGATGCATAAAGACCTCTTGTGTCACAGTAAAAACTTGGTCTGCATGTTCTTGAAAGAACTTTGCTTGATCAAATTCGGTTGTGACATCTGGTTGCGTAGTACAGTGTCAACAGAGCAGAGATCGGTTACAATTCCAGCCCTGACAATCCAAGAATGCATCCACAATCATGTTCAACAACTTTTGGATACCTAAGAATGACCACAGAGAGGCTGCTCTTGACTTTGACTTTGCCTTTTCATCCAGGAACACTTTGGCTTTCCTGAGGGCCTTTTCGACTACACCTCTCTTGGTTTCTTGGTGCCCATTGTCATAGTGATCCCGATTGAAATGAGAGGCCAACCCTGTATGGAATGTCGTTCCAGCGTGTTGTGGAGTGGCACCAGATTCCTCGGATGGTTGTCCAACTCCTGGGTGCAACTTTCGGGAGCGGCTGGAAGATAATGGTGAACTGAAGGATGCGATCTTGCTGAAGTTAGACTCAAAATATGAACCTGTACCTTGTTGCGGATTGGTTCCCAATGCTCCGGTGCTACTCTGAAGCTGCTCTTGGCTGTGGCTAGCTGTGTTTTGAACGTCTTCCTTGACGGAAGATGGGTATACGAACGCCCTGTGGCTGTCTGGAGTTGGGGGTATCTCAAGAATCGCGGACTTGCGCCTGGCGGAAAGCAGAGGTGAAAAGGCTTGACTGAACCGGGCAGCAGCAGTCGTGGCAAGACTTGAAGGTGCGGTCTGCAATGGGGCAACTGGAGGCATTGCCGAGGTATGGGACTGATAGGTGTGATAACGGGCGCTACCACTAGACGAACCATGACCCCCGGCCATGCCAGGATTGGACGTGGAAGAGTTGATGGAGACAGTAGCAGGATTGAAAGAGGTCTCGCCCACCTCTGTCGCAGACTGGTCCGAGTCATGAGGGTCGTCAAGAGGATGGGTGGTTGAAAGGTCCATCGCGACCAACTCGAGGCCCCGGTCGAATAGACAGAGAGAAAGAGATAAAGAAAGGGAGAGAGATAGGAAGAGTGAAGGAGCTGAAAGGGATGGAGAGTGAATGTGGGAGAGGTGATTGCAGGGACAACTGTGGAGTGTGAAACGATGATGAGGAGTGTGGTGCCGAAGACCCTGGCATTTTCAAATGCACCGTCACAGTTGAAATGCGGTGAAAAGGCGTGATTGACATCCATACGCAACATCCGTGTCGCACCTTGGAATGCTGACACAGTCCGGATGTGATTTTCGGTTACGGGTGCTACGGGTGCACAAGAGATTCACATCCGCACCGCAAAACACATCAAAAAAGGTCTATGGGTGAGGTGAGTACCATGTGGGACCTTGGCCAGGTTGAAACACATTTTCACAGCCAAACCTTATTTTCATTTTCGAACTGTTGTCAGAAAAACACCTTTTTCTCACCATTGGGTGGTCCCATCTATATAATCTATATAATATAGAGAGCGGGAATTACACAAAACGTGACTTGGCCATTAAGGTACTCATTCCTGGGGCTTTGGGGTCTTCCTGGCAGCCGCAGGAGC
>Ga0247824_10000647_pt1 | contig 17667 bp, 23 predicted proteins | sample 13C_PalmiticAcid_FD_194412 | JGI IMG/M metagenome (GOLD analysis project Ga0247824, IMG submission 194412) | Soil microbial communities from agricultural site in Penn Yan, New York, United States - 13C_PalmiticAcid_Day48 | ecosystem: Environmental > Terrestrial > Soil > Agricultural land... | reverse complement strand
GTGGTGTCGGGGTCGGCCGGGGATGGCTCCACTTGGGAGGGCGCCATGGCCGAGATTGATTCGGCTGAGAGGATTGCCAGCGGCTTTCTTAAGGCAGCAAGGACTATGGCACTGGGATGGATGCCCGCCTTGTGGTGGTCAGAAGCCGAGATGCGCAAATCGATGCTTGCTTTTCAGTCGTTTTTTTCTCACTCGGATTGTGACGCCGAGGCTGTGCGGGAATGGGACCGCATTCCTGCCAGGCAGCCTGGTGGGCTGCCCCCCCCCCGGTCTGGGGGTTGCGGCTGATGGACTCGCCACCGGCAGCAAATCAGGCGGGGCAGTAAAGCCTTCGAGCGAGGCCCGTGGACCTTGACGGAGCCTCCGCTGAGGTGTTTGTCCACTGCCTGTCTCGACACACCCAACGCAACGCCACCCACCAACGGGAAAGTCTCACGGTCGCAACGATGCCGGACGCATAATAAAATAATCGCGGAAAAAAATGATGCGGATGCTGTGTTCTGTTGCAAATCTCACGTTGCCGTTGGCCGCGTGATGGACGGTAACCGTGAAAGTATTGATGCGGTGGCTGGCGTGGAATAGGTACTGGTTGGTTGAAGTGAACTGAAATGGCCCTGGAGCTGGGGCACGCGGCTCAAACTTTCAGCTCCTGGAGGGGAAGTGGCCCCGTCAGCCTAAGGCGGGGCTGCCTGCACCTTGCTTGAAGCCCCACGCAGCGCGTGCCTTCCAGGCCCTTGGACCTGGCCCGGCGTTGAACCACCTTCCAGGTTGCGAAGTCCAGCGCTTTGCCGTTCATCCACATTCGCTCTTGATTGGACAAATTCCACTGCCGGCTTCCGCTGACACGCAGCACTAGTCAACAATTAGTGGAGTCGCTCCTGCCTGACTCGTCGTGCCACATGTCTGGCCCTGACACATCGTCGCAGCAGCCGCTTCTGATGAACAGCTGATGGAGTTTTAGCCATAGAAACGCGTATCCCATGGCCATCAGGAAGAAAATTCGATATCTCGTGGTGCATACATTAACTCTGAAAGGACGCCAGGTATCGTGGGGGAACCGGTTCCATCCACCCGCCATCACAGCTACAGGTCACCCTCAGTTGCCAGAGCCAGGTAGTCTCCAAGACGAGGCACACTGACCAACACCCGCCCTAACCAGACACCAGTGGCCATTACATCCATTGCTTGCCGTGGGGACCCGCGCCCTCGAATCCTTTGTGCTCAATGCTGGACGGGTTATAAAAGGGAATTTCCGGAACCATGCTCGGGCCGGTCGGTGAGAATATCGCCCCCTGTAACCCTTGCGTCGCTTGCGGGCTCAGTCGCAGACAAAGATCACTCGTAGACAGAGTTGGCGCAAAGCCCTGGGTTGGGAAGCCAGTGTGCGAGCTGAACGGGGGGCCACCTGTGAAGTCGGCCGTGCCCTGATCCGGGAAACCAGCATTGAGACCCACCCCCGAGTCCATTGACACGAGCCGGGGGTGGTGTCCCAGCTGGCTGCCCATCGCTTCGACCACGTCCTGCCCTTGGCTGCTAAATCCGAGGTGAACATGCGCCGGCGGCGGCACCGTGATAAAGCCACCTCCTTGACCGGCCGCGGAACTGCTCCCATGAACGGAAAAAGACATCATTGCTACCCCGGGGACATCGCCCCCAAGATCGGAATAATCATCGATTGGCGGCGGCGCGTACTGCATCTGCAGCCGCGGCTCCCCCGCTAACGGCTGCTCCGGGGCACCCAGCTTGTTGGTGCTGGTGGGAGTGGCGACCGGAGAGGAGATGCTGCTGTCGGAACTCCCTGAACCTTGACTCCCAAGGGTTGGGCGCTCAGGATTGAGCCGCCCCAGGGCCTGCAGGTTTGTGATTTGCCGCGGCGTCTGGGGGGGTCCGCGCCTGCGGTTGCCCGCCGCGCCGCCCGTCTTCACCCGGCAGGTTTCAAAGACCGACTCGATGTGACTCCAGACGACAGCAAACACGTCGTCTATGTCGTTGGGAGGTCCAAGGCGCTCATGGATGCGTTGCCGCAGCTGCTGCGTACTAGAGTCGCTGCTGAACTGGGCGTACACCTCATCCAGCTCGGTCAGGGGTATGAAGCCTGGACCGCCATTATCGTCAGCTCGTGACATCCACGACAGAAATACTGAAGACACCGCGCTTGCTCAACGAGGGCGTTCGCATACCTGACTCGGGCACCTCAGCATCTTGGGGGAACAAAAGGTGCCACAGGCTCTCCCAGCAATCGATCTTGCGGTCCGCCTTGCGCCCATTGAGCGCCTCCTCAATCCCGAGCGTGATCCCGTCTTCCGGGTCTGCGCTCGACGACTCCTTGCGGGGGTTGCAGATCCTGTTTCTGTCCACAGCAAGATGCGCGATCAAAGCCTCCTGTGATCCCATGGCCCGTCTGCACCGCGGGCAGGTGAACGGCAGCGTGGTAGTCTGCTTGTGGAAGTTCTTGACATGGCGTCTATCCTGGGTTAGACGATGCCGTGCGAGAGGTTGGGAGGGGCCTCTCTGTGGGGTGGGACGTACTTGAGTTGGGAGAAATCTGGGAACGACTGAACAGCGCAGCTTTGGAAATCCCGGACGTTGAATCTCACGGGATTTCTCTTGCGGAAGGGGCAGCTGAAATGCATGTCGGCTGAGGGCTGAGAGGTCGCCCAGATTTTTTGACGCTTCCCGCCTCCCGGGCTGCCGTCTCCGGCCCCATCACCAGACTCGGCACCATTGGACCGCTTCCGGCCGCCGCCTCCATTGCCTTGACCTTGGCTGCTTCCACCGCTGCCGCTGCCAACACTGCTCGCGACACCCCCAGCCGGCCAGATCGGGACGGCGCTGGAGCCCGTTCTCCCGCGCGTCGACTCGCTGATCACAATGCCCGTGTCGCCAAGACCGCTGTCAAGAACAATGTGAGAGAGCTCGGCCAGGCAGTAGCTGACAGACTCGTAAGCCGCCGGAAGGGCACCCGCGAGGGCAAGGTCGTGGAATTGGACACCGAATGCCTGTTGGAGGATTTGCTCGCAGACCTCCTGGATCATGCTGTCATCTGGGTGGGGTGCTGGCTGTGCATCGCCCTCATCACTCGACTCAGGCGATTCGCTTGATCTCGACATGGGCCGTTCCTCGCGCGGTGTTGTATTCCCGGGTGTTGCTTCGCCCGCAGCGGGTGAACCCGCCTCGACCATGCTTGGTCCAGGAGTTGGTGCGCCATCTTCCGTCTTTGAGCAGCCATCCGTTTCTTCTTTCCATATCTGCCGGTCCTCTGCCCCTCCCTCCTGCGACATGCTGTCTTGGGGTGAATCCTCCTGCACCTGCCGGTTGGGGGTGCGGGGCATGTCAAGCGCGCTGCAGCCAGGTTCGTCGCCGTTCCCGGAACGATCACCGGCGCGTTTGGTGGTGTCGTCCTCGGCTTTGATCCAAGGGTCAGCGGCCCAAGGGTCGAGTGCGCTTGGAGGGCTCAATTCTCTCCGAGACGAAGGCCCGGCCGTGGGCACAGTCGGGCTCGAGGATACGTTGAGGCTCGATTTCCGTGAAGCCATCTGGCTCAGCCGACGGTGCTGAGGAGCGGGCGTGGCTCGCGACGAGTTGTAAGGAGGTGCCCGCAATTTGTCTGTCTCGCTGGAGATGGATGGGGCACGAAACGGCATGCGTTTCTGGAAGTGCATTGGGTGAGGAAACAAGTTGCTGCGGCGAGGCGAGGACGCGTAACCATCGGCTTCGGAGTCGAGAGCTTCGTCAGCAAAGGCGACATCAGGGCTGTTGGGGTCAGTCATGTCGGTGGCGACAGAGCCGGCGATCGACCAGCCCGTGTTGCTTCGTCGACAAGTGAAGTCGGACAGACAACTGTCGGCGGTGTCTCGCCTTTCGAGCCGAGGATCCTCGAGCATGTCTTTGTCTCTCCGGACAAGAGACTCGAGCCCTTGAAAACCAACTCGCATGGGACCCGGTGGAGGCGCCTCCATTGCAGCAGCGCCTTTAACGTGGCCATCGGGTTTTTGCTGTGCGGCCTCCGCCTCGTGCCCGGTCGCAGCCGGCGTTGTCGTGGAGGGGGTCTCCATGGAGAGGGTTGCTGAGGGAGCGCAAGGCGGGATCCGGTGTGTTGATCCTTGAGCAGCAGAGTGCCCAACGCGTCCACAAGTGCTGCCAGCAATTTAATCTCGACTTGCCGGGTCTGCCAACTGCTGGTCGCAAGCGGGGCGGGGACTCCTCCAGCCATGGGCTTGGTGTGAATGTGATATACCACAGCAGCGCAGCCAGTGCGCGAACCAGCCGCCGTCACAGCGTCCTCAAACACACCCGTCCCGGGCCCCAAGGCTGGAGTAAGGGATGTTGGGCCCGTTGGTGGGCTTGGTGGGCTGCTGGGGGGGCTGTCTCAGCGGGGCAGCTTTCGACCCAGCTCCAGCACCATGCATTAGTCTATTGGATGTCAAGGTTGCACCCCCTCGACCCCGTGCTGCAAGGCGGCGGCGGTGCTGGGCGTTGCAGCTGATGTTGGCTCAGGCTCGGCAGGGTTGATTCCAGTGCCATGGATTCGCGAGCCACCATTGGTTCGAGGTCGAGACTCGGGAGCATCAGCTCCAAACTCTCCTTTGCACCATGGCGGATTCTCCATCGCGCGTCGCCTGGCTTTTCGCTCATCGGACCATTTCAGCAACGAGAAGTTCAAGCGCGGTGTTGCGGGGTCAAGGGTGAACGTCGTTGCTATCCATCCATCTCAGGCTGTGAAAATGACGGGTCCTCAATTTTAAGCAAGCACGAGAGGGGGTGGTGAGCACCGAGAGTGCTGGCAGCTCAACACCAACAACAGGAGCGGAAGCTGACTGCCAACCAGCCACCAACCATGCCAGGCTCACCAGGCTCGCCAGGCTACCACGCTAGCAAGTGGGGCTTGTGTGTTGTGTGGGTGGTGCCTTGAGCTGCCTCTTGAATATTGTGTTGCCAATGTGGCTAGGCGGGCAGACAGCCAGGCCTGGTTAGCCTGCTGAGCCACACCAAACTCGACCAACTCCCGTCCGGCTGGCAACGACGCCACGAACATGGCCTGTGGGGCGCCGCTTGCCAACATCACCAGGCGAGCAAGGCCTCAAACCAACCCGAAGAGCAACGACAAAGACTCGATCGATCGCCGCACCCCCATCCTGGTTTTTTTCAGACGCGGGACGCGATGATGTCCCGCTCTTTCTTTACCCTGAGCCTGCATTTGTTCCCGCCTTGACCGCATGGTCGTTCCGCACCGAGTGCAACAATGCCGCCGCCCGAGGTGCCTCCTTGTGCTCCTTGAGCCTTCCGCTTTCGATGGCCGCCCTCCTCGAGACCAGCCGCCAGAGGCGGCAAGTATTGCTGCTCAGGCTTCCGAGCAAGTGCTTAGGTAGCCGTATCCTCAGAGAGCGCTTTGCGTTGTGCTGGGCTACCAATACACAAGGCTTCTCTCTCCTCTGCGCGGTTTGAGCACTTGGGCCTTGCCCCTCGAATTGCGCTCCTGCTGCCTGCCGTCTGCCGTACAGATTCGTGGTGGGGCGCCAAGTGGGCAGAGCTTTGCTCCGCACCAGAGGTACCTTCCCCCAGCTCTGGCTCTGCCGCGCAACAGGAACCTCGAACGACCTAACATCAGGAAGCCAGCCATCTTCTGAATTTTTGCCCCGTCAACACCAACAATCGCGTTTCAAGCATCATCCAACAAATCATCCCCAACCCCCACCACACCGTCGCGAGTTACCCAAAGACGCGTCATTAGCATCGCGGCCGCACATCACGCAAGGACATTTTACCAATAGTCCTTTGTTTCTCCCTTTTTCAGCTCCGTCGCCCCGCGCATCCGCGTGCATCTCATCGCAACAACAATGGCTGGCGGAAAGGGCAAGTCCTCGGGCGGCAAGAGCTCCGGCGGCAAGACTTCTGGAGTTGATGGGCCCAAGAAGCAGCAGAGCCATTCGGCGCGCGCCGGCCTGCAGGTACGTTGAGTCGCCGATGCGCATTTCTTGCTGTCCTCGCATACGCCTCGTCGTTGTCGCCGCGCCCGAGCGCATCAAAGGTTGCTTGGGTACCCCCGCCATGACGCGCGCGTTCCGTGCATTCCTCACCAACCTGGTTTTTTCCTACCACGGCACCAAGATTCCTACCAACGTCCGCCCCTCCAACAAGGGCCCTGTCAACACACAACACGTCGACTGTGGCAATCTGCTCGTACCCGGCGGTACAAGATGGCCGAGAAGCCCCGCACCCGGCCGCTGCGTCGGACGCGTACCAAGCTGCTCTGAATCTCGAACCGTCGCTAATCTGTCGCATTCCAGTTCCCCTGCGGCCGTGTCAAGCGCTTCCTGAAGCAAAACACTCAGAACAAGATGCGCGTTGGCGCCAAGGCAGCTGTTTACGTCACTGCCGTGCTGGAGTACCTTACCGCCGAGGTGCTTGAACTTGCGGGGGTGAGTCTGTCTCCGGCGTTGCATTTCCAGCGGGCTTGCCGATGCCCTCGCCGTTTCCTCCCCTCTACTGCAGCGTCCAGCTAACCCGGTGCTCTCACCTCAGAACGCCGCAAAGGACCTCAAGGTCAAGCGTATCACGCCCCGCCATCTCCAGCTCGCTATCCGCGGTGACGAAGAACTGGATACTTTGATCCGCGCCACCATCGCCTTCGGAGGTGTCCTCCCGCACATCAACCGCGCGCTTCTCCTCAAGGTCGAGCAGAAGAAGAAAGCCAAGGCCGCCGAGGCGTAAACGATGAGATGTCTTTGGGCGTGCAGCAAGACCGAAGCAGGAAGCAGATTTTTGTAGGCAGGGCGGTTTTGGCACTCGTTTTTCTACTTCTTTGCCACACTTTGCCCGACGACCTTTGGGACTGGTTTTCTCTTGTGCCGAAGCTTGCTTTCAGACGGGCCACTGGAGGATGGCTGTCCGAGGTTGGGCACCTTATACGACACTCTCGGCGCGGTATCACGGCGGATGCAGAGGTTGCGGGGACAGAGACAGCTGGCGTTGGTGTGGGATGGGATTCCGGCAGATGAGCTGGTGATGTGGCCACGGGCTTTTCCCCCATCCATTATGATGGGCATTGATATTTTGTAACAACACAGTAGTGTGCTTTCTTGGGTTTGTGGATGGGCAAGGGTGCTGGTTCACACGTTGGGGAGCTGCGTGCCTCGCCCATAGGGAGCTGAAGTCCTGCTCTGGGCCACTTGTTGGGACGACGATGTGCACATGATGCTTCGGTACCGCTCCTTGCCTGCCTGCCTAATGAGGATGAGATAGGGCAATGGGCCACTTGAGGAGGTCAACAACAGAATGCAGTTACTCTCCTAAATCGCATAAAATGCTTTGCCTGTGTGTAGCGATCTACATACCTGTCTGGGTCCCGCCAGAATGAGTCTTCTTGGGTTTCCAAAGCCTGGGCCCACGATTGGACCAGTCTCGGGAGTTGGGGGCTGGTCTTGGGCATGCATATAAGTGTCTCATTTCCTAGGGTGCGGCTTTAGTTCGATGAGGAGGTTCCTAATGATTGAATCAGGGCATTCTAGAGTGATCCAGGCTGTGTACGAATCAGAATGGTCATCTTCCTGGGAAGTATTGTATCTGCCGACTGTCGCAGCACAAACCGCATGCATATTGCTGTCTTTATTCTATAGCTCCTTCTGGCAAAGGTCCCAGGGATTGCTTGATTTCTGAGAGTCTGAGCCAACTGCTCCTTCGCACCCCGATGGTTCCCTCGAACAGCCGTAGGTCTTTCCCCTGGGCCCCTTCTTCCGGGCCTCCGTTGACCGTCGTCATCCGCCTGTCGTAAGGGACGCTCTCGCTCGGCCGCCGGGCAAAGTTCTACCCTCGACCCGGGCAGTGTGGACCGTGTGGAGGCACTCGGACGGGAAGTCGCAGTGAAATTGGCACCTGTGCCGTCCCTGTACGTACATTCTCTCCTTGCGGCGACTCACCTCCTTACATTTTGCCGCGGGCAGTGGTTGCCACGCGCGGCTCTGGGTCACCCGACCATCTCTAATGTGGCTCTCGGTGGTCAGCTCCCAGGTTGCGAAGGTGTCATGGTCCGCGACCCCTAGAGTCTTGGTTCGCTTCCTCTTCAGTGAATCCTTTGTGTCCCCAAGACGTACACCCGCGGCAGTGTTAGGAGGCATCAAAGCTGTCGCATCAGCCCGGACAGCAGTGACAGACCGACGGTATGCGCCCCAGGCTGCCCAGCCCGTATAGTCAAACTCTGGTGTGCAAGGCTTGCCGTGGTGGTCTCGTGTCTTGGTCGTGCAGAGCTGGTGGCTGCAGTACAGGCATCGCTGGGTGCATGAGAGGGGAAACTCGGAGCGGCACTGGTGGCATGTCCAGGTCCATACATAAGGGGCCCGAGGCGGCAGTGGTAGTGGCGACGCTTTTGGTGGGGTATCAGGCCCTCGACGAGGCCTTGATGTTGGTTTCGAGAGCATGGGTGGTAGAGCTGTGAGCACCGAAGACCTCTAATAGGAGTGGGTTAATAGGGGGACAAGAAAGCAAAAATCAAAGTGATTCTGCTGTGAACCTGACAGAACTCTAGGCCCTGTGCCACTACGGACCGGGCATGAGCTAGGTTTTTATCTCAGCCAGGATCAATATTGGTCGGTCTGGGGGACAAGGCGAAGAATGGGACAATGTGGACTCTGCAGTTCTTTGTTTTCGTCTGGAGAAAAGACTGGTCTGGCGTTCCAACGAGAAGACCGCCCTTTGTCATTCATGTTTGAATGCAGCAACAAAGTGCTCCCCAGCGCCAACAATAGAAAACCGAGCCTTTATACCAGGCTGATGTCTCGGTCTCAAAGAAACTGTGGACCCACAGCACTGGCAGCCAGAGTTCTTTGCATCGAAGGCTGACGCTTATTACTAACGGAGCCTGAGAACCGAGCAACATTGACAATGGTGGAAAGTACAGCTCACTGTTCAACCATCCCTCTGTAATGCCACTTACACCCGACGGACCAACCCGTGGCGTTCCCCAGCGATGAGTTGCATAAAATTAGCACGGCAAGATGAGGCAGCTTCTGTTGGTCCCACGAGTAGACGCAATGTCTTGCAACGATTACAGTAACACGGCGATGAGACCTCGGCTGGAGCTGAGGCCTTGAGTCTGTGATCAGGGCCCGACCCAGCCAGGCGAGGAGCAGAAGGGTCAGAAAACCAACCTGGAAGTGGTCGAGAAGTTTGGCCCACGGAGATTTCTGCTGAGAGCGCATCTGAGGTTTGACAACGATGGCCTGGTCTTCAACCAACTCTTAACCGTTTGTGAGATGCGGCGATGTTGGACGCTGCCTCAGCCGCCATATGTCTTGTTTTGTGCAATATGTATACCCAACTCCGTACCCGCCCTCTGCTGGCTTCCATGGCTGCACCTCACCGACAGATGGATGCACCCGGCACCCTCGCTGCATGGGCTGGGCCAATTCGAAGTCATCCCGTTCGCTGGCCCGTGCCGAGTTGCCCAACCCGCGTCCCAAAAATACGCCGAAAACCAGGGCGGACGCAGCCGTGGGATTGATGCTCAAAAGCAAAAGCAGAGCCCCTGTGTGGATGAAGGGTGCGCCCCTATTCGCCACAGCAATACCAGGCACAACGACAGCGACAGCGACAGCGAACCTGGAAGGCAATATTATTTGTCGCATCACTGGGGAAAGAGGGAGAGAGCTCATTGGAAGCGGGCAACTCTCCAATTGAATCTGGATGGGCCACCAAAAATCCGAGATTGCTGCAGAGGCGGCTTGGCCCACCCCTCGTCTGGACTAGCGCTGGTGGGGCGACTGAGCGACAGGCGGTTGCGGGTGTCTCGTCCCGCAAGCGCATTCTGTTGACCCTTTTTAGGCCCTTGGGAATTTTTTGGCCATGTCCAAGCAACCGCAACACACAGCCAAAACAACAACAACAACGCACATCTTCTTCGGTGCACCGTGATTGCCCCGCCGCAGGACTGCTTGTTGTCTGGGGCAGTTGCCGTCGCTACCCAAACTTGATGCTTTGTGTGTTTCGTTTTTGAGGGATTCGATTATCGCAGCCCGAGGAAAGCAGCGATAAGGCCCGCTCCCCGTTGCCCCGGTCTGGGCGAGGAAGCAGCAGGGTGCATGAGTGCGTTGGTTGTGGATCTCGCACACAAAAAAAGAGGTCGCTAGCATCAGCAGACCGCCCTCCGCCTTCAGCTTGACAGGCACACTGCCAGTTCTCTTTCTCCGCGCCCGCGTTGCCTCCTCTCCCAACACAAGTCTCCCAATCCTCCAGTCTCAGACTCGCGGGGGCTCTGCGCACCACCCTAACGACATCCACGAAGCTGCAGACGACGTGATGACCTAGAGACATTTGATACGCACCTGTTCAGCGTCTATTTTCCATCGTCTCCGCTCCTCCTGGAGACGCCCCGGGGTTGCACTGTGGAGAGTCGTGCTGTTCGTCCCTTTTTTTTTTCTCCATCGACGCCTGCAACCCGTTTCTGCATCATCGAAAAATCACGCCCCTCCCCACCCGAAGAATCTGCACTTCGATTGTCCACGGCGAGAGGCGGCCGCCGACCCCCAGAGACCCTCGGAATCTGCTTTGGTCCGATCCTGCCTGAGGCCGGTTTGCGTCCCGACCAGAAGCCTTTGATCCGCCTCCTCGGCACCACGAACCCCCCCGTTCACCCCCCTTCCCCGTCCCGTCAAAGGGCCTGTTTGGTTTCCTGGATCTAGATGCCGGCTGCCTCGAACCTCGATAAGCCCCAAAGATGAACCAACAGCCCGATCTCTACTTCCCCGCGTACGCGATGAACACGGCCAGCCGCTCCCCCCGTTCCTCGAGGCCGGGCTACAACACCACCACCGGCCATCCCGGCCTCAACCGCCTCGACCAGCGGCAAATGGACCCTGTCGGCGGCCAAGCGCCCACGCCCCTCTTTGCGACCGACGACCGCTTCGGCTCGTACGACAGCAACGCCTTCAGACACAACCGGATGCAGCCCTCGCCAGGTTTCGCTGCAGATAATTTCATGGGAAATGCGCAGGCATGGGCCTACAACTCGGGCGCAAGCACTGTCACCGGCGCCCTCGGCGAGGGTCGGCTTCGCCAGGGAGCCCGTAGAGCAATTCCTCAGGTTAGTTCTCGCCACACACCCCCGGCTCCCCCTTCCCTTTGCTGCACTCAGTCCGGCTTCTCCTTTGCTCCTGCAGATGGGCCACCTGACTGACTTGTTTGCATACAGGAGTGGACCATGTCGGAGCAACCCGGTCTCGGAAACCAGCCCCCACCCCACGTCCCTTCGCCTCAATATCCTGCGGTGGCCAGCTTCAACCCGCCCATGAACCTCATGAACGGCGACGGTGCCTTCCCCAGCGAGCGCCACGGCTACCCGGCCAACATGTACGATCCCCGGCATGACGCCAAGGCGCTGGGCAACGATCTGATCCCGACGGCCATCGTCATCAAGAACATACCGTTCAATGTGAGGAAGGAGATGCTCACTTCCATCATGTCCGAACTGGGCCTGCCGCAGCCGTATGCCTTCAACTACCACTTCGACAATGGCATCTTCCGCGGCTTGGCGTTTGCCAATTTCCAGAATCCCGTCGACACCCAGACCGTCATCGAGCAGTTGAATGGCTACGAGGTTCAGGGCAGGAAGCTGAGGGTCGAGTACAAGAAGATGCTGCCCGAGCATGAAAGAGAGAGGATCGAGCGGGAGAAGCGGGAGAAGCGCGGCCAGCTTGAGGAGCAGCACCAGCCCCTGACTCTGCACCACCAATCCTCGATGCATTCGCTGAACGCAGCACACACGTCGAGGTCCCGCAACTCGCCGCTGCGTAAGTCCTCTACGGGAGCCCGTACGAAATCTGCGGCTACTGATCAGCATGCCACGGCAGGCGATGTGGATCTCAACAACCCCGACACGCTGAGCTTCTACACCGAGCTGATGCTCTTCAAGAGCGACCCCAGCCGCGAGATCATTGTCTTCCCCAGCACCATCACGCCCCAGCAGCGGCGGACCGTCCACATCCTGGCCCACAACATGAATCTGGAGCATCGGTCCGTAGGTGAAGGGCAGCATAGGCAGATCCATGTCATCAAGGACACCGGAGCCGCGCCAGCCATCCACATGCCTCCGGGCGTTTCTGCCGATGCCCATCGGCGGGGGCTGAGCCGCGCTGCCACCATCGACTTTGCTGAGACGCGGGGCAACGCAACCGGGCAGTACAACACACTCGGCAGGCAAGGCCGCCACGGCCCGACCTTGGAACTTCCCGACAGCCCTGATGGGGGGCTGAATGCGCTGCGCGGTGTCAAGTCGTTCGCCGATCTTCGATCCTACACCCCGAGCCCATCCCTTTCCACTGCGTCGGGCTACCCGCAGGGGAGCACTGTCCACGCCCCAAACGTCGCCCAGTTTGGCGAGTACAGCGCCAACATTGGCCAGCCCAGTGCCTTGACAACCCCAACCACCCCGGGCACGAGCTCGAATAACGATCCGTCCATGTTGATCGGCGAGATCAATGCTCTCTCGTTGACCGAATACAGTGGTGGCAACCGGCTTCGACCCCGGGAGACCCCCGGTGCGATCGGTAGCCAGCGACCTGGGTTGAACGGATCCAGCACCCGCAGCGTTCCCGAGCGTCAGCCCCACGGACCCGGCGGCGATTGGGGCGAGAAGATCGGCTTTGGCGGACGTGGCCGGACCAATGGCCATATTCAGCGGGGCAGTGGTATGTGACCGGGCCTCTCCCGTACCGGAAACGACGTACTGACAAAGCAACCCCTAGACTCGTCTGACAACGGAGTGCGCACGACATCTTCCTCGGCGTCGCGATTCCAGTAGGGTGGATTCACGCTGCACTCTACGCTGCAGCGGCCAGCTTCGGTGAAAGCGGCACTTGCGATGCGATGGGCCAAGGCCGACAGATCCTCAGCAGTCTTCGTTGCCATGTCTGCCCTTCTCCGGTGGGCGAACATAGCCGCGACATTGGGCCTCTCGTGCTGGGAACCCTCCGCGGATTTCTTTGCAGCCACCCGACCCCGTTTCCCCTCCGCCGCGCACTCCGCTTGGCAGGGACCACTCCGGCTTCTTTCCCTTACGCAATCCCCGGCCCCCGATCATAGACGATTTGTAATATTCTTGTTCTTTTCCGAAGCAATCGGCGTTTCCGTCTTGGTCCGTTTCCCCTCCATGGACCGGGCCCCGATTCTTGTCTCGTAAGTGCAGAGTCAGGAATCCGCCAACGAGGTCCTGCCGGCCGTTTCTTCCGACCTTTTTATACCCTCCTCGATGATGACGACGACCGGATGGCAGCAAAAGAATGGATGGGGATGAAGGACTTGGGTATACACAGACTTTCTACACCTCGCATGGGCGACCATGTACCCCGGCAGCCTGATGGGATTTTCGCAAAGACCCTGTCAACAACTCGGACCGTCGGGCACCACCCACCACATGGTTGGACTGTTGCCGGCCCTCTCGCGGCTCATCTTGGACCAGGCCAACGGTCCGCCGAGTACGCGGCAAGGCCGGGAGACTTTGCCAACAACTCACCAGGCTTTATGAATGTTTTACGGTGTTACGACGTCACGTCCTAGATGGCTATGACAACCTCCCTCTCGGTGGGCTTCGACGCGTTTGCCACGCCACCCAGAAGGAGTAAAAAGAAGACGCAGCGGCAATGAACAAACCCTCCCCTAATACCGCCACTCCCCCAATCTCCCGGTGCAGCTTTTCGTTGGTACGCGTGATGCGCCGACAGTGTTTGGTGGCATCTGTGGACAACGCAACGGCCGACAGGGGCGCGCGCGGTGCACGACTAATTCACGGAAGAAGATACAAAAGTTTTTTTTTGTCTTGGTGGACTGCCACACGGATTGCATTTGGATGGCTGTCTGCGCCGGCGTGTCCGGACCTCCAACTTTAATAAATTTCTGCTTTTGGGTATTTGATTCCTCCCCTGTGGTCCGGGCCCGGTTGATGTCATGTCTAGCGGTACGTTGCTTTCAGGGGCGTGCATTTTATTGCGCTGTGTTGTTGTTGCAAGGTGTTGTTTCCTCTCTCTCACTGTCGTTTATTGCTCAACTTGGATGGCTACTAGGTTGTGAGTCGCCTGGTTTGCCCCTTCGTGATTTTTGACTCTGCACTTCTGGCAACATCTCCTCTTCACAGGCGGATCAACACTTTTCATCGTTGTGAGGGATATCAGTGGCAAAGAGGGTTTGTAAAAGGGATGGCGGACCAAGGGAAGGAGTTCCAGGGGTTAATTGTGTCGAAAGGAGCAGGGTGCAGGACGAAGGGACTGTGTTTATACTTGACATATCTGGTAGAGATGATGAGGGTGGGTTTGGGGCAACGCAATTTGCATTTCATGTCTCCGCGGACCAAAAGCTCGCCAATCTACCATAGCTTTGGGTGGTTGATGCAGCAGTGTCTCGACGCTCTTCTCGCTGCACTCTCTCTTCATAGCTCGTAGAACTTGTGGTGAAGCTCACTGGCGATTTAGGACAAGACGCACGCCACTCCACCAACCACATGCGGTTGCCACCAACTACTGGAGAAGCTCACCCTTCCCCTCAGCCCTGAGGGTGTCATGCACCGCCTTTAACACGAGATGGTGGATGCTTCTTGGTGCTGCCACAAAGCCAAAGTTGGCTTCGAGCTTCCTCCCGGCGGTCAGGTCGATTGCCTTACCGTGCACGTCGGTGATCATGCCCCCGACTTCCTCAAACAGCAGCATAGCCCCGGCATGGTCCCAGATCTTGGCGTAGCGGTCCCTCTTCTTGTACACCCAGACGGTCATGTTGGCGGCGCCCACTGCCATGACGGCCCATCTCGGGACCCAGCCAAGGAGATCGCAGCCCGGGAACGGCACACGCAGCCGTTCGGCCACGCCCTTGTGCACGACGTCTACGCCGGAGTCGAGCAGAGCCCAGCAGGTGACGGAGCGGAGGTCCTCGGGAGATGTGGCGTCGTCAGCGTGCCGGGGCAGCCTCCGAGCAGCCAGTGGCTCGCCAGGCTCCGCAAGCAGCGGCCGTATATAGGCTCCGTGGCCCCGGACCGCGTACAAGATACAACCCCTTCCGGTCGGATCGACGGTGTCGTCGGCCACCGGAGCCGTGACATCAACCGAGAGGAGCGGGAGCGCCACGACACTCAAGACCTCACGGCCTCCGTCGAGGAGGGCGATGTTGACGGCATACTGCTCGTGGCGGATGAAGGTCTTTGTGCCGTCGATGGGGTCAAACACCCAAATCCTCCTCGGGCCCGTGCCGGGCGCGAGTGTGGCGCAAGAATCAATGACCCGGCAGAGGTCGTCGGCGTCGTGGAACAGGGTGTCGCCGGCGCATTGTGCGACGACGGCGAGCACGCGAGACAGCAGCCTCGGGTTCTGCCTCAACTCGTCGGCCGATTCCTCCCCGATGAAGCCGTCTTCTGGAAATGCGTTGCCGAGGGTGCGGGTGAGCAGGGCCTGGATGGCAAAGTCGGCGACGGTGACGGGACTCAGGTCGTCCTTGACAATGTCGAAGCTCCCCTCCGTGGCAGCGGCTTGGGCAGTTGCAAGAACCTCGCGGCTGATGCGAGCAGCTGTCTGGGCCACGTCGATGGCCGCCTCGAGCTCCCGGCGGTACGGGCTGTCCATGATGCTCTGGAGTGTCTCTCTTCAGGGTCTCTTGGCGTCACACGGTCCCGATACCGGAGGCAGTCTTCGAAACGTTTTCTGGATAAATATCAACAAAGTAAATGGGATCGCGGATGGCCGATATGGGGTGATCTGATAAGGGGTGGCCCTTGATCAACGATATCGCGCTGTGGTGGATGTCGGTTGTCGGTTGAGAGAACTGGAACTCGGGCTGGGTCATCCAACGACTGCGAAGCGGCCATGTTCCCTGTCTGCTCGGAAAGCTACCTGCAGCTCCGCAGCCGGGACCCACTCGAAAACACGAGTTTGTTTTGGGATGAAATCATCAGATGCCCTGTCTCACTACGGTACTTGTCATTATCGCAAGAGTTTCGTTCTTAGGGGTTTGCTCTGACGGAGATGTCTTGATCATCGATTCGCAACGCAGGTTATTATCAGAGAGAGGGGATGAATGACTGCCAATTGACATTGTATTCCGTATCCTATAGTTACCATGTACATACCAGGACCTGGTTTGGTTGAAGCACAGTTACCCTGTGTTTAGATTTGAGCGTGAACGACGGCGAAAACTAAGGCATCCTGCATGGGCAACTTGGGAGCTGCTTCGCTTCAAGCTTGTCAAGCTGTGACACATACTTTGGTGATTTAATGATGATTCGGTGTGCACCAAGACCCGGGTCGGCGAGTCCCTCTTTGGGCCCCTCCCCACGACGTCCAGGAAGGGTAGATGGAAGATGAAAGGGGGGAACGCAGGAGTGTCACGTACCCAGTTGGGTACTTCCCAGTTGTAGTAATTGAGGACCAAAGTCCACCGACGCAGCAAAAACATCAGGAATCCGAACAGCAACAGCAAGGTTGTTTGCTGGGGGCCAACGTGGTTATCACGTGGGAAGACTCGAGGCATCCTCCCAATCTCGTTCTCAAGTATGGAAGCTCACGAGTGCCGACCCTGAATCCTGCGAGCGGAGTTGGTATATTGAGCTGACACGGAAAGGGTGCGTGCGGCAGACACGGTCGCTCGCCACGACGGCAGTGTTGTCAAAAAGGGGGCGACAGTCCAAACCTTCCAGAAGAGTGTACCAAGGCACGGCAGAAATGAATCTGTATACTTCTGATTCAACCCCCTCTGGCCGCAGGGCCGGCAGATCTGCGCGAGCTGGTACTTATTGCTACCACCATCTAGATGACGTCGCGGATTGCCCACAAAGGGGTATTTGCTGTGCGTGTATCAAGAATGATGCAATCAAGCCATAGGAGGAACAGGATGCTAGGCACCAGAGTCAACGAACTTGACGAGGGCAGAGACCTTTCCACAGTGACGCCCTCCCCCCACCCCCATCACCCACTGACACAACCCGTCTGCGGTACAGAATCATCTCGGTCCGTCTCAGATAATCTCCTCGCTCAATCTCGGGACTCGTCAAGGTTAGGCTGCCACTGCCATGCTGTGGGATGCCATTTAGTCTGGTGGCTCGGCAGCTGGCCCTTCTCGTCCCGGATTGCAAGTCTCTGTGCTGTTGTTGGGTCTCGGATCTCGGTTGACGGCTGCCACTCATGCTGCCACGCTCCATGCTGCCACGCTCCATGCTGCCACGCTCCATGCTGCCACGCTCCATGCTGCCACGCTCCATGCTGCCTGTTGCCACTTTGCCGCCACGAACGCTGCCCTGGTTGATTGGACATGTTCTGGAAAGGCCCGAAGCAGGTGGGGGGATAGCCAACATCAGACACTGTCGTAGATGACGGTGGGCCATGTTTGGGCGTGCCGTCGTCCCCCCACCACGACCAACGCGACGCAACGCAACGCAACGCAACGCTCCTCGGCAACCCCAGACCGCCCCAGACTCCCCAGATCCGCAGAGAAGCCCCTGGGCGGGCGGCACGTCTTCTCCACGCTTCGGAACCACTGAGACCACCAATAATAGCTGGCTCGGCGCCTGTCTATACGTCACTTGGCCGGGCTTTGCCGCTGCCACTTCATTAATCCACCATGTGCTCCGCTGCACGCGAGGCAGGCGGCGAACGAGGGGGCGTGACCTTGGGCAATACTGGGGATATTGGGGGTCTGGGGTGGGAT
>Ga0247824_10000645_pt1 | contig 17671 bp, 20 predicted proteins | sample 13C_PalmiticAcid_FD_194412 | JGI IMG/M metagenome (GOLD analysis project Ga0247824, IMG submission 194412) | Soil microbial communities from agricultural site in Penn Yan, New York, United States - 13C_PalmiticAcid_Day48 | ecosystem: Environmental > Terrestrial > Soil > Agricultural land... | reverse complement strand
GTGGGGGGGTAAGTGGACGGATGACGGGTAAGGAGATGGAGAGTTGTGCGAGCAGAAAGATTGCCCCTTGTGCACGAGAGAAAGTCGGTTAGGAAGGGCACAGGATGGGAGACTTGGTGTATTTGTCAAAGGGAAGCTAATTAGTTACTCGCGAGAGTCGCAAGGCATATCAACTCCGAGAAAATCCAGCCTCTTCGTCAAAGGAAATCTACCTATACTCTTGTATCAACACTATATCAGTCTCATTGGCACGCAGACGATTCGTCAAGAGAGAGACATCTACAGCCGAGAGTTGGAACCTCATCAGTCAGCTACATTTTCAAAGTCGTGAGACTCAAATTCTATGGGATCTCGACGACCATGTTGGGATAGCCTCGGTCGTAAGGCCTGCCATCAAGCATGGACTTTGCTTTCTGCGCGCTGGTCAAGCTTTTGAACCGAACAACGGCTAATCGAAACCCTACATCGGCGGATTGCTCAACAGACAAGATCTCAACATCGGTAAGATCGTCGCTGAAGATCATCATTAACCGAACCGACTCCTCCGTAACATCCAACAGGAGGTTCCGAATCAGGGCCAAAGGAGTGTTTGGAGGCGTCCCGGACAACGGTGTGCTCAGAGACTCTTTACAATACAATGCTGGTTTGTTTGTTAGCGCGGGTCTTCTGACAGGGGCCTTGGTCCCACATTCAAAAACTTCCCCCTCGATAGCCCAAAATCCATTTTCAACGCGAGAAAATAGAGAAACTAGTCAAGCTAGTCAAAACTCTCCTTATTAACGCCTTTTTTCTGCATCTCAACATGTTGTTTTGCTGTTAAACTCGCAATTTTGACTGGGGCCCCACTTTTTAAGTCGTGAGCTAACGAACAAACGAGGGTTGGATTGTACTCCCCAGCTGCTCAGCTTCATCATCCCGACCTTGCGCTCGGTATATTGATGCCAGGGCCTACATGGTCTGGACCGTATGTGGATGGCTATCCCCAAAAACCTCCCGCCGCAGCTCCAACACCCTAATCTCCATCGTTTCGGCCTCATCGTATCGATCCTGCGCTTGGTATATTGCCGCGAGAGCCGCCATGCTCCGGATCGTATCTGGATGCTTCTTCCCGAAAACCTCTCGCCGCAGCTCTAATTCTAGAGTCCCCATCTTCTCGGCCTCTTCGTACCGACCCTGTGCATGGTATATCATCGCGAGAGATGCCATACTCCCCATGGTACACGGATGTCTCTCTCCAACGACCTCTCGCCATAGCTCCAAGGCTTTGGTCTGCATCTGCTCGGCCTCATCATGCCGACCCTGCAATTGGTATACTGTCGCAACAGACGCCATACCCCCTATCGTATCAGGGTGTCTCTCTCCGAAGACCTCTCGCCGTAGCTCCAAGGCTTTGGTCTGCACCTGTGCGGCCTCATCATGCCGACCATGCGAATGATATGTTACCGCGAGAGACATCATACTCCCTATCGTATCCGGATGTCTCTCTCCGAGGGCCTCTCGCCGTAGCTCCAAGACTTTGGTCTGCACCTGCTCGGCCTCATCATACCGACCCTTCGAATAGTATGTTGCCGCGAGAGACGCCATCCTCTTAACGTCATCGGGCAACATGGGCTCCTCGATGTCGGACATCATCGAAGTCTGTGACACTCCATCTGGCTTGTTCTCCTCCTCATCTCCGACTTCATCCTCCATGTCGACAACTGACCGCGGAAGTGCAAACAGTGACAGCTGCTCCATATGCCCTCCCAAATGCGCGAGCATCGACTTCAAGTCGGACTTTCTCCGACACAGCGGGCAAGACGCTGGGAGCCACTCGTCCATGGCTTGTTCGTGAAGCACGAGGAGTGCGTCTCGGCTGGCATCAGACATCTGCGAAGAACCAACAGAAGAGTGCTTTGAGCCGAGGTGCGCTCTCATGTCCTCGCGGGAGAAGAAGGTGTCGTGGCAGTCTCGGCAAGTCCACTGCCGCCGGTGCATCTGCATTTCGTGGTAGATCCAGTCATGTCTTGTGGCGTATAACTTGTCTTGGTTGGGGCATGCTGGATGCAAGCAGATGTAGGGACGCAGGTCGCGGAACACGTGGCGTCTATGGTACCAAGGGTCATTAGTTCTTGCCTAGGTGTGGCTAGCTAGGGATACCAGAGGTGTTGACTTACTTCCAGGTCATTCTATCCCTCATGGCAGCAGAGTCGAGTTCGAGATGGCAATAGGGGCACTCGAATGTGGCCAACTCAGCCGACGCTTCTGGTACATCGGGAACTCTGGCTGAATGGCTTCCACCAAGGACAGTCTCAGCATAGGTCGTGCGAGGTGCCAGTGATGGACTTCCTAATCCGGCAGGGGAATGGGCCCCAAGGATGTCCGATACTGCCACGGAGTCTTTGGAAAAGAGAGAGGTCGAGGTTGATCTGACAGACTTGGCGTCAAGCAGGCGTTTCCCGGGGTCGGCGGCTTCCGCGGCGCGGGTTTTGGGAGGGATGCCCTCTGGTATTTGGCTTGCCGAAGCCAGTTGATCTGGATGTTCACGCCAGTAAAGCAGCTGCCCACGCCGCCTAGCGTTTGCCGAAGCCAGTCGTTCGATCAACGCGATGTCAAGGCCTTCGGTGTCGGAGCTCTCCTCGTTTCTCCGCTTGATGTCTTCCCAAGAAACCTCCTTCTCTTCCTTCAGAGAACCACTGGAGTGCGATTGGATATTCTGCCACTGCCGGATATTTTCTCGGACATGAGAGATATCCTCTGGTAACATTACGCCCAAAGGATAGCCGGAGCCGGACCCTGCCGCGGCGCCTGATTTGAGGTATCGCCGGCCGACATTTGGGCGACGTAGGAGAATACCAAGATGGTAAAGGACCCGAATCTGGTCAGTTACGGTCTGGAAAAGACGGGAAACAAAGTCGTTGCCGTCGGTGCCGCGCGAGCCGGAGAACGAAGAGTCAGTGTCGCTACCAGAGGAGGTGTCTCCCTCTTCTTGGTTACCACCCTCCGGGTCGGCTAAGGCATTCTGAACTGTAGAAAAGGACGAAGAGCGTTTAGTAGGTAAGTACCATGAAACAAGATGAGGCAAAACATACCGAGCGCAAGCTGTTTGTTCAGGGATTCGAATATGCCAGCTAGCTGTTGGCGCATTTCCGGTTTGTCCCTCAGCTTGGCTCCCAGAGACGACCTCGCTCGACCAGGGAGCTCCGCCCGGAAGTCGTGACCCCACACTCTCAGTCTCGCGTATCCATCAAACGCTCTCTCCAGGAGGCCGGCCCTGAGAGAGCCAGTACGGCCTTCTGAGTGGTCGAGGACGTCGGCGGCGGCGTCCTTTGGTGCCTGAAGAGCGAACAACAAATGTCTGAAACCTTCCATGCATTGTCCGAACAATGTTCCAAGGTCGGGGCCATCGGTGCCAAATCTTCCCAGAGGCGGATCTTCTTGTACATGCTCAGCCATGGCTGGTCCCCGGACGATGCGCTGCGAGCTTTCAGGTCTTGCGGATGGTGCTTAAGGATGGCAATGTCGTCCAAGTTTCCTGACCGAGTGCTGCTCTTGTGATATCTGTACGGCAGGAAATGAGGGGTCTTGCGAGCCGCGTCCAATAAGGCTAGACGCCACCTTCATGCAACTCACAGCCGAGAGCGCTGCCACCGCCACTGCGGGGCTACATGTATGCCTTGTGCAACATTCGTGACTTGGGCGAGTCGGGCTTGAAGCTCTCTCCCCGACGCGAAATCCCAGATCTCTGCTGCTTCAACGCTAGCTTGCTTCTCGGCCGCCTTGGACTGCTCGCGTGTCACGTCCTATCGAATACCATGGAAGTCGCAGGCGTCGTTCTCGGCGCTATTCCAATTGCCTTGTATGCGCTCGACAACTACAACCGATGCCTCGCCGTCGCGAAGGACGTCATCAGATACCAGGCTACCCTTGAGACCTTCCGTCTACACATTTTTATCCAGAGGCAGCAGCTCTTGGTCACGCTAAGGAACATTGGCATGCCACTTGCTCACGACCGTCTACCAGACAAGACAGAGTTGAAGAGCCACCTCGAACGGCTATACCCCGAGAGCAATGCTGAGTTTATGAGCATCATTGCCCAGATGGAGCGGCATCTGGCTACGCTCCTCGACAAGCTGGACGTCGACTCTCGTGGGAAGGTATGCTATAATGGAACACCTGCTTGCCCCCCCGATTTCGACATATATGATGACACCAACTGTGTACGCAGCCCCAATGGACAACCGACCCTCCCGAGCGAGCAGCCTGGAATTGGCGTCGTATCAGGCGTGGCTTAGGGGGGTCCGAACGCGACGACATTGTGCAGAAGCTCCAGTATTGGAACACAGCTCTCAGCAAGGTGTTTGAAAAGCCCGAGATACCAGCGGACGAGGACGGGCCCTTGGTAGAGAGCCTCCAGTCTCGCTTCGACAGCACTGCGTGCAATTCTATCCGAAGACACGTGAACTGTGTCTACGACGCGTTTACTCGAATTTGGCAGTGTGACTGCCTCGAACACCGCGCAAACCTGGTTGCCTCGTGGCACGCGGATGTGGGAAAGGCCGGCCACCCGGGCTCTCTGATTCTTGCTATCTCGTCCCGTGATGGCATGTGGCAGCCACTCTCCGTCGAGTTGGAACCAGGGGAACCTGCCTCCCCTCAGCCCGTTCCGGGGTTGATGGAATCAGCTGCTCTTAGTTTGGATTCAACGACGAGAGTCCTTAAAGGCAAAGGCAAAGTGAGATTTTGGCCATCCAAAAAGGAAATTCCTGTTCACACGCCAGTGGCTAGAGGTACGTTGCCTCAGCATCAATGATTTCCTCCCGCGTAGCAAGCTCATAACAAGGTATATCAGCCCTCGCCGCTCCTGCGGCTCTCGCCTTGCGGCCACTAAACCCAACCACACCAACTCTCAGTGTGGAATGTTTGTGCAACTTTCTCAGCTCGGCAAGTCACACAACACCAGGCATGCTCCAGTGCCCTGACTCGGGGGATGTGGACGCGGCAAAGAGCTTGATTCTCCGCTGTGTCCAAGCCTCCAATGACGCACCAAACAGCTTTCTCCCCCTGCATGCCGTTTTAGTACACTCGCCTGAGCAACCTCGGGCGTTGTCGAGGCGAGACAGATTTTCCATCGCAGCGGCAGCGGCCTGGGCAGTGCTCTACCTCTGCGGCACACCGTGGCTCAAAGAGGATGATGCTTCCTGGACGGCATCCGGAGCGATTCATTTGGGCCTTGCCATGGGTGGCGCGCCAAACAAGCAACCCCTTTTAGGAGTCCCATGCAGCCTCAAGTCCCAAGCACCCAACAGCACGAACCTCCAAATACCCAAGGATTCACAACCAAAAGCCCTAATCCGCAACAGGATCCTCTTCGCCCTCGGCGTCCTCCTCACCGAGCTCTGCCTCAACACCACGCTGGATACGATCCGATGGCGGGAAGAACAGCCCACCCGCGGCGGGACCCCAGACACCACAACCACCGCTCAGCAGCTCCCTGTGTTGGACGAGCGCGTGCTCTACGAGCTAGCCGACCGCCAGTCAGACCGCGTCTACCTCGAAGCGGGACAGTCGTACGGCTACGCGGTGCAGCGGTGCCTGCGCTGTGAGTTTCCCGGCCGGGATTCTGTCAAGTCGTTTGACTTTGAGCGGTTCCGGAGGGACTTTTTTAATGGGGTCGTTGCGCCAGTGCATGCCGTGTACACGGTGCAGCTGGGGTGATTTGGGGGCTGAGTTATTAAGATACCTGTGTTGTGGAATTCAACTCTACTCGGCAAGCCGAACACCAGCATCGCCGAGGGTTTTTTACTCAAGACTTCTGCTCTCGGGTCAAATCCCATCCCACTCAAGTTTACCTGCATTACGGATATTCTAACCGCTCTATACTTGATCTTTGTCATCTTTGCATCGACCATCAACCCCCCATAACCGGTTGTGACCTTGCCCACGCGGAATCGCTGGACGCGAGGAGCTTCTCTACTTCCACCCACTTCCCATCCCTCTCCCAATACGACACCCGCCCATCCGCCCCTTCAGTAACCATATGCATCTTCTGGTTAAAGCTCCCCTGAACAAGCGCCCAGACATGCTTGACCCCCGTCCCCGCCGTCTCAACCAGCTTCCACTTCCCCTGAGCTCCCTCCACCGGCGCCTTGGTCTGGATATCATCATTGGCCCTCTCCCAATGCTGCACGCTGCCGTCGACGGCAACAGCGAGCTGGAACCCGCCGATGCTCGATTCGGAGGCCGTGTTGAGAAAGTCCTGGATCATGACGGGCGGCGTGTCAAGTGGGATACCAGAGCCGAAGACCTCACCTGCTGACCACTTGGCCGTGTCTTGGCCGCTGCGCCAGAAGAGCTGCAGTTTGCCGTCGGTGCGCACGGCGACGGTGTAGAGGTTGCCGCGGGAGCTGCCTTGTTTGTTGTAGATGTCGAGTCCGACGTTGCTTTGGATGAGCGAGGGGCCGCTCTGGGCGATGTTGCTTGCAATGGGGGAGCTGGTTTGGGTCCAGGTCGTGCTGTTGGCGGGTTGTTGCCACTGGAGTTGTCAGTCTTTGCTTCAAAAAAGCAGCAAGGAGAACAGCATACCTCGTTCAACGTTCCGTCCGCCTGTTTAACCACCATTACCAGCTGCGAACCATCACTCTGAGCCAAACCGGGGAAGCCATCAATTTTCTTCCCCGTAATGGTCGAGATTTGGGACCACGTCTTGCCCGACTGGCTGTACGCCCACTGCCGCAAGGTCTGGTCCTTGTCAGTGCCAACCGCGTGGAAGTCCCGGTTAAAGGAGGTCCCGACAATGGCTGGTTGGCCGACGAGGTTACTGGCCGCAATGTCGGACACCTTGGTCCACTTTAAAGAGCTCCCGTCTCTGGATACATGAGAGAACCCGGCACTAGCGGAGTCACCGAGAAGGAGCTCGAAGTTGCGGTGCGTCTCGCCGTTGCCGGACTGCAGCATGCTCCCGCTCTGGTGCCGCCTCCGTGTCCATGGATCGGGGTTGACGTTGGCCACGCCGTACTTTGTCCAGTTGTCGATGTTGGCGTTGTCGTAGCTGTCACCAAGGTCAGGCCTCAACCCAGGCTGCCTGCTCAGGGGTACTCACGCAAAGTAAACAAACCCATCCTTCCCCCACCCCTTTCCCCACGAGTTCTTGATGATCCACGCCTGCCTCTGATCATCGTACCCCACCACCAGCGCCAGATGATTCCCCGTCGACTTGGACACCTCATCCCACTTGTACACACTCCCCTCCCCGGCCGGCTTCCACGACCCAAAATCCGCATACAAAATAAACGTCGCAATCACCGGCCCATACTCATCCAGCCACCTCTTCTGGTCCTCAATCACGCCCAACGCCTGGAAATACGGGATGTGCGTCGCCCTCCCGGACCGGTCCCTGCAGTGCTCATACCCGTGCTGCGTCGCCTCGTACGGGTCGCACGGCCAATCCGCAACCCCCGGGGCACTCGCGTTGGGCTTGTTCAGCCACTCGGCGCCCTGCCCGGCGACCCAGGCGAGCGTGTCCTCTGCGTTGCCGACGCTCTCGCAGGCGGCGCCCACGCCGTCGTGCACGTCGGCCTCGCTGCGCTTGCTCCACACGCCGTGCTCGATGCGCACCATCGACTCGATCAGCGCGGTGGCCGCGAAGGCCCAGCAGCTGTTGCAGGAGCCCTGGTCCTGCGGGGTGGTGATGTAGTTGAGCCCGGAGCGGTTGCGCCAGTCGACGGCGGAGGGTGGGGGTGAGTCGGCTGCTGCTGATGAGGCGGCGGCTGTGGTGATCTTGCTGTTGGAGTAGACTTTGCGGCTGGGGTCTTGGGAGGAGTAGATTGGCGAGACGACGGAGGACCAGTCAAGGGGGCCGATGGATGATGCTGGCACTGGTTCCGGCCATGGTATCTGGCGCGGCCGGAGGACTGGGTTGGCTACTGCACCAGTCGCGAGGAGCAGGGTGAGTGATGTCTCCCGGCGCCAACCCATCGTGTCCGGTGGTGCGGGAGGGGGGGATTGGGAGTTGTGATGCTGTGATGTTGTTGAGATGGTCAATTAAAAGCTCTCAGCCGCTATATAATCTCATGATGCCCCTGGTCCGTCGCCCGAACCAAGATATTACCGCCGAGCAAGGCTGCAGGATTCCCGTTATGCGTCCCCTATTCCCACTCTCCACCCGCAAAGTAATTCTCGCTCCGAGCCGCCCAACCCGGCATCTCACTATGGTGATCATCTAGGTGAAAACCTGGAACCCGGCCTCAGCCAAGCGTTTCGCACTTCCCACCAATAAACCCGGCCGTTTCCCCACGCATGACTCCTGGGTAATCGCCTGATGATCTCCCGAAGAGCCGTCTGAAACTGCAGGGACCCACCTGCATACAAGCGCAATAGCAGGGCAAATATGGCCCCTTTAGCCGCCGAGTGCCGTTCCGGGTTACATCGCCGGGCGGCGCGTGGCCTTTTGCGGTCGGAACTCGTGGGTTTGGGCAGACGTCATCAGCAAGCAGTGTTGAAGGGTGATGGAAGGGAGAGCCATTGGCTTGTGCATCGCATGTTGGAACTTGTTTTTCAACGAAGTGTTGAACAGTTTGGGGCGTCAACGGACATCCCGAGATCATCTTCCAGGGAGCTTAGCCTGACTTGGCATTCCTGGACAAGGGTGAGATACTGTGTTTCTGGATGTTGGAATAGTTGCAAGGACACTATCAAGCAGGAGGAAAACATGGTAGTAAATAGCAGTTGTCATGACATGGAATGGGGACTAGATTACGCTCGCTACATGCTTCTCATCATCTCATCACCGTCTACCTCTCAATACCAGATCTACTCACATTATATCCAACCCCACCCCTCTCCCTTACATCCCCCAGCCCGCCTACGGCAGCGCCATAAACACCTTCAACAACTTCTTATAATTCGGCGCCCCCAACCCCGTCACCGGATCCCACCCCTCCACCGCGCTAAACCCAGGCGTGCCGCACCCGGGGTTCTTCCCCTCCACGACATCCTCAAACACCTCGCGATGCGCGTACAACACGGGATTGATAAACCCCACGGGCCCCTTACCCGCCTTCAACCTCTCCCCATTGATCAGCGCAATCATGGCCCCAAACGTCGGCGCCGACGCCGACGTGCCCGAGAAGGCCATGAACCCGCCGTCGAGGCCCGTGATGTAATCCTGCGCGGCGAGCGCCACGTCGGGGTAGCCGCGGACCTGCTGGGTGTTGTTGTAGCGCGAGGCATTGTACCCCGGGTCGTGGTGCCGGTAGTAGGTCTTGACGGCGTCGGCTTGGTAGGAGGGGAGCGGGAAGAGGTTGCTGAAGCCGCCGCCGGAGCCGAAGTCGTAGGTGGCGACCTCGCGCGTGGTGAGGGGCTTGCCCGCGGGGAGGGCGGTGCCGCCGACGGAGGTGATCCAGGGGCAGGTGCCGGGGAACACTGGGACAAGGATTTAGCTGCGGTACCTTGTGGTATTGTGGAAGAGGGAGGAAAAGATGGAGAGTTGAGAAGGGAAAGGTGAAAAGGGGAACATACTCGGGTTGAACCGGCCGTAGTCGGCCGCGACCGGGGTGTACGACCCGTCCGGCTTGACGCACTGGCTCCTGAGACCCGCGACGCCCGTGTCGCCCGACGAGAACAGGACGGTCACGCCCATGAGGCCTAGCTTCATGTACTCGGCGCACTCGCGGGCGCGGTAGTTGGCCGGGCGGCTGTCCTCGTTGCTGCCGTACGACACCGAGATGACCTTGGTCGCGTTGTACACGCCGCACATGGGCTGGCCTGTGTACGCGCCGGGGTTGTACGTGTCGTCGTGCGGGTACACGGCGTCCCAGACCGGGTCGTCGCCGCCGTCGGTGGTGCAGTACGAGCCGTCGATGGCGTCGAGGAAGTTGTTGTTGGTGGCGGGGTTCCACACCACGCTGTCGCCGACCTGGTAGAGGGTCACGTTCTGCGGGTAGGTGAGCGACATGGCGTAGCACAGGTCGAGGTTGGATTCGCCACGGATGCCGGAGCCAGACTCGGTGGACAGGTAACCACCGTCAATGCCGTTGAAGATGGGCTCGGTGCCGTTGGGGATCTTGCCGCTGCCGTAGACCGTGAAGAAAGTGTTGAGGTCGTCCTGGTTGTAGCTCTGTGGGGCAAACTCGACGATGCCATAGCTGTTGCCCTTCACGGGCTTGACATTCTTGGGGATGTCGTACCTGCGGCGTGTCAGTCAGGGTTCAAGAAAGGGAGACACAGAAAGGATACTCACAAGGCTCGGAGACAAGCAGGGGTGGTAACCTCGCTGCAGTTCTTCAACGAGTCTGCTTGGGGACGGCCGTGCGGGAGCTTCTTGAACTTGGGGGCGAGGGCTTCGTCACGTCGCTTCAGGCCGCGGGTGGTGACGATTGCCTCCCTCTCATCAAACTGAATCGTGGGCGCGACCAGGTCGATGTGCCCCTGAATCGCAGCCGGGACGCTGTATGACTCGCATGCAACAAGCTTAGCACCATCATTCTCGTAGACATTGTAGGTCGTGTCAAGCAGTGACTCGGCCTTGCCGACAGTCGTCGAAACCTTGATCCAGTTTCGGCCAGTGGTTTTCAGGATGTGATCGCCGGCCACACCCTCACTGAGGAGCCATTGCTCGGTCTCGGTAATGGCTTCGTTGGAGGGCGAAAACACTGCGGCGACTTGCTCCGGCGTCCAGTGCTGGCCGTAGGTCTCGGAACGGGGGTTGGAGATGGCGTGCATAAACTCTTCGGCGCGCTCGAGATTGCGCTGTTTCAGGCCAATGCGCAGCGTGATGGGTGTGTCTGCCGCGGCACGGCCGACCTTGTTCCACTGGCCGTGGACGACATCTCGCTTCTCGTGGATTATCTTGGTAGGCAACGAGGGATGAGCATGAGCTGTGACGGCAAAGGCCACCGCAGCGTATAGGGTGTAGGCGACCCCAAAAAGAACCATGGTGTGGTAGGTTGATCGTGAAGAGACTGCTGTGAGAGAGACAGAACCTGGAAGAACCTACACTCTGGTGCAATATATACCATACCAAGTTCCAGCGGCCACATGTACTAGCTTCACCGCACTTTGCATGCCTCCATCGCCTCCATTAGGCAAACTTACTCATCATGGAGCCATGTCGCTCAGCAAGGTGCCGGACCTCGACTAGTCCACTCTCCTTCCAAAAATAGTAACGGTGCCATCTGCATTCTTGGATATCGTGGGCTAGCATGTGTAAACGGCGCGCTATGGGGACGGGACGGGCCTAGCGCTGGTTTCCTGGGGAAGATCTCTCGTATTGGACCCTTGCCCCTGAGGTGCTGATTCATGCCCCCTGTCCTAGTGCCTGATGACATGCCATCACTAATCGAGGAGGCTGCGATTTTAAACACATGACACCCTCAGAGGTCTCGTCTAGACATAAAGAGAGCGAAACGTTAGGCATCGAGTACCATCAACTGGGAAAAGGTGGAGCAATGCCGAGTGTGCTCGTAAAGCTCATGGAGACTCTCCTCCAGGCGTTCAACATTTGCCCTGCACCACTTCTTTCAGTTTGTCATGGCTGTCTTGGCATTCAGTGGACGGCCACTGAACGGCCGGCACCATGCATGCAACACACGCCATGCCCCAACATCCCTTTTGGTCGCACCTTTTTCGTCTTTCCATCCCATCCCTTAGCCACAGGGAATCGAGGACAAAGACACCGAAGACCATCTGCGCATTCATCGCTGAGTATTCCGTTATTCTCATCAGTCTCGAAGTGCCTCTATGCAGTGGTCTTCTCAGCTTTTCCCCTATTTTGATCCTGGGGATCTCCTCGGACGAATCGACACTCGAAACATTTATCACAGGTCACCATTCAAAACTGATTCTCTAGCGCAGGAATCGACAAAAAGAAGGAAAGGCGGTCTGGTTTGACTCAGAGAGATTTCGCTGTCCCTCGGTCGATGGCTTCAAAGCGAGGCCGAATGCGACGGGACAGCACTGGACAGCATGCCTTGACAGGGTCCCTGAAGCGGGCCGAGCGCGGGGAGTGGCGGACTTAAGGCATGTTGAGCCGAGTGACTCAACACTGCGGAGACAACTCCAAGGTGTTCTCAGAATAAGTATCATCGCATCACCAAAGCTCTCGTCGTAATCACTGCATCAAATCCAGTTCTGAGTGAAGCATCATGGCACCCCCTGCTGCAACCGTGGCCGTCTCGGCCAGCCCCCGCGTGCACGCCCTCCTCGCCCGCCTCCACGCCGCCTCCGAGGCCCAGGAGAAGGCCCTCTCGCAGTCGTGGTTCTACCTCAAGCGCCTCATCTCCTTTTACTTGTTCTCCAGCACCTGGGCCTCAGCCGCCGATGACCACATGCGCGACAAATTTGTGGCCCTCGAGGAGGACAAGTGCCACTTCATGTACCTGCTCGCCCGCAGCTCGGGTGCCCTTAATATCGTCGAAGCGGGCACGAGCTTTGGTGTTTCCACCATCTACCTCGCCTTGGCTGTTGGCCAAAACATTGCGAATCAGAAGGCCCTGGGAAAGTCAGTAAGTGGCAAGGTCATTGCGACAGAGAAGGAGCCGACCAAGGCGGCGCGGGCCAGGGAGCACTGGGCCGAGGCGGGCGATGAGGTGGAAGGCTTCATCGAGCTGCGCGAGGGTGATCTGCTGGAGACGCTCAACAGGGACGACATGCCAGCGCAGGTCGACTTTCTTCTCCTTGACAGTGCGTATTCTAAATCTACGTGATAAACGATGGCTAACACGAAACAGTCTGGACTCCGATGGCGCTTCCCACCCTCAAGATCATCCAGCCCCGCTTGAAGAAGGGCGCTGTGGTGCTCGCCGACAACACCAGCATGGCTCGGCCCTTGTACAAGGAGTACCTCGACTACATCCACAACCCTGCCAACGGCTTCAAGACCACCGAGGTGCCGTACTCTGGCGGACTGCAGATGTCGGTCTACCTCCCTGAGGAGAGCAGCTAGTTGACGCACGGTTTAGTATCTGATGCAGTTTGCTCGCCAGTTCAGGAGCTTTGGATCTTCGGTGCTTGTGCAAGTGGAGGCTGAAGTCTTCAGGGGAAATTGAATGATGTGACATATGGGCTGTTCTTGCACGTGAGAGAGGCAGGTCTTAATTCAAGCAGAGATTGAATGTGACAGCAGTGTTTCCTGAAGATGTCATATATTGTGTTGCCAAACGCACTGCATCTGTCGCCTATCGCTTCACCCTTGTTGGGCACTACCTTACTCAGTGCAGCCTTATCGTCTGCCCAACCTCATGCATGCTGCTTGCCTCCGCACCAATGAATCGAAGGCTTGTGTAACACTCCCACAAGCAACTCCTCTTTCCGCCGCCGGAGGTTCAGCTTTGCAGTTCACCTCTTCTCCTCTTTTTCCAGTATCCGCTGCGGCATCATTCTTACACCCCTTCATTGGCGGCATTTGCTCGCATGAGAAGTTCTTGGCTGCCCTGCGAACATGAGACTGGTCAACACGCACTCCCTCCAGCTGGAGGAGTTCATCTTCGACGGTCGTGGACGCCCCACATACGCCATCCTTTCTCACACATGGGGGAAGGAAGAGGTCATCTTCTTCGACATGGCGGACCTCGACAAGGCTCGCGCAAAGGCCGGCTTCGCCAAGGTAGAGGGCGCATGCTCGCTCGCTGCCAGTCAGGGCTACGACTACATCTGGATCGATACCTGCTGCATCGACAAGTCCAGTAGCGCCGAACTGTCCGAAGCCATCAACTCTATGTATCGATGGTACCAATGGGCCAAGGTCTGCTACGCCTATCTTGTCGACGTTCAAAATCCCAACCAACTCGAAGAGAGCAAATGGTTCACTCGCGGTTGGACACTCCAGGAACTCATTGCGCCTTCCCGGGTATAGTTCTACACGGCCAACTGGTCATACATTGGTGAAAAGCGCGATCCTGGCCTCCTTGCGTCAATATCCAGAGCCAGCTTGGTGGATGAGGTTGTTCTATCTAGCACCCTCAACCTTCAGTTCGACATCAGCGTTGCAAAAAAGATGTACTGGGCCTCGAAGAGGAGAACTACTCGAAAAGAAGATGAAGCATACTGCCTGATGGGACTCTTTGGGGTCAACATGCCGCTTCTGTATGGAGAAGGAAACAAGGCCTTCATCCGCCTGCAGCAGGAAATCGCCAGAACCACAGACGACCAATCCATACTCGCCTGGTATTGTTGTTGGGCGCCTCCCCGCAGTGCTTACCATTACGAGTCGATTGGCCTCGATTCATGTTGCGCTCCATCGCCAAGCTGCTTTGCCATGTCGGGCGACATTGCGCCACTACGGGCGTTGCAGTTCGCAGGGATACTCCGACACACATCGCTCACTGGTTCTTTGGCCGAGTTCTCTGCCATTCTGGGCCGGGACCACCCTGACGGGTCTCGCGAGGTTATTCTCCCTTGCCAGATTGGGCCCATTCCGGGGACGTTTCCAACTTTGCAGCTGCGCCGAGAATGGGGCAACCCACAGTCTTACACTCGAATAGTGCATTCTGGTATCGTTTCGAAGTTTTCCTTGCACCGCCATGAGGTTCTTTTGGCTCACGCAGGCATTCCACGCTCATTCGGGCATCCGCAAACGAGCTCTCTCGGCCTTCAGCTACATGAAGCCTTGGTGCGCCCGGCCGGGGGTGCTTCTCCATCCGACCACGAGGTTATTCTCAAGAGCTATGGCGGTGAGTACTAGCACCATTACACGCCTTTTCTTTCAGGTTCGCGGAATACAATCGCAGCAGTACTGACACGGATGTCAAGATCCAGACACCGAAGATATGGGGCAGACCTTTAGAGTCGAACGCGTGACGGTGTGGAAGACATCCGTCCGCTATCCCAAGGAGTTGGTGGGTTTGGATCCCACAAAACGAGAATTATCCTCAATGTCGGTACATACACTCGACCTCGACGAGTTCTGGCTGGTCCCGCTGTCACCAACTGAACGATCAAACTTTACCGTCTCGGTCCAGCAAGTACTACCCGTCGAACTCTGGAATAGGGGGAACCATCAACTTATCTGGACGACTGAAATGTTGACAGACGCTCAGAACCTGGACCTAGAGGTTCCATTAACTGTCGGGGTAGCCCGCATCCACCTTGTTGGTGCTGATGAGACAAGTGCAGACAAGAACGGAATCCTTAAACCGGCTGTTCTGGGTTTCGGGTTGTGTCGATCCCCCGTCCACCACCACAACAAAGAGTATAACGGCGGTCACCGCCTTATCATGCCATGGTGCCACCTGGTCAAAAATGAGGACGTCGCTTGTCTTGAACAGCACCTCACATCCCAGGTCTCAACCCAGGACGCTCAGGCACGAGCATCGCTCCTCCTCGACAGCAACACTGTGCTTCGCGCTGCAGCCGTGCGAACCATAGTTTCTGGCACCTGGTATAATCTCATCAAGCTCTGGGTCACCAACGAGGTCATTGAAGAGGATGGTACGGTGGTGTCTGACCCGGGTGTGGCGCAGATCGAGGTTCCAGAACTCGGACAGGATGTACACTGAGGGTCTGATGGGTGTGGACTGAAGGAATACGTCGCACAACCGCCACCTGAATCTATTCTCTATGTCTAGCATGCCTCTTCTAGCGCTTTTCTAAACACCTCTACAAACCCCCAAACATCCTCAAACCGGCAATACATGGGCACCGGCGCGACGCGAATGACATCCGGCTTCCTCACATCAATCACCACGCCCCCCTCCGCCAACCTCGCACTCACCCCTTCCATCAACCCAGCCCTCAGCAACAAACTCAACTGCGACCCCCTCTCCATCGGATTCCCCGGCGTGATGATCCTAAACGCCCGCTTCCCGCCCACCCCTTCCTCCAACAGCCCTTCCAGCAACCACTCCAAATACCGCGTCAGCACCAACCCCTTATCCCTCAACTCCCGCATCGTCGCCTGCTCAAACACCCCCAACGCCCCCCTCACGCTCGCCAGATCCACCACGCTCGGATTCGACACCTGCCACCCGGCCGCCCCCTCTGCCGGCGAGAAAACCTTCTCCATATTAAACCTGACCCCCTTCTCCGCGCCATACCACCCGGCCAACCGATGCCGATACCCATCCGCAACCCTCCCATCCGGATCGGGCGTGTCATGATGCCGCTCATGCACAAACGCCCCCGCAATCGCCCCGGGACCAGCATTCAGGTACTTGTACGTGCACCACACGGCGAAATCGACCCCCCACTCGTGCAGCGCCAGCTCGACGTTGCCGACGGCGTGCGCGAGGTCCCACCCGACGACGGGGATGCCGCGCGCGCGGGCGTGGGCCGTGATGAGGGGGATGTCGAAGAGCTGGCCGGTGTAGTACTGGATGCCCGGCAGGAGGAGGAGGGCGGTGGAGTCGGCGTGGGCGTCGATGGTGGCGAGGATTTGGGCGGTGGTGATGTACATTGTTGATGGGTCGGGGTGGATCTCGATGAGGGAGGTGGCGGGGGTGAGGTCGTGCCATTGGAGTTGGGAGGCGATGGCGTACTTGGTGGTGGTTAGTTAGGGGTAATTTGTTAGGGAGGGGGGCTTACGGAGTCGCTGGGGAAGGGCTTCCACTCGGCGATGATCTTGTGGCGCTTCTCGGTTGGGCGGTAGAAGCTCGCCATCATCAGGTGCAGGTTCACAGTCAAGGTGTTCATGTAGATGACCTCGCTGGGTGAGGCGGCGCCGACGAGGTCGACCGACTTCTCGGCGCAGTCGGCGGCCATGTCTTGCCAGGCCTTCAGGGGCGAGTCTTCAAATGAGGTGAAGTGGCCGTTGACGCCGATGGAGGCCCAGGTTTCCAGGTGTGCGTCGAGGTGCTCGCGGATGCACTTTGGCTGGGCGCCCAGGGAGTTGCCGACAAAGTAGATGGAGGGCGTGTCGTCTGTGGTGTCGCCATTTGTGTGGGAGACTCCATTCGGCTTTTGCGTCTTGACACCATTGGTGCCATTAACGCCATTAACTGCCGTGGGCTTTGCTGGAAGAGATCAGCATCGCATTCTTTGACAGAGGAAATGGGTGCCTACACGCAACACTGCCGCTGAGAGCCTTCTTCTTCAGAGACCCTCTGGTGGGAATGTTGAACTTGTCTCGAAAAGAGCTGAGTTTGTCCTGCGCGTCCAGCTGTCTTGCATAGTCGATGGACCCTGCGTCAGCGGGAAACTCGGGCTTGTCCCCAGCCCGGAGCGTCTTGATGAAGGATCGGTATTCGGAGGCCATGGTGGTTGAGGTGAGAGTCAGACTTGAGTGATAGTCTCTACGACATTAATTCTCGATCCCGAGATTCAATTGCTTACATTCTTTATAACTTCCCGTGAGCCTGTTTACTACCCCTGAGTCCGGTTTTGCTCCGAGACGGAGCCGGGGTCCGGCTCACACCGGAGACCCACTTTCCGCTTGGTTCCTGGTTCCGTCTTCCGTTCCGTCATCCGCACCTCCGCTCCGATGCGTGCCGTTGTAAGCTGTGAAGTCCACCCTGTTTTGACCTCACTAACTTGGAAACAGGCAGGTCGATGCCCTCTTCAGGTGATTTCTAATTCCGATGATCATTGTGCGTCCAAACGGATGATCTCCGCTGTCCCCGTTCCGTCACCACATCGTCACCACAAGCCCCCAATGTGGACAAAACCCCTGTTTCGGATCGGGAACCTGGACCCTCCCGCTCGCTTGCCCTCCTGCATACCCACGCAGCCACGTGCGGAAATGACACCATGCGACTGCGGA
>Ga0247824_10000644_pt1 | contig 17672 bp, 23 predicted proteins | sample 13C_PalmiticAcid_FD_194412 | JGI IMG/M metagenome (GOLD analysis project Ga0247824, IMG submission 194412) | Soil microbial communities from agricultural site in Penn Yan, New York, United States - 13C_PalmiticAcid_Day48 | ecosystem: Environmental > Terrestrial > Soil > Agricultural land... | reverse complement strand
GAACAAGCAGAGATTGTAAAATAGTCCACTGCTTCGAGTACAAAGAATCGGGGCCACGTCCCTCCAAGATTGCTCACCGTGTTCAATAGCTATTAGCAAAAGTTACGATTGGCGAGCGTTAGATTTCATTCATTCTGGAAAGAGATGACAGAGTTAACCAAGCACACAACAAGAAAAGAGAGACAAAAGACGGGTGCCTTACCGTCATGTATGTTCCTCCGATAACTGGATCTGCAATCACTGTCATAAAAGCTCCCATGCTCACGAATCCCACGGTGCTATAAAGGATTGTCAACGAAACCAAGAGATTCAGGTCAGACTGGTTCAAGTACTCCAAGATATCCATGCCATAAAAGTGCACTCCCATGCGGAGCAAACTTCCTGAAGCTACTTCCTACCTTGTGAAGGATGTGATCACAGTGGTAGTAAGCACCATGAAAAAGTAAGACGATGTGACAACGCCATCCTTTGGGAAGGAGGACACGATCAGCATGGCTACCACACAACAAACCAAGTGTGCACAATAAGCAATTAACCACTATCAAGCAAGGAAAGCAGGTTCAAGTAAATTTCGACGCGATCCTCCCCTCCGGGGTATTAGGATGTTGCAGTAGAACACCCAAGCAGTAATATCATGGAAGAGTGAACTTACAGGCCTAAGTGGCCGAGATCCTGAGCTCCAACGAACAGCGTAGTATCCAAAGATGATCTGGAATGGAAAATCGATCAGAACAGCCAGTGCCAAGTCCTCTTTGCTGAATCCCTTCTCCAAGAGCTTGAGTGCGGTTACTGCTCCATTGGCAATGAACCCAATTTTGGCCGTCAACAGCACGAGTATATACGATTTCATGTGAGGCAACCGAATGATTCTGAGGATGACCTTGTACACCGACTTGATGCCAATCTCGCCCTGATCCGAATGTGGTCTCTCTTCCTTCTTGAGAAACACAAGCCAGAGTGTGATTGCAAAGTACATCATGGACCAAAACTTGAGGTATCCGCCCAGAGGCACGAGACCAACATCCTGGGGTTCAGATCGAAAGTACTTGTTACTGAATTCTGGCGAGTTGAATGCCAAAAAGACGGTGAAGGACAAGAAATAACCAGAGTTCAATCCGATCGTCTGAGCAGTCGAGGCGTACGAAACGTTCTCCTTGGACAGCAAGGTCAACGCCCATCCATCCACTGCAATATCCTGCGTTGCTGAGAAGAAGATCAGAACAAAGAAAATGGTGGTGATTTGCCCAACGTCGATATGATCCTGACTCATCCAGCTGTCAATGTGGATCCCCAACCAGAAGAACATGAATCCCGTCATGAGTTGAATAGGTACAATCCATGATTTGCGACGGCCGATCTCCTTGCTATACACAGAGTCGACAATAGGAGACCAAAGGAACTTCATGCTGTATGGGTAGTGTGCAAGGGAAAAGACCCCGATCTGCGAGTAGCTCATCTTGGCCTTGAGTAAGAAAGGAATACTGCCAAAAGCCAGCCCTACAGGAACACCTTGCAGCAGATCTATATCAACACAAAGTGAATGATGGGAAACACTATCAGCCCCAATGCCGAAGGGATACGTGTCAATGAAATGTGAGATAAACAGACCAAACTGTCAGGGAAAACGGTTCCACCAGGTATGCTTGCCCCTTACATAACACAACCAGTAGTGCAAAGTTCCATGTGTCCTTAGGAGCCATGGGTACTGCGGGAGTAGTGTTCTTGTCATCGTTCGCCAATGAAGCGTGCAATGGTGAACGATCCTCAGGTGCAGGCGAAGGCGACCCTCTCCGTGTCATCATAAGCTCCTCCCGTTCTTCGTCCCCGAGTAGGGTGTCCCCCCTCGACTTTCTTGCCCACATTGCCATGATATTATTAGCGAGCGATTTGCTTTCCTTCTGGTCGCGTTTTTTTGCTCCTTGCTAAAAACTGGTACCGTAGCTTTCGCTATCAGCACGCAAAATGGGTGATCAGACGCCTATAGTTGTTTTATTACCGTGCAGGGTTGAGTTGTAAGCATGAATACCGAGCGACACACTTTTGGACAGCGTATGCTAACATAAAAAAGTCCAAACCTTGTTGATGAGGTTGTCGTTCTGAAGGATCGAATCCAAGAAAACAGGTTGATGCAATTGCCTCGCGCGCCAGTTTGGCCTGTGCGATGAGAAGAGTCCGCGGAACCAAACGTCGTGTTCCTTGTGAAGAGTGAGGAGGGTGGTGAAGTGAGAAGGCCGGAGACACAAGAACGGCTGAGAAGGCAAGGCTGTCGGTGATTACCACCTGTCCGAGATGAGGTTGAAGGGTAAGCGTGCAAAAAAAAGAAGAAAAAAGAGGAAGAGAGCATATCGAGGAGGGATCACTTTTTAGACCTTTCAGGTCTGTGTGCGCCAGATAAAACACCAATACGCGTCTGTCCCACTCACACTTGCATGGACGCCCTCAATGCTCTCAACCATGTCTGCATGAACGCGTCTTGAGGGGGACAAGACCCTTCTATTGAAGCAACAGCAGCAACAGCAATATCTATCTGAATGCTATCCTCTTGGTATCAATAAGTGGAGGGGGGGGGGGGGCCTCCGGGACATCCTCCGTCGCCATCTACCACGATACAAATCTCAAATCGATCAGCTCTGGCCCACCATTCTCAGTATCGTTAGCACACGATATAGACGCCGAGTCTGAGGGAATCGCCGCTGGATCCTCCACCACTTGACTCTGTCGAAGACGACCTTTCCTGGCTTGCATCACGACAGCCCGTTTTGCCATGTTCTCTCAATAATGATCCACGGCCTCTTCAAGAGCCGTTGTCCAACAATCGTGCAGGTATGCGGAATCTGTGCTAGCTCGAATGCGTTTGCTGAACGAAATCGAATGTTGATGTTGCTGTTACTGCTGCTGTAGCTGCTGTAGAGAAGTCCCAAGGGACACTGCAGTGGAAAAGTTGTGTAAGGAAACGCAGTCTGAGGTAGAGTCGGATCGTGGCGTGTACACCCCATGGCTGCGACCTGCAAGCCTTTGTCCTAACTCGCCCTCCAGCTCATTTCCAGCTTCAGTCGCCAGAGCACCTTCCTCGTGGATATCCAAATAGCTGGTTTTTGTGATGGCTAGTAGGCTAGGTGATCTGTGCTTCCTCTCGCCAAGTGTACCTATTGGTTTCTTGGTCTTCTTGTCGAGGTAGCTCACGGGAGCACCCAATGCATCCTGTAGATCTCTGCTTAATCGCTTGAATGTGTCGTTCTGCATCCTTGGGTGTTGTTGGTGTTGAGCTTAATGGACTGTGGAGAAAGGGCGGATCTTTGAGGTTCCAATAATGTGTGGAGCCGAGGTAGGGTACGAGGTAGGGGAGGGGGGAATGATAGTAGCAGGAGTTGGGTTCCCTCAGGGGTACGGAGGACAGAGGAGTTGTCACTTGAAGGAAGACAAGGGAAGAATGTGTGTAAATGTGCAAGGAACGGTGAACAAGATGGTGAACAACGTAGCGGGTACCGTGGCAAAAAAAAGACGCCCCAAAAGGTTGACAGTTACGCAACTGCTGTTCTTTCCATACCAAGGTCGTGCATCAATAGCGCGTTGGCGCATTGTTCCTCGACCATTGGATCTTCCTAGATACTGCTTAAACAGGGGGTTGGCCCTATTAGCTTTTGAATCCCATAGTTACCTGCTCTCTCTGCACTTCTTCATGGCATGTCATTCTCGCATATTCCACTCGATGCTGCTTCTCGTTGAAAGCGTTCATGTTTGACGTCGTCTTTCGTGATTTGTTCCGAATGCTTGTAATCTGGACTGACGACATGATGTATCATCGGCCACACACTTTATTGCTCAAAGCTTTGTCTCCTGCCTCCCAAGACCATCTAGAATTCGCGGAAGCCGGTCCAGTGACAAAATGGAAGCACAGCAGATCACGGTGAGTAATCGGAACCGGGATAAAACGCCATGGCTCCAGAACATGAAGAGTGATCATTCTTATCTTACCTGAGAACCGTGGGCGCGGCGGTCCACTTGTACTTAATGGTCGGCCTCCATTGGTATTTGCAGGACCTCCGCTTCCATTGGCACCCCCGGATGAACCAGGTGGTGGTGGACCCGGAGGATGGTGTCGGATCTGCTGCTGCTCCAACAGTAGATAGTGCATCTGCATCCTCAGACCATGGCAAGCCGCCCTCAAACTCTGTATCTCCTCCTGCATCCGCATGCTCTCTGTCATGATTGCCATATTCTGCTTCAGCTCCAGCGAGGCCAAGCCTGCCGTCAAGGTTTCGATTTCAGATCGCATGCGCTCGTTCTCCGATATTAAAAATTCCTGTGTATCTGCAGTAACGGTGGCGCCTGCCAGAGGTCCTCCGTTATTAGGGATGCCAGGTCCTAGGCCATCAATACTATTATTCCTAGTCATGCCTCGTATCTCTGTCCCGCCGCCTCCATCCATTCTTATCATGTCGTACGATTCGCGCCTATCTAGCGCTTGCGGTGAATTGTGGTGGTACTGTTGGTAATTCATATCGACAAAGCCCATCATTCCTGGCGAGGGCCCAAAGAAATGACCTCCATTGATGGCTGCAACCTGCTGCTGGTCCTGTTGTGTAAGCAGCTGTAGCGACTCTGCCATTTCTCCTACTTGATCCCTAAGCTGTATAACCTGAGGCTTCAGATCATGGAAGCTGCTCCTTAGTTGATGGTTCTCTTGTTCCAGCGTCTCCATCCTGGCCTTGGACAGCTCCAAATACCCTCGAATGGCCTCGTAGGGACACTGAGGGATATGGATTGCCTCCAGATCAAATCGTGGTCCTTTCCAGGGACAACCGAACTCTGAAAGCGTACACGGAAGGATTTGTTTGGGGCACTGTTGAATATGTTCCAAATGTCGACGTCTTGTCCTTGTCGTCTCGCAATGTGGACAAGTGACGCTTTCAGCAGGACATGTCTTGTGATGTTCCTAAAACAAGGCGAAGATAATCGTGAATGCCAGAACATGCCAACGGGATGCTCTGTTCGTTATCCATATCCACATCCATAAGTGCGCAAGTGTGTTTCGTCCATACTGAGAGTTCTGATTTCTGGACTTTGGCATTACACATCAAACAGTCGACCCGCTTGTACGGACAGCTCTCCATGTGTTCCGACAGATCCTTTTTGAGTAATTTCTTGCGACACTCTTCTACCCGACAGAGCGTTCCGATGTAGACACAGTCATCCTTGAGATGCTGACCAATCTGTATCCGTTGGCTAGTGTTATGGCATCCCAGAGCCTTATGTGGGCAATAGACCAGGAGTTCGTCGCATATCCTCGAAAGTGCGATCACTTCGTACAATGCTGATGGGTCGATAGTCGTCCGGCAGAGTGGGCAGCCGCTGCTAACGTCCAAAGCTTGTAAAATACAGGCCCGACAAAACGTATGGCTACAATTAGGGAAGGTATCGTGTGGTGGGTTGTCCCTTGTGAGTTATGTTGATCTCTTTCTCTTTGCTTTCCGATGGTGCATGGTTTGGTTGTCAGAAAATAAGGCAAAGTGGGCATACCCGCATGGTGCACTGACAGGCTCTATGAAATACTCTTGACAAACTGAACACTGAAGGCTCGTCTGCGTCGGTTCGACGTACTGTAGACTACGTGGGTCGTATAGTGGTTCCTCTACAGTGTCCTTGGTCTTTGCATCGCTGTTGCCAGTGCTGGTGTTATTGCTGTTGTTGTTGCTGTTGGCCATTCGCCCTGTGCTTTCTGCTGCCATGAGTGAATTCGTTGGTCAAAGTTGAATCAAGGTGTAAAAGGAAGGTACCAAAAAAAAAAAAAAAAAAAAAAAAACCCCATTCGGCTGCAGCCACATGTCAAAATTTTATTACGATCACGAAAACTCTTAGGCAGACTTCCAAGCGACGTAGAACTGGGCCACGGCAGCAATGCCTCCAAAGATACCGACGCCAATATCTGGGAAAGTGCTGTTCTCCAAGCTCCAATGGACGGTCAAGGGCAGGTATCCGGTGTTGATGATCGTGTTGATGAAGATACCCTTCTTTTCTGCCTTTAGTGCCGCCAGCTCAGTCTTGTACTCGGTCTTGTCCACAGGCTGACCAGTCTCCTTGGCCTCCTGGTCAGCAACTCTGACCTGTGCCTTGACGGCTCCAAGACGTACCCTGTAGAGTCTGTACTCCTCTGCCAGGTGCACAAACTGTAATGCGACATAGGCTGCCCAGAACCGGCAAGACCAGATCGCAATCTTGTTGGTCTTTTCCATCGAGATTGGGATAACCTCGTGAGCACCCAACCAGTAAATGTGCTCCAGAGGGTAGTAGATCAAGTTGCAGATGTTCTGCAGACGATCAATGAAGAGAAGGCGAGAACTGGCAGCAGGGGTGCCGTCAACGTACTGCATCCATTGGATTAGTGGCAACAGACCTAGTTGATCAAGGGTGTGGTCGGGTCAGCATCCTCGTGCACACGGCTTGGCAGTAAACTGCCCTCAATCCATATCGACTAGCACCAACGAGGGACGGGAACGAACCATAGTAACGGAGAAGAATACGAAAGTCGGAAATGGGCCCAGCAAGGTTCCTGACACGTTGGGCGGTCGATTCACGACCGCGCTTCAAGAAGTACCAGATGAAGATCTTGGAGAAGTATTGTACGACCTACGACAGAGCCAAGAATCCGATCAATGGTGAGAAAAAGGTCGGTACAATAGCGCTTGCGGTGAGGCTACTCGGGGAAACACGGTTGCCGGGGAATGTGTTCCCATGATAGCCAACAAGCTGCTTTGCCCGCAAATTAACCTCGACAGCAATAAAGGGAGAGCAGTGGAGTATTTGCCACCCTATTGGAAAAAGGCGGTTGCAGTAGAGGCAATTGAGGGACTCCTGATCACGGCCACAACGGGCCTGGCCCTGGACCAGGACCTGTAGTGGATGAGTACCAGACAACTCGTTTGTCCTGTGACGTCGAAGTGTTGCAGCTTCCATCTTCCTGGCAGTGTCAGATCAAAGGCCAGCAAACCTTCAATACACAAGAAGGTCCTCGGTCGCATACTCCGAATGACGCACAAAAACCCATAGTAAGAGTGTCCAACTGCAAAAAAAAAAAAAAAGGTAGGGTGTGGAGATCTGTATGATATCCCGATTTGTCTATTGACGACTGAATGGGTGGAGTGATAGTTTACCATGAGAGTCTTGTCTGTACCGCGGACCTGGCTCAGAAAGCGAACAGTGTGGTCCAGAGTCTTGTTTTGGGGGAAAAGTCTGCCAAGAGCGAGAATAGAGGCATCCTTGCGAGCGACAGGTCTGACCTCCTCGACCGAGGTGACTTCTGGATTCGATGCAGCCATGGTTGATGCGGGTGGTGAGCGATGGGAGAGGAGAGAAGGAACGTGTGTTTGGGAGGAAAAAAAGATGCCCTTGGGGAGGGGGCCATCTGAGCGGTGAATCACTCCGGCCGAATCAGGGTCGTGTCCGACACGTGAGAATCCACATCAAAACCGATCACACTCCACAGATCTGGCACTTTTTATTCAGCTAAAAGTCGTGTCGTGGGTCGTAACGGTCATCGCGGAAGAAGTAGCATATACAGCAGCAGTTGTAGTTGCCGGCTGTGGGGCAGAGGCATTAAACGTAAAGGTTCTCGCGATGGATTCGTTAGCATGATTATGATATAGTCGTGATGTCTGTCGAGCTCTGTTCGTCCTGTTCATCCGATCCGCAATTGCCGGCGATCCGAGTGGTTGCAACGTTGTTGAATTGGCTCATCGCTGCAAGCTCGACCTTGTACGTCAGTAATCGATTCTGCAGCTCTGGACACAGCTCCACTAGGACACGCCGAGTGGAGAACCGATACAATGTCGCCATATCTGAAATGAGCAGACATTGCTTGATCTCGAGAACCGCTAGGTTAGGGCAGAGCTGCATCAATCCTCGAATGGATGCGCTTGTCAACGCAGTGCAGCCGTTGAGGGAGATGCTAGAGAAAAAAAGCGTTTCGACGAATTAGCATTCCATCTCATCTGTTACACAACTAAAAAAAATCGAAGGGATCCTTTTTTTTTTTGGGCCTACCGGTGAAGTCCTGAACGTGCGTGCTTCGCGATCTCAATCACAGCATCATCTGTCATGGCACACCCTGCCAAGCCCAAGGTATTTAGGTTTGTGTTCTTTGCAATCTCCACAATGCTCCTGCCCGTGACCCTAGTTGCAGAACTGACGCGTCCAACGTTCAAGTGCCATAGGTCCGGACAGTGCTTTGCCACAAGGAGCAAAGATTCATCTGACACATTCGAGCACGCTCGAAGATCCAGATGCCGCATGCGTGGACAATGCAATGCGACCTGACTGACTCCCGAATCTGTAACCTTGGCGCATCCAGGCATAAGGAGTTGTTGCAGTTGCGGGCAGTTCTTCGCGACAGCCTGAACGACCTTGTCCGTCAGCTTCTCGCAAATATAGAACTCAATGATCTGTAGGTTGTGGAACCAGGAGATCAGGGGCATAATGTGGTCATCCTCCATTTGCTTGAGCTTGTGGAGTACGATCTTCTTCACGCCAGAGGCCCGTTCCCGAATGCGTCTTTGCATCACTGAGGGCGCCATAATCGACTCTTCTTCTGGCACCTCTGACTGTCCTCGCTTAGCGATGGTGCGTACAAACTTGGTTGTGCTGCTAGATTGACGTTTTTTGTTCTCGATTCCTAGGCACTCAATGGTCTCCGTTCGCTTCAAGAGATCAATAAACTTTTCCAGCCTTGTAGGCTCCATGAACCGGAATTCGCGCCACAGGGTCTTTTGTGCGACCAAATACCACTGCTTGCAGACCAGCATACAACTGTAAATTTCCCGCTGAGAGGATTTCTCCTGTGGTGTCATTTCCACGACGAATTGGAAGACCAAGTGTAGAATCTCTGGTAGTCGGATTGGGGAGGGTCGTTCTGCGCACTTGAGCATTGACGGCGCACAGGCGCTGTGACCATTGCTGGCCTTGTTCCCGAGCACAAGCTCTTTCGTATCTGAGAACAAGCTTTGTCGGCGGAAACGGGGACAGTGCAGGCGACGGAGGCGTTTCGCAGAAAGGCAGGCGGTTTCTTGCCAACGACATTGGAGTTCCAGCTCCATTTCATCGGTCAACATGGCGTTGTGAGTCGTATAGAAGTCTTGGCACGTTGCGTTTCCCCCCTCGTCATAAGCGTGTTCATTAGAGTGGCAAAAAGCACTAACGTTGTCGTCACATTCCTCCTCCTCGTTGTTATCGTCATCGTCGTCGTCACTCAAGTCCATGCCGTTGTCGCTTTTTTCATACCTATCATCCTGCTGAACCTCATCCGCAAGAGTGATCACTGTCTGATTCACAGCAGTTTCTTGTGATTTAGTCGAAAAGGCTGACCCACGCCTAGAAGTCGAGCCATCCTCTGCAGCCACAGACTTTATACGCTGTTTGATGGCATCCTGCTGACTATTGCTGGTAGGGGGCATTATGGGTGGAACTCCTTGGCAGGTGAAGTGTTGACGATAGTGATGGTTCTCACGCACAGATGTCCGAGTCTTGTGGCCACTGTTTTTGCGATTGTTGGTTTCAAAGTCGAGCTGGATGCTTTCACCAGGAATACTGTTCACAGAGGATATTCTCTTGGCGGTGTCGTCGAAACTGTATGTTGTGTAGTGTGAATGGGTGCTGTCGCTGCCTATACTGGAGGCCCGTCCTTGCCTGACGTTCAGAGTGCTTTTCCCGGACTGACTTGGTGTTGTGGTGGTAGTGGTGATAGACTTGCGAGATGAGGAGTTGGATTGTTGTCCAGGCATGGAAGGAAAGGATGAGAAGCTATTGCCTCTGCTTCTGCCTCTGCCCCTATTGCTTTGCGCATCCTCACCACAGCGATATGCATGTTCACCACAGACACTCTCGTCCGAATGTGTTCCTGACTCGTGTGGAACCTCCGAATACAAGGCTTGATCTAGAGGATGAACACCACTGCTCCCGACCAAAGCCTTGATAATTCGTCGGAGAATCGAAGATGAAAGAACACTTGACTGTGTCCGAGTGCGGCTCCGATGACAGCAGGGCGGTGCACGAACGTATGGATCGGGAGAGGGTAGTGATTCTGATGACTCTGGTGACGGTAATGCAACGGAAGGTGGAGACAAGGTCACGGACGAGTGGGTAGAGAATCCACGATGATGACCCTGCAGTGTCTCAGGCGCGGGAGCGGTGCGATAGGACGAAGAAGAGGAGCGAGGACGGGTTTCCGACGCCCCGCGACCTCTCCTGGCTACTGTATAGGTTGTGTCTTGGGTGTCTATGGCTGCAGCGTTCTTGTAGCGCGACATGGTGCGATGTGACATGAGGAGACTGATCTGGACAGGACGGCTTCGATCAGTCTATTGATGTGTTGGCTGTATCTAAGCGAGGGAGAGAGGGTGGAGAGAACATTCGATCAGTATGTGAGGTGGGGAAGCCGCAGTGGAAGCAGAGGAGGGAGGGGACGGCGAGATAGGGATAAAGGCAAGAAGACGTGTCCGTTGTCTGAAAGAGGAAGGGGAGGGGTGTATGAAAGCAAAGCTCCAACGGTGGTATGCAGGAAGGTTCTCTTGCAAACAAACACAGGATGCAAGGGTTGCAAGTGCAGGAGAAGGTTGGGGGTGCGTGTGGTGTGTTTACCAGAAAAGAGCTTGTTGGCAAAGTGGGCGGTTGGGCAGGAGGAGGAGGAGAGGAGGCCGTTGAGAGGAGAGTTGAGGAGAGGAGTGGAGTGGAGTGGAGTGGAGAGAAAGAAAAAAGAGTGTGAAGAAAAGAAAAGAAGAGGTGGACACCTTTTGCATATGCCATGTATGTGTGGAAGGGTATCTGGGTTGAATCGGGGGTGACGGCACAAAGACCGGGGACAGGGCTCGTGTATGACGGAGCTCGTTTCTCCGTCCTACATGCAACAATGATGTTATCCACAACCAAACCGGTCCATCTCTTGTGGACACTTACTTGGTGTGTGTGGCAACAGGGTGGACACCTCCACCTCCCTCCCTCCCTCAAGGGACGACCATGGGCACGACGGTGCACTTCACATTCACACACCATCCCTCTTTCCTTCTTTCTTTACAATAGCAACGAGTGAAGTGACCGCCACATTGGCTGATGTGTATCACTCTCAGCTAATTCTAATTGGCCCTTCCTTTTATCCGGCGGATGCCCATGCATGGCACCATCCTGGCTGTCTGCTCCAAGGACATCCTGCGAGTGTTGGAGCAGTTCTAGTGTCCCACCATATTCATGCACAAGTCGCGGGAACGTCGTCTCAACATGTGCATTGTGGAATAAAGCAGATCAGGAGCTGGCACGTTGGTTGTGGTCCGATTCATTCGGAACTCAACCTGTTGGTGGCAATAGTACCCAACGATGACCTCACTTTTATTCAAAGGTCCTCTAGCAACGTCTACGTTGTGCCCTTGGCCAGTTGCTTCAACTTGCGTGAGCAAAAGGCAAACACCGTCATGCTAATCCCCAGGGCTGTCGATCCAACAATAGCAAACGCGTGTGGATTTGTCTCGAGGTAGTTGTGCAAATTCATGCCGTACAGACTGGCGATGATCGCTCCACTGGACATGCCAAGCGTTCCCATGGCAATCCGAAGTTCAAACAGCAAGAGTTGGTTCCTGGTTGCACCCAAGATCACATTCACAATCTCCTCAGTCGACTGCATCTGTTGCTTGACAATCGACACCGTGTTTGCAATCTCCTCCACTTGCTTCAGATACGACTCGAGAAGGATCTCAATCTCTTCGTGAGAGTCCTTTGTCCTTGGATTGCCAAGTTTCTTTTCTGTCAGGTACATGTTGGCCAAATCCTCATCTAGGTAGAGCCACAGAGGGGGTGGTTGTCAGAAACTTCATCATGGCCATTGCTAGGAATACGGAGACCTAATATCACTGCCTAGCATGACGAGTCTGCTCACCTTGGTCGAGGACCTCCACAAAGATATCGCGGATCAATAGCGTCTTGGACTCGAACTGCGAAAGTTTCTTGGAGTATTGCAGCAACTCTTTCAGTTTGTTCTGGTCAATGCTCTCCTCCAGTTGCGCCAGCAAATTGGTGACAAAATGAACAAGGACCTCCATCTCTGACTGTAGTGATGAAATGACTGAAATAAAGATGGCTTCGAGTGCTCTATGAGACGGAACAAACACACCACGTCAGCAAAAGCAACAAGATCTCCACGACTACGGTGAGATGCAAGCCAAAAAAGTGTACCTGAATTCAAATGGTAGGCCTCCTGAGGAGCTTGTGCTCATCCGGAGCTTTTCCTCCAAGTCATAGATAAAGATGGACTGGTTGTAGCTGTCTGTGGATCCGAACGAATCGAAAAGGACCACGAGATCTGCCTTGATCAAGGCTCGGATGTGACCCACATTGACCAGAATGGCCTCTGGTCGGACGAGAATGACCGGCATCTGGTTATTGAAGCTGCTGTCGATCTTGCGCAAGTCTCGCGCATGTAGTCCGTGCTAGATATAGATATCGACACAAAGTTCGAGGGTGTGGCAAAATAGTCAGGACACTCGGTACAACAAACACGGAACGTGGTGCAACCGCTGTATTGTTGCTCATGGATAATTTGTTGTTCCTTACCTTCTGGCAGAGATCACTCTTTAAAAATTCGCCTGCAGTGGTCTTGACATTGCCCTTGTGATCGAATTCGGTGCACCGAAGCTTGATCTCATTCTTAATGCTGTGGTGAGGCACAGCGGCTAATGACCGCTGCATTCGTGCCACGGAATCAGTGGCAGGCACCGGTGATCCCTTCAAAGGAGTGGTAGGCATGGTTGTCAGCGATCGTACCTCAGATGGCAAGGACGAGAGTGGGTGGTGAAATGGTCGGCGCCATGTTTGAAGCGTATCGAGACCAGTAGCAGTATTGGCACCACTGCCGCTAGAAGAAGAGGAGGAGGAGGAAGAAGAAGAAGAGGAAGAGTGGTATCGAGACAAAGATGTCTGTCTGAAGGGTTGAGGGTGTGTAGATCGAACAGATCCGACTTGCTGGTGTGCAAAGCGCACAGATGATTTTTTTGCATTTTGAACTGTCCAGGGGAGGGCCGGAGGGCTGGAGGGATCAAGTCGACCAAAGGCTCTTGGACACGGCTTCTTGGATCCCCGGGTGCTGAAGCCGATAGCATTGCCATCCCTGGCGTTCCTTCCGGCAGAAAACCGTCTGATCCATCCTGCGGTTGAGGAAACTGTCAAAGTCTGGTGTGCGAAAGAGCGGTTGTCTCGAAAGGGATATCCCGAAAAGATTGAGCGTTGATAACCTGCACCAACTTGTTCAATCAGGTTGCCACTGCAGTTCTTGAGAGAAGAGTGTTGCGCCCGCACTATGGCCAGACAAGAGAAACGGCTCTGCTGCTGCCTTGGTGCTCTTAAGATGCCTGTTGTCGTTGGCTCTGTTGGTGCTACTGTTGCTGAGAAGGCGGTTGAGGGTAGTCGAGGTCGTTGCAGCTGGCAACGGAAAGCACAATGCATCTCTTTCCCAGGTCAGAGGCAATGGGGCTAGTACGCAACGTTAAGAGGGAAGGTAGCGAGGGAAGGAATGAGCGGGGGTCGAGCAAAGAAGAAGGGCAAAAGAGGGTTCTCAGAGGTCGGCCTGGCCGCAACGGCCGTCAAAGGGACGAGCAAAGGCAGTCCGCGAGGCTGTAAACACCAAGCCACGGTCGCTTTTTTTTTTCTTCTTTCTTGAAGTTCAACCAACACACGAGCCGTCTTCACTTTGCTCCTCCTGTTCGTCGGTCATCCTTCACTCCCAACATGGACCCTCCCAAGAAGGCTCATCGTGCCAAAACATCGGGTGCAAAGGCGAACAAGCACAAGAAGAATGCCGAAAAGAACAACCCCAAGGTAGCTATCCTCTTGTTTGTCGGTCTCTTTAGCCAAACAATTCTTTGGTGGGATGTAGTTTGGAGGAGTAACCCCCCAACGGCTATCATTGTCTTGAATACTCTGGAACTATAGGCTTTTGGCTTTCTATCAGGAAGGAAAGCCGAAAGAGCTGCTCGTCGTAACCTGGACAGGGATCAGACCAGACTCCATGTGCCTCTCGTAGATCGAACGCCCATGGAGGCGCCTCCCGTTGTTGTCGCTGTGGTTGGACCTCCAGGAGTAAGAATCAATTCTATTGTACAACAACTGCCTGACAATCTTTCTAAGGATATCCATGTACATATATCTAACGAGCACCTGATTGGCCGTCATAACAGACTGGAAAAACTACGTTGATCAAGTCACTTGTCAAGCGGTATACAAAACACTCGCTCTCGGAAATCAAAGGACCCATCACAGTCATCAGTGGCAAGAAGCGTCGCCTTACCTTTATCGAGTGCAACAACGATATGAACAGCATGATTGACGTGGCCAAGGTGGCCGATCTGATCCTTTTGTTGATTGATGCCTCTTTCGGCCTTGAGATGGAGACGTTCGAGTTTCTGAACATTTTGCAATCGCACGGATTCCCCAAGATTATGGGTGTTTTGACACATCTTGACCGGTTCAAGAACAACAAGACTCTCAAGACGACGAAAAAGAAGCTGAAGCACCGTTTCTGGACTGAGATCTATCAAGGCGCCAAGCTGTTCTATCTTTCAGGAGTCATCAATGGACGGTACCCGAACCAAGAGATCTTGAACCTGTCCCGGTTTATTTCAGTCATGAAGTTCCGACCTCTTATCTGGAGAAACACCCATCCTTATATGATCGCTGACCGCGTGGAAGACTTGACCGATCCGGAAATGGTTCGCCAAACCCCCAACTGCGACCGTACCGTCACCCTTTATGGATACCTTCGAGGAACCAACATGAAGTCTGGAATGAGGGTTCATATTCCAGGAGTTGGAGACCACTACATGGATGATGTCAGCATCCTAACGGATCCTTGCCCACTGCCCGACAAAGTCAGGAAACGCTTGGATGAGAAGCAAAAGCTGATCTACGCACCCATGTCCGATGTCGGAGGCATCATGTATGATAAGGACGCGGTTTATATTAATGTTCCAGGATCATTTACGAAGAAAAGCCAAATCGTCAAGAATACCGTCGGTGGCGATGGCTCTGGTGATGAGCAAGAACCTGAAGAGGATGAGGAGCAGGACTATGAGAAAGGACAGGGAGAACGGATGGTCATGAATCTGCAGGACGCACCCGACACCTTGGCCAGCCAGCTCGAGGAGAGTGAGCTGCGTATTTTTGCCAATTCGACGCCTATGCGTGCCGGAGATATTGAAGAAGATGAGGACGAAGATATGGATGACGAAGATCAGGAAGATGACAGTGAAGAAGACTCTACTGGAAAGAAAGGTAAACCTGCTTTCGTATCTTGTGCGAGCAAAGGCAACCCTTTCAATGGCTAGACTTCTCGAGTTCTGACTTTTTATTCCAATACTGATCATAGGTCCGCGTGAGCAAATCGAGACGGATAACAATGGACGTGTCCGCCGCCGCGCTGTTTTCGGAGATGAAGACGAGGACGTTGAGATGGAAAGTGGCGATGAAGATGACGAGGACGACGATGAAAACGAGGATGAGGAAGAAAATAGCGACGACGATGAGGAGGGCTATGGGTCATCCAATAGCCGCAGGAAATACAAATCCAAGTATGAAGTCAAGCACAAGGCTGGAAAGAAGGACGACTCTGATTCCGATGGGGAGGAAGAGGTCGCATTTGCTGAGAGTGACAGCGATCTTGGTGACTTGACCGGCGACGAGGATGAGGACGACGATGATAATGCACTGCGGTGGAAGGATAACTTGATGGCCAAGGCCGAGTCTGTATACCACTCAAAACGTCGACCCAACTTGATGCGACTTATCTATGGAGACCGCAAATACACTCCCGAACAGATCGCCAATGGCGACATTGACGAGGCGCCTTCAAAGCTGACATCCGGGAGCGACGATGAAGAATCGGACGAAGGCTTTGGTACCGGAGCAGGCACTGGAGGCGAGGATAATAGCGACGATGACAATTTTCTGACGCTAAAGAAGGAGGATTCAGACACGACTGTTGCCAAGCTGATAGATTCGTGCAAGACAACGTTAGAATTCTTGGACCTTGAGGAGTGGGATGACCAGGAATTCAAAGAATCGATCCGCGATCGCTTTATCACAGGTTCGCTTGATGTCCCTGGAGCTGCCGCTACTGCTGACGACGAGGAGGAGGCTTTTGGAGACTTTGAAGACTTGGAGACTGGAGAAAAGGTCCAGGGTTCAAGTGGAGCGGATGGTGTATCAGGCACTACAAACGGTGACAAGTCGTACGAGGATATGTCCCGAGATGAAATCGCATCCAAGAAAGAGCAGTTGAAGAAAAAGTTTGAAGCAGAGTATGGTGACGAGGATGAGGACAAGAAGGACTTTTATGACGAGATCAAGGGCGAGATGGCTAAACAACAAGAGATCAACCAGGCCGAGTTTGAGGACGACGACCCAATGACGCGCGCGATGGTAGAGGGCTTCCGTCCTGGTACCTATGTCCGTATCCTGCTCAAGGACATGCCGTGCGAATTCATAAAGCACTTCCAGCCTGAATACCCTATTATTATGGGAGGCCTGCTCCCTGCAGAAGAAAACTATGGATTCATCCAAGTCCGTATCAAGAAGCATCGTTGGCACAAGAAGATCTTGAAGACAAATGATCCATTGATCTTCTCCCTCGGCTGGCTTCGACTTCAGACCATGCCCATCTACTCGCTGAATGATGGAACCCGGAACAGGATGCTCAAATACACACCAGAGCACATGCATTGTCTTGCTACGGTGTATGGCCCTATCCACCCACCTAATACCGGCTTCTGCTGTGTACAGAGCGTTGCTGATGGCACGTCATCATTCAGGATATCTGCCACAGGTGTCGTCCTGGACATTGATCACTCGGTTGAGATTGTCAAAAAGCTGAAGCTCACGGGTCACCCATACAAAATCCACAAGAACACTGCCTTTGTCAAGGACATGTTTACATCAGGACTGGAAGTGGCCAAGTTTGAAGGAGCCAACATCCGGACAGTGTCGGGTATCCGTGGTCAGGTCAAGAAAGCACTCCAGAAGCCTGATGGCCACTTTCGTGCAACATTTGAAGACAAGGTGCTGATGTCAGATATTGTCTTCTTGAGAGCATGGTACCCGATCAAACCCAAAAAGTACTGCAATCCGGTCACATCACTGCTCCTGGCCAAGAAGAAGGAATGGAAGGGCATGCGCTTGACAGGACAGGTTCGACATGACATTCAGATGGCCACCCCTCAGAACCATGACTCTGTCTACAGACCGGTGGAGAGAATGACGAGGCGCTTCAACACGCTCAAAGTACCCAAGGCGATTCGTGCTTCTTTGCCATTCGCGTCCAAGCCCAAGCTGCTGCCTACTCAGCGTAAACCAGGTCTTCTCCAGCGTCGTGCAGTGATGCTTGAACCCGGAGAGAAGAAGATCTACACACTCATGCAACAGATTAACACCTTGAAGCACGAGAAGGACCGCAAGAGGGCCGAGAAGGACAAGGAACGGAAGGACGTGTACGAGAAAAAGAAGGCGAAGGAGACAGCCAACTATGAGAATCGCGTCAAACGCGAGCGCAAGGAGGTCTTCCGAGAGCAAGGCAAGGAGCAGAAGCGGCAGGCCCTCAAGGAGGCTGGAGGCCGGCGAAAGAAGAAGCATAAGGCTTCTGATGATTAGAC
>Ga0247824_10000641_pt1 | contig 17713 bp, 15 predicted proteins | sample 13C_PalmiticAcid_FD_194412 | JGI IMG/M metagenome (GOLD analysis project Ga0247824, IMG submission 194412) | Soil microbial communities from agricultural site in Penn Yan, New York, United States - 13C_PalmiticAcid_Day48 | ecosystem: Environmental > Terrestrial > Soil > Agricultural land... | reverse complement strand
CATGAAAATCGCGCGGGACTCGAGCGATTTTCATGTACGCCTGGTTGCTGAGCGATGGGTTGTCGACAGCGGTGCCAAAATACTTCAATCCGGCTGCCTTGGCCCATTTGTCAAGTTGGCATGTCGCGGGATTGGCAGCCGCCAGAAGCAGAGGGAGGACTGACAGGTGCATGGTGGGCCAAAAAACGGATGAGGAGTTTCGCCGTTGTGTGAACATTTGAGGGTGTGAACTTGTGAGCCAACTCTGATCTCTCGCGCAAAACGAATGTCTACTTCCCGCCGTCTAGCTGTTTCCATGGCGCCCGAAAATAGCCACACGGCTATTCATTCAATCAACTTCCACTCGATCAACACTTGCCCGGACAGGCTAAACATGGACCGACTCTGGGCACTCGCTTGACAGCGTGGAATGCTACATGGTGGTATTATCCCGAAGTACGTGCCATTGTGTGTTCGACCTTTTCCGCTCCGAATAGATGTCACGGTGGTCATTGCACAGAGTCCTGGGACTCGGGGGGTTGCCCCTTTCTCGAGAGGTGCTGCCCCTGAATCCAGGAGCTCGCAAAGCCAAGCATCTAATTAACTTCGCGCGACTCGGGCGCTTGAGACGCGATTGGTGGGGGAGATGTTGTGATTCCTCAAAAAACTCACAGGGACAACAGAATCTGCCGTTCTCGAAGCCGAGTCTGACAGCAACACAACCACGCCGAGAGGTTACGACAACTCATCGCGAGTGATTCCACGGGGGAATTACTCGTGAGCGGAGATATTTCTTGGCCCCGGTAGATTTCTGGGCCCGACATAAGATGAATTGTGCTAATTGGTTTATGCTGCCATGTGGCCAGCATGTGGGCGGACACGCGGATCGACAGGGTTGAACCCGACAATCCTTGAGGTTGGGTGGCGAGTCAGGGTTGGGTTACTTCCTTGAAACAACCCCAACCTAAAACGCTGCGAGACAGTTAATTACACAATCGCGGGGAGGTCTGTATTCGACAACACTAGGCCGCGGCCCGACCGGGAACTAAACTCGACCGCTTTCGAGACACCTGAAGGTGGATTACACGGCCGTTACATGGCTGTATATCGGTGAGAGTTCGGACTCGATGGAGTCGTCCCGAGGCTTTGGCCGGGTTGCCGTCTCGTAAAAACTCCACCGCGGCTCCATCCTCGGTGAGCAAAGGTGGCGAGGTGGTTTTCCACCTGCCCGGAGTGGCCGAGTGAGGTCAACACTCATGCACCCCAGACTGCGCCCCTGGGCTCCAGCTCCATCAGCCCAGCATGTTCGACTCGCGTTCAGCAGCCTGGTCCCTGCTGGAAATGTCCCGTTTCTCCGGTCGCGGGCGATTGCGGCGACAAGTGCCGCGACTCATACCTGTGTGCGTGAGGGGGAGGACGAGACGAACCATCTCACTTAAATGTGAGAACCTTCCCCAGGTCAACGTTTCCCCAGATTCTCCCTCAACCCAACCTCGACATCCTCATCCAACCCACCGGTCAACCCGCCCAAGCTCGAGCCCCTAGCGCCCGTCTCGGTCTCGGACGCGGACAAGGTCACAGGCTCCGCCGGAGTTGAGATTTCGATTCACACGAACCCAGACCCTCAACCGTCCGGCTCAGGGGTTCGACACCCACCCCCGACGGTTCACCATGGCTTCCAACGGCGGCCCCGATGCCTTCTCGGAGAAGAAGATGTACGACGATGCCCAGCACAACGCCGAGACTGGCAGCGTCCGTGTCGAGCCCGCCCCCGTCCCGTACAGCTCGGAGGATGGGGAGAAGGATGGGTCTCTAGAGGCAGACATCAACTATCACACCCTCACCTGGTGGTAAGTTTCAACCCACAAGCAAACCGGGATGAACCTCGGGACTGACTCTTCCTCCGCAGGCAAGCCGGTGTCGTCATGATCGCTGAGACGGTGTCTCTGGGTATCCTCTCGCTCCCTGCCGTGGTTGCGAACCTGGGCTTGGCCCCCGGCATCGTCCTCCTCATCGTCATGGGCATCCTGTCGACGTACTCGGGCCTCGTAATGGGCGAGTTCCGCAAGAAGCACCCGTGGGTGCAGAGCTTCGGCGATGCTGGCGAGGTCATGGGTCGGTCCATCGGCATGGGCAAGGTGTTCCAGGAGGTGTTTGGCTGGGCGCAGACCATCTTCCAGATCTTCGTCATGGGCAGCCACATCCTGACGTGGACGATCTGCCTCAACACACTCACCAACAGCGCGGCCTGCACCATCGTGTGGGGCGTCGTCGGCCTGGTCATCTTCTGGGTCCTCAACACCCCGCGGACGCTCCGCGCGGCCGGCTACTACTCGTTCGCCTCGTTCGCCTCCATCTTCACCGCCGTCATGGTCACCATGATCGACGTCGGCATCGAGAAGCCCATCGGCAGCACGTCCATCGAGGTGTCGCGCCAGATCGGGTTCACCTCGGCCTTCCTCTCCGTCACCAACATCGGCGTCGCCTTCAGCGGGCACTCGTGCTTCTTCAGCGTCATGTCCGAGTTCAAGAAGCCCGACGACTGGCCCAAGGCCCTGATGCTGCTGCAGGTCTGCGACACGGTCCTCTACGTCGTCACCTCGGTCGTGATCTACGTCTACGTCGGCCCTAACGTGCCCTCCCCCGCCCTGTCCGCCGCCGGCTCGCCCGTCGTCCGCAAGATCATCTGGGGTCTCGCCATCCCGACCATCGTCATCGCCGGCGTCATCTACGGCCACGTCGCCGCCAAGTACATCTTTGTCCGCGTCTTCGCCGGCACCAAGCATCTCGCCAAGCGCACTACCCTCGGCGTCGTCGGCTGGCTGGGCATCACGGCCGGCATCTGGATCGTCGCGTGGGTCATTGCCCAGTCCATCCCCGTCTTCAGCAACCTGCTCGGCCTGGTGTGCGCCCTGTTCGCCAGCTGGTTCTCGTACGGCATCCCCGGCTCGCTGTGGCTGTGGATGTACTACGGCGAGTGGTTCTCGAGCCCCAAGCGCATCGCCCAGTTCTCGGCCAACGCGCTGCTGATGCTAGTCGGCCTGCTGCTGTGCGCCCTGGGCCTGTGGTGCTCGGGCGAGGCGATTGCGCACGACTCGGGCACGGACCCGTGGTCGTGCAAGAGCAATGCTGCTTAATGAATGAATGAGCTGGCGGCACTTGTTGGATGCCGATGTTGATGGGTTCTAATGATAGCTTAATGACATTCTCTTCTGTGTTTGACATGACGTCTACAGTTCCAGTGGGAGCTTGAACAACCTGATTGCGTTCTCCCGTGCCACCAGCTGCTTCTGTTCCTCGGGCAGGTCGACCGTCTTCCACCACTCTTGACCCTCGGCGATGGTGTCATAGGGGTAGTCTGCGGGGAAGTGAGCCTTCAATCTTGTTAACTGGTGTCGAAGTGAACCCACCGATAGAGTAGAGGCAGCGCTCCGCGCCAATCTGGTCGATGCAGAACTTGAGGCCGGCCGTATTGAAGTTGCCGGAAGTGGTGATGGAAATGTTGTGGTTGAAGTAGTAGCTGTAGTCCTCCTTTGAAGGTCTGACGGCTTTCTTGACAGGCTTGTTGTACCAGTGGTCTGCCCGCCACAGATTGAAGGGGATGCTGCCATCTTGTGTTACCACCAGCTGGGCCCCTTATCCCTGAAATGGATGTAAACGAAACTCACCCCTCGCCCAGGTGCCCAGCCAGAACCTGCACTTTGGGAAACTCGTCAAACACGCCGCTCGAGCAGATGGCATACAGATGCATGCTCAGATCCAGGTGGAACTGGACAGCCGCGCCCAGGATGTGCTTCCTGTCGCCATACTTGGTCCCAACCTCGAGCTCCTTGGCCTTCGGATACCGCGGGTGCATGTACACGGGCACGCCCAGCTCCTCAATGGCCTTCCAAAACGGCCGAAACTCGGCCGAGTCATAGTACTTCTTGCCCTCGGCGTCTCCGCCCTCGGCCGCGACCTGGTAGTCATTCAGCATGATACCAAACATGCCGAGTTCCTTGACGGCCCGCGTGGCCTCGGCAACCGCATCTTCAGCATTGTGCATCGACACAGCAGCAAAGGCACCAAACCGCGCCGGGTTTTGAGCAACCTGCCCCGCGAGCCAGTCATTCGCCCCGGCGGCGATGGCGCGGGCTTTGGCCGCGTCGGGCTCGCCCTGCGCCCCCGGGGAGGTCAGGCTCAGGAGCATGTACTCAACCCCGTGGGCGTCCATCTGTGCGAGGCGTTCATTGTGGATATCGAGGAGGCGTTGGTTCAGGCTGCCAATGTGCGGGTCTTGGGAGGAGGTGGTGGGCGAGGAGGATCTCTGGCCTGGGTTGAAGAGGGTGGCGGACTCGGCGATCCAAGCGAGGCCGGCTGGGTCGAGCACGGCTTCCTCGATGGCGATGGTACCTTTGGGAGCCATGGTTGGTGGTGCTGAATGGTGCGTGGTGTTGATGGTGTTGATGGTGTTGCTTGTGGGACGTGTGATGGAAGTGTGATATGGCCGGGTAAATCCAGAAGACAAGGGGGGATGGGATGCACGGAGGAGGGGGGGGGATGAGGACAGACCGCGGGCCACATCAAGTGGCTACGGGTCAGACTCGCCTGTGGGACTGCAGAAGCCTGTTGCCAGATGCATCCCTGACCTTACTCCCGGAAGGCAAAGATATTGGCGATCACGGGCCAACTTACACGAAGCACATTTCCCGCGGGGGAGTCCAAGGCAGGCGAGAACAATCACTATCGGCAGATGTGCAACGTGGGGACAGGGGGTAGCGTTCCGGACTCCGGGGATAGCGTCAAAAAGAAGGCGCCGTCTCCAAGCTCGGCACATCCCGATCGACCATGGGCCTGAACTCAAGCTCGGCAGACGCTCGTCTTTGAACATGCGCTTGGGGTTTTCCTCAATGTGGGGAAAAGGGGAGAATTGGGCTATCAGCCCTGAGCTGAAGCTGGGCCGGGCCTGGCCAAAACCCCTGAAGCCCCTCCCGACCTTGGCGTCCAGCTGACGATGTTCTCCACGGGTAACGCTATCCGCCATGGATGTTTGCAAAAGATTGACCAACAATTCGAACAACGTCGCCCAGGGTTGCAGCTGCGGGGTCGTGCAATCAACTGCCGCTCGACGACACGGGTCAGCAGAGTCGCCGTTGGACGGTGGTGACGGCTCAGGAGCCGAGCGGGGTTCGGATGCTACCAACGTACGTGGGTATGCAAGAGTACCGTGTGAGACGGCGAGTGTGTGCCTGGCGGATGTGCTGGGAGCCTCAGGGTGTCGGTACCGCGCATTCAGGGAGCGTGAGCGGTTAGCCGATATCCAACGTGCCACTGGCTGGACGTGATATGAGCGCAACGCTGAAACGAATATGAACCGTGGCGGGATGACGTGGCGCTGCCAACTCGAACTTTGACTCTGCAACGACAGTCAACACATCAAAAGCACACAAGATGGCAAAGACAATCCCGATCCGGCCTCGGATGCTCATCAATGGAGAGGTACCTAATCACCCGCCGAGGTTAGAGAGGGAAGAAGTCTGGGCTGACATGATCTGTAGCTCGTCGGGGCATCTGACGGCAAGACCTTTCCGGTGTACAACCCGGCCACACGCGAGATCTCGGCGCACGGCATGTCCCATCACCCCCTGAAATCTGCCACAGATCATCACCATCTAACAGCCTGCCCCAGTCCCCGAGGCCACCGCGGATGATACCAACGCGGCCGTGGCGGCAGCCAAAGTCGCCTTCCCAGCATGGTCAGCCATGGGCGCGGCCAAGCGCAGCGTGCACCTGAAGAAGCTCGCCGCCCTGATCCGCGAGAACAAGGACGAGCTGGCCCGCCTCGACGCCATCGCCATGGGCATGCCCGTGGCGACGCACCACTTCGCGCACACGGCCGCGCAGCACTTTGACTACTTCGCCGAGGCGTGGGCAACGGTGCAGGGGCAGGCGAGCGTCAACACGCCCGGGCTGGTAACCATGACGCTGCGGCAGCCGTACGGCGTGGTGGCCGTCATCATCCCGTGGAACGTGCCGTGCCACTTCCTCGCGACCAAGTCGGCGCCCGCGCTCATCACGGGCAACACGGTGGTGCTCAAGTCGAGCGAGAAGGCGCCGCTGGCGGTGGCGCGCATCGCCGAGCTGGCCGTGGAAGCCGGCTTTCCCCCGGGCGTGTTCAACATCATCTCGGGCCACGGCTTGCCCTCGGGCCAGATCCTGTCGCGGCACATGGACATCCGCGCACTGAGCTTCACCGGTTCGGGCCGCACTGGCCGGCTGATCCAGGAGGAGGCGGCGCGCAGCAACCTGAAGAAGGTGGTCCTCGAGCTCGGCGGCAAGTCCCCCGCGCTCGTCTTTGACGACGCCGACCTCGACAAGGCGGCCGCGCAGACGCAGTTCAGCATCCAGTCCAACAGCGGGCAGGTGTGCATGGCCAACTCGCGCATCTACGTGCACAAGTCCGTGGCGGCGCGGTTCGTCGAGGTGTTCAATGCCAAGTTCTCCGCGGGGGCCCGCACCGGCGATCCCCTCGACCGCGCCACCAACCACGGCCCGCAGGCGGACGAGGTGCAGTACCGCAGCGTGCTGGCGTATATTGAGGAGGGCAAGACGAGCGGGGGCACGCTGGCCCTCGGCGGGTCTGGTAGGCTGGAGAGCACCAACGGGTACTTTGTCGAGCCTACCGTCTTTCTAAACGCCCCCGAATTGGCGCGCATCACCAAGGAGGAGGTGTTTGGCCCCGTCGTGGTGATCAACACGTTCGAAACGGAAGCCGAGGCTATCGCCAAGGCGAATGACACCGAGTTTGGGCTGTACGCGTCCGTTTTTACGCGCGATGTGGGCAGGGCGATGCGCGTGGCCAAGGCGCTCGAGAGCGGCTATGTCGGCATCAACTGCACGAGTCCGCTGACGGGGGTGGATCTGCCGTTTGGGGGGTACAAGGCGAGCGGGCAGGGAAGGGAGGGGTTGCTGTATAGCATGGATAATTTCTTGGAGACCAAGAGTATCATCATGGCGATAGAGGAGTGAGGATGGTAGTTTGGAGAGTGGACGGGGTGTGGTTACACCTGCGCCGAGTCACACTGAGAGACAAGTCAAACTGGGCGCAACGGGAGATTGCAAGGAGATTGAAGAATTATTCTAGAGCATTAATCTATCTGGTGTGTGCACAAAGGAAAGGTGATCCGTAAGAGTACAAAAGAAAGCCAGGCCGTGAGGTATCATGTAAAGACTCGCATCAGGGGTTCAGCATCACCCATTACTTGGACGCCTTGGTCGGCCATGTCTCCTCCAGCCAAGTCCCGAGGTCCTTCAACCCCGGGTGGATCTTCTTGAGCTCAGGGATGTTGGCGGCGTAGCCCTCCTTGGCGAAAAAGTTGAACATGGTGCCCATCTCCTCGGACAGCCAGAGCACAAATCGGGCCATGAAGCCGAAGGTCTTGGGGGGCGCGGCGCCGGTGCTCTTCTTGAAGACTTGGACCATCTCGTCATAAGTGAGCTCGGAGCCAGCGAGGGAGATGCCTTGGCCCTTGAACTGGTCGACGTTCTCGAACGACTTGGCGGCAAAGACACCAATGTCTTCAGTGGCAACGAGCTGGAGCGGGCGCGCCTTGAGGGCGACCTCCCAGGCCGAGGTGAAGACCTTGCCGACGAAGCCGGTGGAAAAGTTCTCCATGAAGGCGACGGGCCGTATGATCGTCCACGTCATGTCGGTACCCTTGGACTTGTCGATGAGGTGGTGCTCGATGTTGTGCTTGCTGACAAAGTGGGGGACGACGGTGGGGTTGTTGATGGAGGTCTCGCCGTGGCGGTCGACCGAGGCGTAGACAAAGTGCTTGACGCCGTGCTTGAGGGCCGAGTCGACCAGGGCCTGGCCCTGCTTCTGCTCGATGGCGGGGCCGGTCTTGTTGAAGGCGGGGAGCTGGACGCTAAAGACGCCCCACACGGGTTGGGAGGCGGCCTTCTCGGCTGTCTTGAAGATGGCGTCGGTGTCGTCCAGGTCGCCCTGCACGAGGGTGATGGTGGACGACTTGGCGGCGAGGCGCTTGGCGGAGGGGGAGTTGGCGTCGCGGGTGACGGCGAGGATGCGGAACGGGGCCTTGTCGGCGAGCAGGGCCTTGATGAGCGAGCCGCCCTGCTTGCCAGTGGCACCCGTGACGAGAATTGCGCGGTTCATGGTGGGGGATGTGTGTGTGGCGAAGAAGGCGGGAAAGGAGTACAGAGATGGGGGGTCTTGACAATAATGTGGTGGTTTTTCTTGCAGTTGCAGGTTGTTGGGCGTTGATTGGGTGCGAGAGACGAACAGAGTCAATTGAGACAATGGGGAAAGTGGTGTGAGGGGATGTTGGTCAGGGGTTGGTGATAATAGTGTTGAGATGAGAAGACGAGATGCGATGATGCTGAGAGTAGAGATGCGACGACGGTCCAGCCATCGACATGTTTTATACAAAAACAAAGACAGAAAAACATCAATAGTATCAGTCCGTCCGATGACAAATGATGACTTCCTTTTCCATTGTGCACGCTCGACGAAAAAAGAGGCCGGGCGCCGGGACCCACTTCCGGCGTGCGAAGACCAGCCGGAGCCAATCCAGACTCGTTCGGACTCCGGAATTTGAGCCGTCGGAAAGACGCCGCTGTTGGCGCTTAGAAATCGCCCCACTCCATCCCAGGGGCCGGTTCAGGGGCTACCGACGCCGACGATGGGCCCCCGCCCGGATCACATCTCTGCAAACCCCGGGACTTGGCGCCGGCTTACATGAGAAAGGGTTTCCTTTTTGCGCGACACACACTCGGGGCGGACAATGGGCGGTGGAGAGTCAGGCGAGCTGGGTCGCGGCTCGGGAGGCGCTGTCTATTCGCTCCGATGCCTGTCAGTGGACCGAGTTGGGCATCGCGGACAGTGCATGTCCCGGATCGGAGCAGAAAGTACATAAACCCCGGCATCATATTGCCTGGGTTGGCATCTAAATCCGATCACTCACCCATCACAGTGTCTCCTGACTTCTATCGTCTTTTTCTCCTCTTCTGTGCTCGATTCTTGGCCAATTCACCTCTTAGACACCCACCCCCTTTCACACACCCTGACGCGCTCAACCACACCACTCGCCAACCAACCACCACCACCACCACCACCACCAACATGTCTACCCGCGTCGGCATCGCTGGCATCTCGGGCAAGGGTTATTTCTCAAATACCCCTGGGCTCGTGACTATGACGCTACGGCAGCGGTAGTACGTCTATTGCTTACGTCTCTTCTAGAGCTACTGTGCCTCCTTCCGTGCCTTTCTCTTCTTCCGTGAATATTCCCTAGCCTTCTCCTTCCTCTCCTCGATCTTTGCCTTCGCCTTTTCATCCCCGGCCGCTGCAGCCTCCTGGAGTCTCTTCCTCCATTCCTGCTGCTTCTTCTTAAGCTTGTCGCGCTGCATCTTCGCCTCTTCGTCCCCAGCCTCTGCAAGACTCCGACGTCTCTTTGTCCGTTCCCGAGCCTGCTCGTACTGCCTCTTGATCTTCTCTTTCGCCTCTTCGTCCCCGGCCTTTACGAGCTCCCGAAGTCTCTTCGTCCGTTCCCGCTTCCGCTCGTTCACCTTGTTGACCTTCGCTTTCGCCTCTTCGTCCCCAGCCCTTGCACTGTCCCGGATCCTTTGGTGCCGTACCCGGGACCCCTCGCTCATCTTCTTCAGCTTCTCCTTCTCGTCTTCCCCCCCGGCCGCTGCAGCATCCACGAGTCTCTTATAACGTACCCGGCGCCCCTCCTTGATCTTCTCCAGCGTCTCCTTCGCCTCTTCGTCCCCGGCCTTTGCAGCCTCCCGGAGTTTGCGTTGCCACTCCCGCTGGCGCTTACCCATCTGCTTGTAGAACTCCTCATACTCCCCCACCACCTGCCCCCAGCCAAGACCAGCCGCAGCAAACTGGGTATCGAGGGAGTCGACTCCGAGGGATTCTTTCAGCGGATTGTGGGAGCAAAGGCCATCCCACGCCAAGTCACGCCGATCCCACAAAGAAAGCCGCTCCATCGCATACTGGAAGTTGTCGTCTCGGGCGCAATAGAGCGTCCAGAACTTGTACGTGAATGTCGCTTCCATCAGGCGGATGAACCCCCGCGTACGTATAATGTTGATCTTGGGGGTGGAGATCGAGAGCATGACGCCGATTGAAGTCATCGTATAGCCGAGATCCAACCTCGCAGCAACGTACTTGGGGAGGCTTCTTCGCTGCTCGTGTTCGCGGACACGAGACTTCACACCGCCCTTGACGTTTGTACCAGACCCGATATACGTCAAAGGGTCCTCGTCCTCGACAGGGAGCTCATCCTCGTCCTCGAGCAGCTCAAGGATTCCAAGATACACCCCCTAGGTGTCCCTGGTTGGCTTGAGTCTGGCGGTGGCTCGGAGCTGGTGGATCGTCGGCGGCTGCGGGCGCCGGATAACCTGCATAAGCGCAGGTGTGAACTTCGGGGTGAGGCTGGCAAACGCTTGGGTGATTGCATCGAGGCTCGGAAAGAGGTGGTCGAAAAGCGGATGCTTGATAGTAGCGGGCGTCGAGGAAAGGGTCTCCCAAGCGAGCTGTGCAAGCAGCTGCGTGTCGTTCTCGTCCTCGTCCTCGGCATCCTCTTCCTTGTTCTCGGCATCCTCTTCCTCGTCCTCATCATCCTCGGACTCGGCCTCATCATCCTCGGACTCGGCCTCATCATCCTCGGACTCGGCCTCGTCATCCTCAGACTCGGCCTCGTCATCCTCAGACTCAGCCTCGTCGCTCTCTTCCTCCTCCTAGTCGCTCTCTTCCTCCTCCTCGGGTTCCGGGGTGTCGACCTTGTAGACATGGCTGGCAACGGGCAGGGGGCCACGTTCTCCACGGCGCTTCTTGGTCAGGCTCACGTTGGCCGAGAGTACACCCAGAGGGCGGCGGACGGTGTCTTCTGATGTATAGTTAGCAGATACCCTGTGCCCAGAGGACAAAACGGGTGCTCACCTTCTCCAGAGTCTTGCTCCTGATAGGGCGAGTCAAACATCTGGGCCGTGATCTTCTCGGCGGCGGCCGCCGCCGCCCTCCTGGGGCGTCTCGGAACGAGATCCAGTGGCGAGGTCATGACTGCTAGGAGAAATCTAGTCTCAGAGAGAACTGGCAGAGCAGGCGGGGAGGCAGAAGACGCTTCACTGTTAGCTTCTGACGAGACTTGGTGGAAACTCCTAGCGCAGTCCGACCTCACACTTACACAGGGAGCGGGCGACAGGCAGACACGGAGTATGCCTCAGTAGGGAGCGCGAACCTGACAACAAGGGGTTGGCTGCTGATGCAGGTCATTGATCATGAGCTGCGACTGTCTGAGGAAAAGGAACAGAGCCTTGATGCACTGCTCGCCTCCAATTGATGCCTGGTGCTATGCCAAACTGAGATTGGTGCCTGTCGCAGTGTCCAGGAGAGGAAGGCATAACCGACATGCTTCTGCTCGATGGCGGGGGCGGGGCCTGTCTTGACAATACGTCACCGTCCGGGGCTACTGCCGTGACCCAACCAAGGCGCCGTCATGGCTCGTCGCCAGCCCCGCGGCCTCCTTGATCCAAGGCGACGCCTTTGACGCCGATGCCCTCCGTGCCTTTGTCCGCGGCCTCGACGTCGTCGTCTGCGCCTACCTCGGCGACAACACGCTCATGGTCGACGGCCAAAAGGCCCTCATCGATGCCTGCGAGGCCGAGGGCGTGCCCCGCTACGTCGTCTCCGACTGGTCTTTGGACTACACTAAGCTGGCCCTCGGCGAGCTGTTCCCCAAGGACCCCATGATCCACATCAAGGCCTACCTCGAGCAGAAGCCCGCCGTCAAGGGCGTCCACATCCTCGTCGGCGGCTTCATGGACCCCCAGTTCAGCCCCCTCTTTGGCCTGTGGCACCCCGACGCCGAGACCCTGCGCTTCTGGGGTACCGGCGACGAGATTTGGGAGGGCACCACGTATGAAAACGCTGCCGACTTTACCGCCGCCGTGTGTCTGGACAAGGACGCGTCTGGTGTGCTGAAGTGTTTGTCTTTCCTCCCACCTCTCACAGTCAACTTCCTGCTTACAGAACGATCCAGTGGTTGGCGACCGCAAGACGATCAAGGAAATCGCCGCGAGCTTCTCCAAGGTCTATGGCATCACCCCCAAACTCGAGAGCTACGGCACCCTGCAGGAGCTGCACGACAAGATGCACGCCGTGCGCGCCGCCGCTCCCCAGAACATCTTTGGGTACATGTTCCTGTGAGTACATCCTCCACCTGGCACAGGCCTAACGAGACTAGCACTGACTCTTTCAGCTTCTTCACCTATTACTGGCTGAATGGTCAGACCTACGTCGGGCCGGAGCTGGACAACGCCAAGTACCCCGAGGTCAAGCCCGTCACATGGGAGGATTACATGGCCGCCCACACTCTCGAGGAGCTGACCAAGGGGTACTCGCAGCTGTAATTCAGAGGGTGGAAATTGTTCAATAGCTGTAGCTGATTGGGCCGAGATTTCAGGTCTCCCTCGGTTGAAATGGACAAAAGAGTACTGTGCCTGTGTGGTCGTTGTGCATGCCCATCGTGAAGGTGTCGGCTTCCACCTTGTCGGCAAGGTGTTTTACCTACATACCGCCTGTTAAAGTCATTTCCAGTGAGACGCCTGTATGGTGAAGACGAACTTACCTTCTCCAACGCATGCGGATCAATCCCGGTCTTCTTCAAATGCCCAGCCAGCTGCAGCGCCAGCGACGCCGTCACCAGATTCTCATTCGCAATCACAACCATGAGATCCATCAACTCGCCCAACCGCTCCTCGCTCTGCCGCGCGTGGAAGTGGGCAAAGTCGTCGAAGAACACGAGAGCCGCCATAAACGACGCAAACGCCACAAAGGGATTCGAAAACAGACGCTGCGGATCCGTCACGCCTTTGACGATGGCAAAGATCTCGTTGGCCGCTGTCAACAACCTCACAGCAGCGCCCTCCGCCTGTGCTGCATGCTGTGGCGCGCCTTTCCCCCGCGCGGCGCCGACACGGTGAATGCATATGCTCGCGGTGTGGAGGGCGAGGTTGATGAACACGGCGTCGTGCTTGTCAATATTCTCCGGGCAGCGAACAGAGTCTGGCAGGACCATGAACAGGACAGCCAGGCGGTTGTCCAGGTTGTGCTGGTTCTTCCAGAACTCGGTGCCCTGGGCGTCGTCGTCGGGATACCCTGTGAAGCTGTGCTCGAGGCAGGCGTAGAAGATGTAGGAGGTCAGGACGCGGCAGGCGAAGGGGGAGAGTTGCGCGGTGGGGTCGCCCAGGGCTTGTTGAAGCGTCATGGAGGGTTCGGCTACGCCGAGTCGGAAGGCTTCTTCGGATGCTGGGAGTAGCGTTCGGAGCTGGCGGATGGGTTTAGTCAAGCGGTACCCGAAAATGCATCAAGAAGGCTCACATGTTTAACATCAACCAGCGGATGCCACCCCGTGGTACTACTCGACAACCGGTCGGTGCAAAAGATGGCCCACATGGTCCTCCTCCGCTCCTCCCTCTCCTGCCAGTTGATGGTGGGCGCGAGAGCAAAGGGGCTGTTAACTGCCTCGATGTCGTAGAGTCCAAGCATCTGGGCCAGCCGGACACACCTGCTCACGCTCAGCGACGCGCGCGCGAACCACATGCGGTGGGCCTCGAACTGGCCGAGGAGAACCCAGCATTGGGTGTGACCCAGGGTCAGGATGTGGTGGCCGTCGGACTGAAGTTGGTAAGTCGGAGGGGATCCAATTTGGCACATGGGTCTCTCTTACCCTGAGCTCGTCATGCTCGATGTAGTTCCGTGCCCGCTGGTAGAATGGCAGGGCCAATTCCTTATGGGGTGGTGAGATGCCGGCAGCCATGGCAAGGATCGCGTACTGCAGACAGATGGGTGGTTGCAGATGAGGAGGTCGGTGCAAGGAGGCGAGATACCGCAAGGGGTCTTGCATGGGAGCTTCTGAGTGTAGCCGCGCAAAGTACAAGGTCGTCCTAGAACAGTTAATCTCAGTCAAACTCCCCAAAAGACTCGGCCACTTACAGTTCCTCGACTATGGCTTGTGGAGGGAGTTGTTCCAGACGGCCTGTAGGGATGACCTGCGAATCCTCGTGGGCATCCAGCATCGATACCGGTGTGGCCGGCGCGCCGCCTGTGGCCTGTTGTTCAACTTCTTGTTGCTTGAATTGGTGCTCCAACTCCACTGACAGTAATATTCAGTTGCACATCCACCCACATCCCCAACCACCAAATTCTGGAGCAGGGCATACTGAGTCGATTCTCGAGCTCCTTCACCCGCGGCCGTTTAACCACATGGCCAGGCCGCCGTCGGGCCTCTGCAAACTGGCATTGCTCGCCGAGCTGGACACACCGCTGGCATGGCCACACCCGGTCACACTTGAGCTTGCGCGCCCGGCATTGGTGGCAAGAGAACTTTTGCTTCGGCGCGGTGTGATCGCCGTGGGGGGTCGATGATGAGGCGTGGCCATGGTCACCCTGTGATGGCGGGGTGAGCGAGGGGTTGAGGGAAAAATCGAATTCGTCCATGGGAGCGTTTGGCGGGTTGGTGGCCCGCTCGATTGGTGGTATGCAATGTGCTGGGGGGAGGTGGCTCAAGCGTGAAATGTCTCCGAGAGGATTGCACTGCCATCACCACCCCCGCCGTCACGTGTCCGTGCCTGCTAGGTGGGGTCTCACGGACGTGATCATTTACACAATCCTGGTGTGAAGTTGCCGGCCCTTGGAACTGATGGTTGGGTAACGGGATGGGCCATGTACATACAACGAGAAGACGGCTCGGATGGGCGAATATGGCAATGATGATACCCAAGATGATCAAACCAAAGAGGCCAAATCTGATCATGGTGTGCATTTAATTTGGCCTTGTTGTTTGCAAGTTATCCTTCAGAGGCCAAACCCTAACCCTGCAAGCTCACCCTCCAAAGTCTCGGGGGTGGGAGGTCGGGGAAAGAGAGTTTGGGCAAGCTTCTCTCAAATAGACCAAAGCGGAGTCCGAAGGTATGCTTGTCATGTTTGTCGGGATTTTATTTGGTATGTTGACTTATGGGAAACCTGGGTCACCACGGCTGCAAGGCTGCCGGTACTGGGGAGGCGGAGATGAGGGGTGTTGGGGTCAGTCACACAACCTTGATACCGGGTCGGGTCAAGCGGACGTTATAGGTCAGAGTGGGAACGGACCAGGGATACCAAAGACACGGTTGGCCAACCCATTGACATTGCTGTCACCACGATCATGATACTATTCAACATAGGGAGCTATTGTTACAGGAATGAGCCAGAGTGTTTGTGAAAAGACTTGTACCACCAACGCCACCTCTTCCTCTGCATCATGGGGATCCGACTGTGCCCAAGGGCCCCCATCCTCCAGGATCCTTTTTCTATCGTACATTTAGAACACCTTCAGACCACCAGGGACCCTCTTCTGAAAGATCCCCTGCGGATCGTACTTGCGGCTAGCAGCCCGGAGCTTCGCGACGTTGTCATCGCCCCAGCTCTTGAAGACCCCCTCCGACTTGTCGGCATAGTTGGGATAAACAAAGTCGATCAGGTACCCCTTGCGGCGGAGCAGACCACGCTGGGCACGCACGATGTTGGTGATCCCGACGCGCACGCGCTCGTCATCGGCTGCGTTCGCATAGGCGGCCGTCATCAGCATCATGGCGTAGTCGGTCCGGCCGGCATCGAGCCCGTACAGGCTTGGGGTGTCCTTTTGGACTACCGCTTGCGGCTGCGTCAAGAATTCGACAAAGAAGCCCTCCACGTCGGAGAGCCCTTTGACCCCGTCCTCCCAGATCTTGAAGAGCTGGACATACACCTCGGCGGGCGGGTTGACGAAGGACCAGTCAAGCTGGAATGCACTAAAATTCAATGTTAAAAGAGGACACTAAAGGGCAGGCTGATGCGTTCTACTTACCGAGGGGTCGAGGTGGGGATGTTGGCGCCGAACTCATCAACGACGTCGGCAACAGCCATGAGCTTCCCGGAACTGCCCATGTTGGGGATGTCGGTGAAGGGCTTGTACACAGGCGGATTGGCGATTCCACCCGTATGCCACAGGGCGTTCCGAACAAAGAACTGACCGCCGGCGTAGTCGAGGAACAGGCCCATCATGGCGTCCGGGTCAAAACCGGCCCCCGGCTTCATGAAGCGGCTGAATTCGCGGGCCTGGGCCGCAAGCACAGAGTCGGTGTAGTTGTATTGCACCAGGTCGTACCACATGGTGTCGGGGAATGTGGCCACGTCAAAGCGCGTGACAATGCCGAAGTTGTTGATGCCGCCCTTGAGCGCGAGCCAGAGATCCGGGTTCGAAGCCTGCGTGACGTGGAGCACCTTGCCGCCCGCCAACACGATCTCGTAGCCAACCACGCTGTTGCAAGCGAAGCCGTGTCTCCGGGACAAGAAGGTCATGCCACCGCTAGACAGAAAGCCGCCGACGCCGATGCTGGGGACACGGCCGCCCAAGACGGTGAGTTGGCGGGGCTTGAGGGCGTGGTAGACGTTTCCGAAGCGGCCACCCGCGCCGAGGCTGGCGACGGAGGCGTCGGCGTTGAGTACCGTCGCGTTGATGAGCCGCATGTCGACCGTAATGCCGCCCTCGATATTGGCCGCGCCCTTCCACAGCGTGTGACCACCACCGCGTACAGCAAACTTGGCGTCCGGCTGCGTCCGCGCCCCCACCGTCTTGACAAACTGGCTGACCTCATCCGTCGTCGTCGGCATGAAGATGCATCCTGGCTTCATATCGCGGGCCTGGCCAGCGTAGTAAGACGACTGAGCTGCGCTGTATGCCGGGTCTGAGGGAAAGATGATTCTCCCAGGCATCTGAGCAGCCACCACCTGACATGTCGTGGGGTTGGTGGCCAGGGCGGCGCCAGGGAGGGCTGCCGCCGCCACGAGGGCGGTCCAGAAGACTCGAGACATGGAAATAATGATACAAAATGAACTGTTAGAACAGGGAACAGCAAAAGGAAAGGCCTACAGGCAAAACGAGTGTGTCCGTGTGCAGTGAGCTGGCTCAATATCCCGCCAAGCTCACGTCACGAAGGTATATATCTCCTCCAACTTCAAGTCCTTCAGCCCCTAGCCTGACAGGCGGCCTCGTCTAGGATTCCTTTTCGATCCATTGGGTCACGCTCCTTCTCTCTCGCCTCACGGACGCCGAACCAGATCTTGTTGGGGCTTAGCCGCACCTCAACTTTGTCGACTTAGGCAGCGGCTGCCAGCCACGCGCACACTTAGACGTGACAACAGGCTACGCCGGAGTCATCAAACCGTGCCCGCCTAGGCGAGCGATGTGTCCTCAGCCGCCCCCAAAATAGGGCCACATCATCCTCCAAGGCTCCAGCTCAGGGGGCGTAGTCGTGTTCGGGACCGAGTTGCAGCGGCGGAGGAACATGTGACATGGCCTGGGCTCGCCGTTATTGGGCCATCCCTCCCCAGCGCCAGGGCGCGATCAAGGCTAAGCTTTGCTTAGCTCTGCTTGGCAGGGCTTAATCCAGTTGTTCGCGAAGCCTGGGCATCCCGGAATCCTGGACAGGAACACGCGCGGCGGAGCGACTCGCGTCCGAGGCCCAAGTGGGGAGTTGTGCGAAAAGGGGGGTTGTTGGATTCTGGTCCTCCTTGTCAGGGCAACGCTACGCCGCAGCCATGCATGGGATTGTCGGACGCCGTGGCCTTCAGCCGTCGGTCGATGACTCGATGGGTAGGATTCGGGCGGGGACGGCGGAGGGAACGGGTGGGTCAGGAGAGGGG
>Ga0247824_10000640_pt1 | contig 17715 bp, 24 predicted proteins | sample 13C_PalmiticAcid_FD_194412 | JGI IMG/M metagenome (GOLD analysis project Ga0247824, IMG submission 194412) | Soil microbial communities from agricultural site in Penn Yan, New York, United States - 13C_PalmiticAcid_Day48 | ecosystem: Environmental > Terrestrial > Soil > Agricultural land... | reverse complement strand
GGGATGATAATGTGTAGGTACAAAGGTGGGGTGGGGGGGAATGATTAGAATGGTGTGTGTGGTAACCGGATGCTTGCCAAGGGTATGGGGCACTGCACAAAAAAACACAGAAAGAATGACGATAGCATGACCCTTTTTTTATCGTCGTGAGCCCTCCGCCGAAAAGAGTTCAGCAGCCCTCAGTCGTCTGATGTTCTCAGCATCTTCCCGATCCTCATCGTCATCATGACTATCGAATCCTCCTCTTCGAGGAACCCCTCCTGCACCTCGAACCATGTTCATTCCCGTCACAGAGCCTCGATCAGGGCTATCACGACCCGTCTCACGTTCAAAGCTCGGGCGCGTGAATTCATCCCGGTACGACTGCAAGTTGGCCGAACGAGGTGGTGTCAACGAACGACGCGTCGACAAGTCATCCCGATCATTCACAAACCGTTCTCGAGCCCTTGGCGGTTCCAGTTCCTCGCCTTCATCGTACACGGCCTTGTCATTATGCAACAAATGGTCTGCAGACGTCAGTTCGGCGCTGTAGTCATGCTGTCGGTTTTCCCAATCGTTGTGCTTGCTTCGGAGACTCTGTGGGTACTGGTCACCAGGTCGGGGAGAGCCCAAATTCAAATGACTGACCGCGGCGACAGCCTCCGAAGACATGGGTGCCGGTGGAGCGACATAGCTGCTGTGCTTCAAGTTGCTCATCATCAACGTATCGTCGTTCTGTTGCGAGCCATATTGATGATCATAGTACGACTGGTCATTGTCCGTGTAGCCACCATAGGACTCTGGATGGGCATCGTTTTGATAGTTGGAGTAAGCATTGAACGACGGCTGTGCCCCCGAAGGATTATGTTCATCCGTCCCAGCGGCTGTGTAGGTAGGTCGCTTGAAGATATTGCCCTTGGACCGTTTGTGCTTGTTCCTGTACAGAATAAAGCCACCCGTCAAAGCCGCAATGGCCGTCAGGGCCGCAATCACAACACCCACGACACCGCCTACCGTGAGGCCTCCCTTTTTGCCACTGCCACTGTCATCGCCTCCCGTCGTCGGTGCTGTAAAATTGACAGGTGCCATCGTAAAGTCGAACCCATAGGTCTTGCAGTTGTCCGTCCAGTTTTGCTGGCTGTCAATCGAGGGACTCGACTGACCTTGCGAGGCGACGCAGCCGAGGCACTGTGCGAACGCATTGTAGAACTGGGTGTTGCACTGGCAAGAGCCCAACACTGGCGTCACAGTGTAGGTGAGGCTATGCTGGAGAGACGAGTCGGTGGCCCCGCCTCCACAGGGCTCTAGGATGGAGACAACCGTCTTACACCCGCTCTCGGCGCAGGTCTGGAGAACTGGAGCTTGCTGGGCACGGGCTGGGGTGGCCGCAAGGAAGAGCAAGCCCAGAAGGGCGACGGAGGCGAGGCGCCTGGCTGAGCCGCAGAGAGGTTGTTCGCGGAGGTGCATAAGCTGAGAGCCTTTGACTTGTAGCAGATGAGGGGTGGGTAAAAAGTCGACCTTGATCGAGGGAGGAGGGAAGAGAGAAAAGAGAGGGTTTGAAAAAAAGAGTGTAAAAGAGTTGCGAAAGAGAGGGCGTGCAAGAGAGTGAAAGAGAGAGAGGGAGAGGGAGTGGTCGCAATCAACTTTTGGTCCGTGAGAGTTGTTCAGGATCTGAAAGGAACGAAGTTCGATTTTTTATGCTGAGATCATCCACAGCACGAGCCGGGTAAAAATAGCGCCTACGGGGTTGCACATGGGCTTTCCGAAGGCTGTTAGACCCAACTACTACGACATACGCAACGGCAACTATTCGAGTCGGAGCATCGTCTTGGCACGCTCACGCAGTATGTTCTTTTGGATCTTGCCCGATGGCGTCAGTGGGAACTCGGTATGGTCCACCACAATCAGGTACCGCGGCACCTTGTAGTGTGCAATCTTGCCCTTGCAGAACCCCTGGATATCCTCAAGACTGACCTGGTGTCCTGATTTCGTTGACACCCATGCGCACACTTGTTCGCCAAAGCGCGTGTCCGGAACACCCACAATAGACACGTTCTGGATGCCCTCCATCTTGAACAGGCAGTTCTCGACCTCGACAGGATGGATCTTTTCACCGCCACGAATCACTACAAGACGGGAACAGCAGGTGTAAATAGGGGGTGATACGTTTCTACAGCACGCGAATTTGTTTGGGAAAGTTGACCAAGCGACACTCACCCATGTCCTTGATACGCCCATCGATCCTACAGAATCCACGCTCGTTAATCACTCCTGTATCACCCGTGTGCATCCATCCCTCTGCGTCAACGACCTCATCCGTTTGGGCCTTGGACTTCCAGTATCCGCCTTGCATGACTGCGTAGCCTCGCGTGCATACTTCTCCAGATGTGTTGACAGGCACTGTTACGCCTGTTTCGGGGCAAATCACTACCGAACACCAGGAAAAAAAGAATGGTTAAAAGCACTGCAATTGTGGGAGCAAAAGTCCAGCCATAAAAGACTCTCTCCCCTCACTCTCTCAATTGCTGTACCTTTGGCCTCCATGTGAGGCATAATACGGCCTACAGTTTCGCACCGATCCTTGAGCGTGTCATTCGTAAGAGACATAAAGGACACTGGCGAAGTCTCGGTCATGCCATAGCAGATCGTGAGCTCTGTCAAATGCATCTTGGACTGCACGTTTTTCATCACCTCGACCGGGACTGGCGATCCTGCTGCAATCCCTGTGCGCAAGGTGGAGAGCTTGTACTTGCTAAAGTTGGGATGGTTCATTTCCTCCAGGAACATGGTGGGTACTCCATGGAGCGCGGTCGCGCCTTCCTCTGACACCGCTCGCAACGTTGCCTCGGCGTCAAACGATTGGGAGGGAAAGATTAAACCTGCGCCATGCGTGATGGCGGCTAAACTCGCCAGCACCAAGCCAAAGCAATGGAAGAGGGGGACAGGACAACAGAGCAAATCCTTTTCCGTGAGTCGCATGTTGTCTCCAATATGAATACCATTGTTCAAGATATTCCGATGTGATAGCGAGACTCCTCTATAGGGTTGGGAACAGAGAGGGAGGGGGAGAGTGAGTTGTCGATAACCATTTGTTCTTCAAAAAAGGGCGTCCCATAACTCAGTACTCAGTGGAAGCCTTGCTTACTTGGGTAGGCCTGTGGTGCCACTTGTGAATTGAAGGTTGATAATATCTCTGTTGGAAATACCAAGCCGCTCCTTCCGAAGGTGTTCATCCGTGGTGATGGATGAGTTGACCAACAGATCCTGATAACGGGTCACTCCCTTCAGGCGCACTGTTTCTGGGACTTCAGTTCCATTGTCGAACAGAACAACCTGACGGAGTGAAGGCAAACTGGCTGTCGAAAGCTGTCCGGGTGATTGATGTTCGAGTTCTGGCAAGAGCTCCAGCAACATTTGGCTGTAGTTGGATGACTTGAGACCCGGTACAAAGACTAGTGATTTGCATTCGACTAGAGATAATGTCTGAAGTAGCTCCTGCTTGCGATATCTGTTTGCATCCCAAGTGGAAAGAACCATCGCTACATCAGTCCTCTTATCCTTCCACACGGGTGTCGCCTTTACGAAACAATTGAAAGCTCGGTCAAGGTGGGAGGTGCATGCTAAACTTACGCAGGGTTGAGGGTAACGAGGATAATACCAGACTTGGCTGTCGCATACTGCAGCGTTGCCCACGCACTGTTGTTGGGCATCCAGACGCTATTGATGGTAGTGGTAGCAACAGTAACATACTCTGAGTACCCTGAACCCAACAAAAACAAGTAGAGAGAGAGAGAGGGGCCCTTTCTAAAAACGGTACGGGGGTTGATCCTACTTACGCGAGACGATCGCCCTTTCGTAATCCAGCCTCGTACAATCCACGGCAAAGACGATCGACCTCTTCACCAAACTGGCGAAAAGTCCAGTGAAGGTCGTTTTCATGTTTGACGACCAATCCGAGCCGATCTCCATGATTGTCCACGATCCTGTCCCAGAAGGTACCAATGGGATCCTCACAGAGTTGTCCGACACCGACCTGAGCCGTCGCGCCTCGAACGTAGGACAATTGCAAGGGCGTTTTTTGCTGTGCGAGCGCGTAAAGACGTTTCTGACCAAGTCCTGTCAACCACGATCGGTTGGTGAGCAGCTGCTTCTTGGGGAAAGCGGCTCTTGAAGTAGCCTTGAGCATGAACATTGCTGAATGAGTGAATCACTAATGTCAAGAAAGAGAGAGAGGGAGAAGAGTAGGGAGAGAGGCGAACCGAGTCAACCAAAGGGGAGAGCAGTGAAGGAGGGCCAAAAAAAACGTGTGAAGAGGGAAAAGAGTGGGGAGGGTGTGTCGTCGTCGACAGGCGATATCGCTGCAAAGGACAAGAACAAAAAGTGCAAGTAGCAAAAGTGGGGGAAAGAAGAGTGGAGGAGAAGGGAGCGAGAAGCGACAAAAAGACGTCGTCCTAAAGTGGAGTGCAGCAATCTCACTCTCAGGTGAGAAGTGTGTGGGAAAACAAACCTTCTCTCCACCCGTGTACTTTGTACTCTACAAAGACCACAGAGACAACACAAACAACCATGGCATGCATGTGCGCGAATGGTCAAAAAGTCAAAAGAAACGGCTCAACAGAAAAGCATCTATTGGCTGATACCGTCAAGTGGATCTATCTCACGCCGTGTGCCGTTACGCCAGGGGCTGTCCCAGGGTAATCCCCACCGTCAGAGCCTTGCCCTCCTTTTTACGGCGCGCGATGGTCTCCTCCAGTTGTTTCTGCCGTCCTTGGGGGGCCGCACTCGCCTGCTTGAGCGCCACGGCCGATCCCACCGTAACAACATCCAAACCGCTCTGCCCATCCGTGGTTTCCTCCCGTCCATACCAATCGTCATCCATCATCGAGTAAAAGAAACTATGGCGCCAGTTACCATCCGCATCGATCATATGCTTCTTATGGATTCCATCCGGTGAAAATCCGAGCTTGATGGCTGATTTCTGCGACGCCATGTTGTTGTGATGGGTCTTCCACTGCACACGACCAGCTTGCAAACGTTCGAACGCGAATCGAAGCACTGCGTAGGTCATCTCCACCATCACAAATGTGCCATGAACATTCGGGTTGAGCCAGATGGCCCCCACCTCAAACCGACGATGCGGCAACGAGATGTCCAGTAGAGCGATCTGTCCGCAGGGAACCCATTTCTTGTCCTCGCCTGTTTTCGTGGGATGGGCAGACACGTAGCAGACCCAGTTGACCCAGTCTTTGATAGAAAAGAAATTGTTTTGGTGTTTGTAAAAGTCTTCGTATGTGTGCAGTTGGCCGTGTGGCATGTAGGTGAAGAGTTCTGGATGATCCTTGTACAATTCCCAGAGAAGAGGAGCATCACGTTCAATCTATAAGAGAGGAGGAGAACGAGATTGTTTAGTACGAAGATCGTGGGAGAAATCCGCATGCTGCACCAACGCAGCACCTACCAACCAGGGTTCCAGTCGAATCTGATCCGTCTCAATCCTCGTCCCGCTGTTGTCTCCGAGTGTCTGCTGCGAGTAGGAGGAGGAGGGCACTTTTGTATACTGGATATTGATGGATGACATGACTGAACCGGCTGCGATCGAAACGGGGAAAAGGCGACAAGGTCAAGGAATGAATGAGGAAAGAAAGGACGACAAAAGCCGATTTTTATTTCAACGTTCAAAAAGGGTCTCGCAACAAATTGCGCCACCCCTCTGAGAGGCCGTTATGCTGTTTGCTCTCCAAAGGAATACGCACTCTCTGACAAGGACAGCAAAAAGTTCTTGTGCAAGATCCTGCCCTTGTCCTCACCGGCTGCTCCGAGGGCCACATGGAACGGCAACAGATGGTCGAGTGATGGATGGGCCGACCACAGGTACTTGCTCTGTGCCATTTCTTGTGTTGCTACCCTCCGACGCTCCTGCTCTGGCTGTGCATTCCGTAGTAGGATTATCCACAAAGTAGAGAATGTGTGTGTGAGTCAGTGTTACGCTTCAACTTGTCAGACATGCAGACATGCATACATCCCAGAGGGGGCAATCGGAACATGGACCCTTACCTCACTCTGCGCGACCTTGTCCAGCAAGGCGTCAAACGGCGCCACATAGGGCGCAACTTTTCCTCCTGATCGCATGTAGGTGCCGATATCCCGCAAGTTGTGAACAGCAGTGCCACTGGCCACAATCAACACATTCTCTTCACGCAGACGTGCCAGAGCCTGTCCCAGTCTGTAGTGATATTCAAATGCTTCCTCTGCTGGCTTTCCATGCATCTCGGCAAGTGACATTTGCACAATGGGGATCTCGGGCTTTGGTAGGATACGCAGGAAAGGCACCCACACGCCATGATCCACGCCTCGCTTGGTCTCTGCTTTTGCTGGGATGCCCGCCTAAACATGGTCCAACAAAAATAAATGTTAAAAAAAACAATGATCATCGTATCATAAGGAGAGAGATCCACTTTTATCGAAACTTGCCTCATCAAGCACTTGGAGAACCCTGTTGGCAAGCTCTGGACTGCCCTTGGAGGGGTATTGGAGCTTGTACATAAAGTCGGGAAAGCCGTAAAAGTCGTAGTAGAGTTGGTTTTCTTCCGATGTCCGAACGCGGATGATACCCTGTTCTCCTTCCCAGTGACCTGAGATCACCAGGATCGATGATGGAGCTGGATCTGAGAGTGAAGTCCACTTTTTGCCGAGCTCTTCGAAAAAGTCTGCTGTCACAGACTCGTCTACGGCTTGGTTGGGGCCTATGGACAAGGAGGGGGGGACAATGGATGAGTGTGTGTGGACCATCATCGAAAAAAAATGTGCCAAGACACTGCAGAACTCATTCTTACCTGCATGCGAGATAAAGTACACGGGCAACTTGCTAACAGACATGATTTAACAGGTGTAGAATGTGAAGTGGAGAATGAAAAGTGTTGTATGGAGGGTGAAATGAAGCTGAGAGAGATAACAAAATCACTTTGCTGCAGACACCTGTCGTTTAATACCCACGCTTAATAATGATCAGCATGAACGCCACCAAAGTTGCGCTCTGTGGGTGGCGTCCAAACCTTCAATGATGCTTATTCACCCGCAAACTGCAAACTTGGATGTCGCATGTTGAATGTCCACAGCCATCGCCAGAGGTGTGTGTTTATTATAGCCCAGAGTGATCCTGGATCGCAACAAAGCGTGGGTCACACGAGCTACAAAACATGGCACTATTTGTTGGCAGCGAACGGGTTCATGGCCACCACCTTGATCAACGGAGGCGACACTTTTGTGCTACCCGAGACCAACACTTTCAAAGGTTCAAAGAGGCGGATCCGCGTCAGTCGGCGGATGTCGTTCTCGTCTTCTTCTTCTTCGTCGTCGTCGCTCTCATCATCGCTCTCATCGTCACTCTCGTCGTCCTTCTCGTCGTCCTGCTCTCCATCGTCCTCTGTGCCATTGGCACCCCTGCTGTAGCCATTTGGACGGACTCTTGGGGATTCATCCTCATCGTCAGAGTCGTTCTCGTCCGTCTCCGAGTCATACAGCACTTCAAGCTCCTCATAAGCTTTCATCGTATCATCTGTGTGATCCGTGTCCTTGGATCTGTCGGTTCTAGGGCCTGCATTCGGAGCTGGTAGGGGTCGGTTCTTGTCCTCCACTGTCTTGGAGTCCGCTGGTTCTTCCTCTTCCTCAGTGGCCTTTAGCGCATCCGTCGTCCAGTACAGCTTCAGTGTCCCTGTCGCTTTGCTCCAGACATGGCTCACCAACGGCAGCTTGTCAAGATGCACTCGCTGAATGATACCATATTCATGAATGTAGACATCGAATGCCGAATCTGTCACCTCGACAACGATAGCATCTTTGGTCAACATGCCCTTGGACTCGGTCATGTTCTTCAGGAAGACGCCAAGGTACAATTTGGTACTCTGGTCTTGAGCAGCTCTGGCAGTGTCTTTCATCAAGTTGCAGTGGGTCGCCACCTGTTGGCACATTCGATTGCTCAAACTGAACTTTGGACCTAAGAGAGATCATCCACAAACACAAGCATATCCGTTAGCATCTGTTTTACCTTGCCGGTTCGCTGGGCTATGGCATTGTCAATGGTCATGCTCTTACCGTTGTCGAGGGTTGCCGCCAGCATACGGTGGACAACAATATCAGGATAACGACGGATAGGCGATGTGAAATGAGTGTAGAGCGGAACATTCAGCGCATAGTGATGGTACTTTTCCGGCTCCACCATGCCACTGGAGAGATACCGAGACCGCTTCATGGACTTGACGGCCAAAGCACGAACAACGTTGCGCATGCTAGGGTCTTGGATGGCCTCCAGTGAGCGCTGTAGTGTGCCTGAACTGGTTGGATCAATCGACACGCCGAGTTTTTTCATCTTCAAGACAAACTTTGTGATCCGCTTCTCAAAGGGAGGATCGTGCTGGCGCAACAGGGCATGCTCTGGGAACGACTCTGAGATTTGCTGTGCGACACTCATGTTGGCAAGCAGCATAAACTCTTCTATCATGTTGTTACTCTCCTTGAGTTCGTACGCGGACAAGCCCGTCGGGTTCTTGGATTCATCCATGTCGAACGTCAGCTTTACAGAGTTGATCGCGAGTGCGCCGTTCTCAAACCTCTTTTGACGGAAGATTTGTGAAAGTTTCTGTGGAAAAAGAATGTTCGTATCCATTAGCAAGCGTCACAGAAGCCACGGGCAACAAGAGCAACCACAATGTCCAAAGGGAACTTACAAAAAAGATGGTGATGTTTTCCTCCACCAACGAGCGCGAATGGCCTACAATCTTCACATTGGGATCCAGCGAGCCTGTCTTGATCACCTTTTGCGCATCATCGTACGAGAGCTGAGCACAAGACCGAATCACCGTCTTTGAAAAATAAGTGTCCAAAATTTCGCCCTCTTCCGTCATTTTCCAGAACACAGAAAAGGCCAGGCGGTCAACGTTCGACTTTAAACTGCAGAGATTCTCGCAGAGAATGTTCGGAAGCATTGGGACCGCCTTTTGCACCAGATACACGGTGGTGGCTCTTGTTTTGGCTTCCTTGTCCAGAGGAGTGCCCATCTTGACAAAGTATGTCACATCGGCAATGTGCACACCCAGTTCCAGCGTACCATCTTCGAGGCGAGTGCATGAGACTGCGTCGTCCAAGTCTTTGGCTGTGGGTGGGTCGATTGTAAAGACGCAATCCTCACGCAGATCGCGACGCTTACGCACTTCGCTCTCTGGAATGGTCCAAGGAAGTCGAGGGAGGCACTTGTCGATACTCTCGTCAAAATCCCTCGTCAAGATATTGTTGTCAACGAGTAAAGCCTCTGTTTCCACGTCAATATCCCCCATGTCGCCTAGCTCTCGCTCAATCATTCCCAAAGGATGGCTAGAAAACACGGTCCATCGTGTGATGACTGCGACAAAGAGTCGGCGTGCATAAAACTCGTGGTGTTGGACAAAGTCCATCGGTGCCTGGTGGATAGGAATGGCGATAAATGGGACGCGCTTGTCGGACTAGTAAGAAGAAGACGAGTGGAATGGCAGTGTGAGAATCATGGAAAGGGTCACCATCCGATTGCATTTTGACACACATTGTCAACGAGGGACAGACAGATGGACAATGGTCTTACGGGCTTGAACCATATGAGCTTTGGCTCGTCTTTTTGAACGACCGCGCGGCTCTTCTTCTTGTTCTTTTGTTCCGTTTTCGGAGGAGTATTGTTCGGAAGCTCCAAGACAAGAGTGCCAGAGTGCATCCGAGGCAAGGGTTCGATGATGGCGACGACGCGGCCGCAGTATTTGGGTTTGGAGTCATCTGTATCTGTGTCAGCGTCGTCAAGGTCTTTGGCTTTCTTAGCCCCCTTGTCCTCGACCTTGTTCTTTTTGTCAAGGGCGGGTGGAGGTTGCTCTTCTGGATTGAAAAGCTCTACACCGACAAGATCGCCGTCCAGTGCACGATTTCTGTCCCTGGGGCCAGAAATGTACACGTCGCCTTCAGGAAGTGTGTCCACGGTGACATAGGCATCCGAGCGTTTGCCTCTGTTGATCCTCAACACTCCCTGAACGTATTGGTGACTATGCGTCGTCAAGAGCTTCTGGAACTCTTCAATTCCCATGTAGTCCTTGAATAGAGTACGACGGTTTTTCATCGTCTCCTTTGGGTGAGCGTTGTCTTTGTGTGGGTGGTGAGTGGGGGTAGCTACAAGTAGAGCAGTTGAAGCAGAGTGAGTTCACTTTGACTTTTTTTTTTTTTTTTTTTTTTTTTTTTTTTTCTCATGTCCCACACGATGGAAGAGTATGATACGAGGAGGATATCACTTACATGTGTGCTTGCCCTTGTCCCTGTGGTCGGGCTCTCTTGCAGGTTGGCGTTTGCTACTTGCAGCAGCAGCAGCAGCAGCACCACCATTGGGGTTGGTAGATCCCTGATGGCGGTTCAAAGTGAGCACCGGTGCATGGGAAGGCGGGGTAAAGCGGGGACGGTTTGGATGATGATCATGATTCACATTCGAGGCAGCGGCCGAGGGCTTGCCCTTTGTATGGTTGGGAGGTCTGGCGGAATTCGAGTCCACATTCGATCCTGATCGCTGATGCGCGCCCTTTGGAGTAGAGCTGGATCGATTATTGGATGCTTCTTTGCCTTTGGGGGGTGGGGGGGTATCGACAACAGGATCGTCCTCATCGTCGCTTGGAAAGGTGAAAACAGGTTTCTTTGGCGCCGGGGCGGCTTGTTCTGGCTGTTGATTGGGTGGATGAGACGAGATGCTACTGCGTCTGTTTCCAGATCTGCCGCTGCCTGTGGTATTGCCCCTTGGCAATGCAACAGAGCGCCTGGTGTCTGATTTGGGGTGAGAACTGCTGGAAATGTCGCGCTATCCCAGCCCGAGAGAAAAATAAGGTGTTCAAGATCAGCACAGAACAAGACACAAGCGAGATGCAAGATTGTAGAATGACGAGAAAAAGAATGGGCAAGACGTTTTTTTACCTCGTCCTCTCTGACTCCAACCGGTGGCCGCTTAGAGTCCGAGACAGAGATTCGGCGAATAGTCCCAATAGTCGATTGGACCGCATCCTCAATGCTCGTTCCTGGTGGTGGACGAGAGATGTGAAGGGTCGTTTTGGAGAGAGAACTGGTCGATGGAGCAAAAGACATCCTTCCAGGAGTGGACGTCAAATTTGAATTTGATTGTCGTTTCTCGTGGCGTGGATGTCCATGTCCTTGAGCCTGCTCTCCTCGGCTGGTTTGACTTGCGGTTGAGTTGGAGGGAGATGGCAAGTTGTTGAGAGTAGGGGTGGCGTCCTGCTGTGGTGAAAGGTTCGTTTGACCTGTGGCAGAGTTGGCAGATGGTGGCAAGCTCTTGAGAGTCGAGATGACATCCTGCAGGGATGAAAGGCTCTTTGCCTTTTCGTGAGAGAAAGATTCCATCTGCTCCGACATTGAAAGATTGCGAGAGTGTCTTTTCTTGGAGGTGCCGGTGGTGGTGGGCTGTTGTGTCGCATGGGGGCCAGCCCGCTTCTCTGGGACGTTCTCTTCCATCCGAGCAACCCGACCGCGCTTGTCAGGAACTGAGGGGTGGCCAGGACGGTGAGGGGAGGAGGTAGAAGTGGAGATTGACTGGGGTGTCAATCCCGCAGCGAGAGGGGGAGGTTCATCGCGACTGGCGTTGTCATTCTTCTTGGCCCGAGCAGGTGTTGCTGCAGCATTGTCGCTATCATTGGGTGCCGGGGCAAGTGAAGAAGGCCGAGGTGACGATTTTTTGGAGGTTGGTGGGGCTGATTTCTCCTCCATGGACCAGGTATGCGTTGGGACGGACCACTGTTGCGAATCTTTCCAGGAAGAAGAGTGGGCCTTGGCAACGCTTTCGTTGAGCTCCATGTAGTGGACGCCACCTCCAGCCACTTGACCGCCCTTGGTCTTTTTCTTGTTCTTGTTCTTTTTCTTTTTCTTGCTTTCGCTCTTGTCTTCGGAGGTGTCCTTGCTCTCCGAGTGATCGCCATTGTCTCTGATATCAGTGATATTCCTGTCGACCTCAGGACCATTGTGATCATGGGCATCATGGGCATCGTTGTGATCACGGGCATCCGGGGTATCCTGGGCATCCTTGATATCCTCGGCATCCTCGGTCACTCTGGGACCCTTCTCCTTCTTCTTTTTCGTCTTGTTCTTCTTTTTCTTCTTCACGTTCTCGTCCTCGAGGATGTCTTCGCCATCCATGTTGTCTCCGATATCTCCACTGTTCCTGCTATCAGTCATCTCCTTGATCTCTCCGACAGCCTCGCTTTCCTCGACAACCTGGCTTTCTTCGACAACCTGGCTTTCCTCGACAACCTTGCTTTCTTCGACAACCTGGCTTTCTTCGACAACCTTGCTTTCTTCGACAACCTTGCTTTCCTCGACAACCTGACTTTCTTCGACAACCTGGCTTTCCTCAACAACCTTGCTTTCCTCATTCTCCCTGCTGCCTTCGGTATCCTTGTTGCCTTCGGTACCCTTGCTGCCTTCATTATCCTCATGACCCTCAATGACCCTGTTACCCTTCTTCTTGTTGTTCTTCTTGTTCTTTTTGCCCTTCTTCCCGGTCCTATCCTCAGGACTGTCCTTGTTGTCCGTGTTACCCTGATGACCCAGGCTCTCCTTAGTCGCCTCGTCATTCCCCCTTTCCTCATCGTTCTTGTCCTCGAGGGTGTTCTGATGAACGTCACTGGTCTCGTTGTCCTGATGGGTTTCTACACTGTTGTCTTGACCAGTGGTGCCCCAACCAGTGTTATCTTGACCAGTGGTGTCCCAACTAGTGCTAGCTGGACCAGTGGTGTCCCAACCAGCTTGACCAATGGTGTCCCAACCAGCGTTATCTTGACCAGCGGTGTTCCAACTAGTGGTGTCCCAACCGGTGGTGTCCTGACCAGTATTGTCATCACCTTCCAGAATCACTTCTTTGGCAAGACCCTTCTGATTCCTTCTGTTGCTCTTCTTTTCCTTTTCCTTCTTCTTTCTGCCCAAAGAACCCTCTCCTATGGACGAAGCATCTGCTGTCGTCGTGGAGGCAACAGCTGCTGCTGTTGTTGGTGTTGGTGTCGTGTCTGCTGTGTTCTTGCATGACTCTGCATCCACATTATCAGGGACCGCAGTTGCAGTCGCAGCAACAAACACTTTGAGCTTCCAGTCCTTCCTCTTGTTGTTGTTGTTGTTGTTCTTTTTCTTCTTCGTGCGATCATTGTCCGTGCTATTCATGCTTGGGTCGTGATCGTGAACGGGAACAAACAATTGGAGGGGTTCATTGGACTCGAGTGTTGCCCGGAGAGAGGCCTCTGCTTTGGCTCGAGCATTCCGTGCTTTGGGCTCTGGCCGTGGTGGTGGTTCTTGAGGGGATGTAGGACTCTTATCACTCTTACCAGCAGCATTGACGGCATCGGTAGCATCGGCGGCAACAGCAGCTTCAGCAGCGTTACGCTCAGCCAGTTGACGTGCTCGTATGTTGCACTCGCGTCGTAGTTTCCGCAGAGACCTAGCAGGAGGCTCCTGCTGCTCCCGCTGCTGTTGTTGTTGCTGCTGACTAGGACCAGTTGGTTGTTTCGAGTCATTGGGTCTCTTGGTGGACGGACGCGGATCGGTGTTTTCAGCGAGGTGTGACCGAGTTGTTGTTGTTGCTGCGGCTGCGACTGCGACTGCAGGCGTTGAACTGACTGCGGTTGTGGTGGGATCCTTTGGCCAAGAAGTTTGGTGAGCAGGACTTGTGGGAGACTTTTGGCTCTTCTTTTTGGCCTTGGCAGAAGCGTGTTTTGAGGTTGAGGTTGAGGTGGAGGTAGTCGCGTTGGTATGATTGGTAGTGTTGTTTTTGTTGACAGGGAGAGGAGAAAGAGGAGAAAGAGGGAGGGTTGAAGCAGCAGCGCTCGTAGTGGAAGAAGTAGAAATAGGAGACGTGAGCGAGTCCTTGTCCTTGTCCTTGAGCTTGGCCTTGTTGTTGTTGCGGGCGGGTTTGCGGCGGTGAGGACCGGGACCAGGACCAGCAGCAGCAGTAGCAGCAGCAGAAGAAGAGGGGTCGGAGGGAAATGTCTTGGCATCTGCAGGCGCGTGCACAGAGGAGTGTTTTGACGCCATCGAGTCGTGTCAGTATGTACACGGGGGGGGGACACAGCAGTAGGACACTTGCCGGGGAGAAGAGGAAGAGGAGGAAGAGGAGGAAGAGGAGGAAGAGGAGGAAGGAGGGAGGCAGGAGTAGAGTCGATACAGAGGAGGAGGAGGAAGGAGAAGGAAAGGAGGAGAAGGAAGGAGGAGAGGATGGGAGGAGAGGGAGGAAGGAAAGGAGGTGAAGAAGAAGAAAAAAAGAGGAAAAAGGAGGAGGTGAAAGAAGAAGAGAAAAAGGTCGTGTGTGTGTGCGTGTGTGTGCGTGGAGCAGTGCAGCCCCCCCCCCGCGACGTGTGTGGTGAGTGACATTCATCCCTTTGTCCCTTCTCACGATCCTCCTCCTCCTCCTTGTCGCGATCCTCTCCCATCACCTCGACACATCCCTCATGGTCTCCTTCTCCATCGTCGTCGCCGCTGATCTCGCCAACGGGATCGGCCTCAAGGGCAAGCTGCCTTGGCGTCTCAAGGGCGACATGGCCTTCTTTGCCAAGATCACCTCCAAGGTGCTCACCTCCTCTTCTGGCGACTCTTCTTCCACCACCACCACTCCTACAACATCCCCTCCCACCCGAGTCAATGCCTGCATCATGGGCAGACTCACCTGGGAGTCCATCCCCCCAAAGTTCCGTCCCCTCCCTTCGCGCTTCAATGTCATCGTTACCCGCAATCCACACTATCTCGAGTACGTGTCATCATGTATATCAACCTTTTTTTTTTGGTGGCGTCTCTTCCCCTTCTTCTCCTCCACTGGTATGCCTACTACTAACACCACCACCTTGCCACCCTGCCTCTTGAAACACTTGAAACAGCGGCAAACCAGAAAAGGACAGCCCCTATGTCGCTTTGGCTTCCTCCTTTGAGAACGCCCTCGACCTCGTCGGGTCTCTTCAGCACCGTCAACAGCAGCAACAGCAGCAGGAGGAGCAGTCGTCGCCCATCCAAGTCGAACGCGTCTTCCTCATCGGGGGTGCCCAGTTGTACACTCAGGGCATCACCTCGCCCAATTGCTCCCATGTCTTCTTGACCCGCGTTCATTCCATCCTCCACTGCGACACCTTCTTCCCCGACATCAATCCCGATCAGTACAAACTCTTGTCCGGTCCCGAGTCCCATGCCTTCCTCGAGGACTATCTCAAGGAACCCGTTCAAGGGGGCATCATCGAAGAAGGTGAAGGAGACAAGAAACTTGCCTACGAGTACACTGTCTATGCAACTACATCCGATCCTTTGGCCGCAACACCCATCTAAGAGCATCATCTCATTCGACTTTTTTATTCCGAGGTATATATAGATACGATAAACGCGCGTCTCTCCTCTTTCAAGGATGAGAGTTGGTCATAGTAAAATGGTTATGATACAGGGAGGAGGAGGAGGAGGAGGAGAAGGAGAAAAAAGTAGTGGAGATATGGCTGTCGGAGAGGAATGTGTGTGGGTATAATATAGCTCTCCCCCCACTACTTGGCCGTGGAGGGCCACTTCTTGTTACGAATCCGTTCCAACTCGGGTCCAAGCAAGAACCCGAACCGATCAAAGAACGCTTCTGGTAACTGCCAGCTATCCCGCCTCATCGGTGGACCATGACAGATCGCCTCGTTGACCAACAATTGGAACAACTCATCCACATTGTACCGTTGCTGATGCACAATCATCTGTGCTCGCAGCTTGGGGCACGGGATATAATCAATCCGAGGGTCGTGTGGCAGTTGGTAAATGTGCGGATCAATGTTGGGGTCAATCTGAGGTTTCCCTTTCGCCAGGATTCGGAACGCCTTCTGCAGTCGATGCTTGGGGATCGTCGCCTTCCCGATCCCCAAGGTCACCGATACCTTGTGCAGGTACTTTTCATATTCCACGCTATCCTGGTCTTCAACCTCGTCGTCTTCTTCGGCTTCTGCCCCTGCTCCTGCTCCTGCTCCTGCTTCTGCTCCTGCTCCTGCTCCTGTCTCTGCTTTGCCATTCGTCTCTGCTGCATCCGCCTCAATCTTCACTGACACGTGTGTACCATCCATGGAATGTCCGTCCTCCGCTGTGTCAATGGGCTCTGCAAACAAAGAGTCGTCACTCATCACCTCCTGGGGCGTTAACATGTTGATATGAAGCGATTCCAGTGTCCCTGGTGGGAAGAGCGACGATTGCAATTCATCAAACACGTTGGCATGTTTCGTGTAATCCGTATGCTTGGGCAGATTGGTCCCTGGAGGTCGATAAGCCGGTCGAGGCACCGAAATTTGTCCAAACGGTGAGGTGGGCGCTGCCAATTTGCCGTCCTCCGATAGTTCCGGGATAAAGAGTGGTGGTGCCTTGTAAAGAATATCCCCATCCACCGAGTAAATCCCTTCCGCAGTCAACGACGACGACGACAACATCTCTAAATTCAGGTGCAGAGACGCCTGCTCATCCCCGATATCCATTGGGCTGTTGCCACGGTGACTCGTCGGAGCCGACCCGGGTGTCATCAAGGACGAACTGGCCGCGTCGTTCATCATATGATTTGGACCTGCCGATGCATGCGGTGTCGTTGGTGTAGGTGCAGGTGAAATAAAAGGTGATGCCGCCGTGGCCATGGGCGTGGTGGGACCAGGTGTTCCCGGTGTGGCTGGCGTGGCCGGTGTAGCCGGTGTAGCGGGTGTAGCTGGGGTCGCCGGTGTGGCCGGCGCAGGGGATGAGGCTGACTGCGATCCGGGCTTTGGCTTGTTCTCATAGTGTCGACGGAACAGTTCCTGCTTCACGTCCTTCAGAATAGTAACATGGTTGCCCTTGCTCAATGCCGATTCAAATGCAAAAACCACTTCGCGGAGGTAGTAATTCTCGCTCTGCAATGACTCGATCGCACCCTTGAGCTGTTGGATCTCGCGTTGATAAGCGCTCGTCACGATAAAATGCTGGCCCTTCAAGTCCTTGATCATGTTCTCAAGCTGATGCAAATGTCGTTCCTTCCTATCTCGAAAGGCACGCTGAGCGGCTCTGTTCTGTTCCTTGCGCAGGGCTGGGCATGTGGGTCCTGGCTTGCGTCCAGGTTTCTTGCGGATCTTTTCTGCTGGCTGGTCAGCTTGTGCAACAGACCCGCCATTGGTACCCGTATGGACACTGAGATGAGCGTTGGTGTTGTTGGGGTGGGCCTTGACACCAGGGCTGGTACTGATACCGGCATTGAGAAGAGCGCCAGTGTTTGGATGGGCATTCATCGTGAGAGTATTCGAGTGGATGCCATTGTAGATTTGACCAGGAGCACTATTGTAGCCAGCGCCATGGACTTGGTTGTACGGAGCATGATGACCGAGGCTATTGTTGTTGTTGACATGGTAGTTGCTGTAGCTGTTACTATTGTACCCCGGGTTGTGGATGCCGATGTTACTATGAATGTTGATATGGTTCGAAGTAGCATGACCAAAGCTGGTATTACTGCTGTAGGCCATGTCAACGTCGTCGTCGTCGTCTTCCGAGTACGAGTAGTCATTGTTGTTGGTGTTATTGTTGTTGTTGTTGTTGTTGTAATAGAAGGCGTTGGCGTTCATGGTTGCGGCGGATGGATGAGCACGGAGAAAAACGATTGCATTCGACTTGACGAAGAGGAATGAAGGACTACCCAGGAGAAGGAGAGAGAGGGGAGGTGTGAGGAGAGAGGGGAGG
>Ga0247824_10000639_pt1 | contig 17726 bp, 22 predicted proteins | sample 13C_PalmiticAcid_FD_194412 | JGI IMG/M metagenome (GOLD analysis project Ga0247824, IMG submission 194412) | Soil microbial communities from agricultural site in Penn Yan, New York, United States - 13C_PalmiticAcid_Day48 | ecosystem: Environmental > Terrestrial > Soil > Agricultural land... | reverse complement strand
ATTCGACACTGGATACGAATCCAGCTATATTAACATATCCTTCACTTACCTGGTGTGAATCTCGCTGAGCTTCCAGGCCAAAACAAATGCCATTCTCCATCAATGGTGCTGGCTCGTCCATGCCAACGTTCCCGCAATCGATAACAAACACATTGACCGTCTTCCGTGGCATGAGGCTTCCATGCATCAGGGAAAATAGGATCCTTGAGTGCCGTAATATTGAGTCAATACAAAGGTGGATTGAAATGCTGCAAGTCATTCAGGAGAGAAGGATGGATAGGTTGCAAGCATCAGAGAGCTCAAGCCAGTGTGCAACGTTGCTATGGACAACGCGGGAAACGGTGTTTATTGCCTCGGCGATCCCTTCTACTTTTGAATCACATCTCGATCCCAACCAAGAACGGTGGCGTCCTCGGACGTGTCTGGTGGCGACAGTATTTCAAAGTCGCGACGTAGGACGGCAAATGTAGTATCAACCATCAAAATGATCTCGCCAACGCCATAAACCAACCCAATGGCGTAGAAAAAGTTGGCATTGCCGCTCCCGACATAGATCCACAAGTACCAAAAGATGGGTGCCAAGAGCGATGAATATATGAAGAGGTTGACGATGAGAAACGTGTACCGCATGTCTACATGTCAATCGTGGAGATAGCGGCGGTTAGATTCCTTTGCTGCCTGTCCTGTACATGCTTCCTACAATCGCCAATATGACCAAAAGAGCCTATCTTACATTTGAAGATCTCTGACGAGAGAGGTAGCAATCCAAGATAAAGCGACGCATCTCCAATGGAGGGATAGCCCTTGAATGTCCCCATGATCGTGCACAAGAGGAACGAAACAAACAGAGGGCGGTTCCTGAACAAGAGTATAAAGGAGAGCCATGCGGGTTAGGATCAACTCGGTTGCTATATGAACGATCATGTCAACGAACATCCTTGTCCGGCGAGAGACAATACCTGAGTTTGATGGAGATGGGGATAGCAAAGATAAAAACGTGGATTTGGAAGACCACCAGGAAGAATGACCTGAACTGATCAAACATCTCGATGAAAAAGTACCAAAACAGCCCAAGGTTGGGGGTCAGATCGCTTACGGCCAATCTATCACGAAATGAAGATGATGAGTTGGATGGCATGATACGGCGACAAGTTGTCACGAGATGGTGGATCACAAAAGTATCCTTACATAGTGCCATAAACGCTGCCCAAAAAATCCCAAGAGTCCACTAGGACAAAGGAAAGCAACAACAAGGATACAATTGAGACCGAGTAGAGCAATGCACATTGAATCACTGTCCCCTACATAAGACAACCGAGAAGAGAGCGCATTAGGAGATAATGTCCACATCCAACGGATCAGCGTTTGACTGACAGGATGATCCACGTACCTTCGCCAGGCTGCTGTCCTTGATATCACGAATGAGCATGAGGACGACTGGGATGGCAAGCATGGCGGGGTAGAACGACAGATACGTTGCAACCGCAATGCTGAACATCGCAAGAGTCTTGTTGCCTAGGTCGATCGCCAAAATGATGAGTTTTTTTCGCCTGCACGATTATGACAAGTTGAACAAAAGTGGTCGATCGTGACACTTACGCCTCATCCCCATCCATATCCCTGCAACAGCTGCCATATTCGAAAAAAGGATCGTGCTTTTGCCGACACAACTGGCAATGGTGAAGGGGTTGAACAGATAAAGCGTCGCCACTGTTAATCCATCCATGCCGGGTTCTTCTTCCTTTCCTCCGTACTGCCGGACCTTTTTCTCCGTGACTGAATCCTGGTCCTTTATCGCTGTGATCCGAAGCAGCATGAATCCGATTGCTAGATCGCAAAGAGTGTACAAAAGCTTGACTGCAAGGGGTGAGGCGATGATGGGGTAAAACAATCCAAGCAGGAGGGGAGCCTAGGCGAATGAATGTGGTATCAGCGTCTTGGTATGGGTGTTTCAAACGACGAATGGCGCGCAGTACCACGATGGATTGCACGGTACCTGGTGGAATACACCACCGTCATAGGGCGGCACACCATTGCTAAAGAGGAAAACCCCCTCGGATACTACCACAAGGCAGAAAAGAGTTAATTTGTGTGCCTCCAAGTCGGTGACAGGGTGTGGTCATGGCACCTTGGAGTCTCCATTCCTCGGGGCCACACTTACGCCTTTTGAAGCTGGTGATGGGTGTTGAGATTTCAACCCTGCCTGCTAGGGTGCTGGACAGGGGAAGGTAGAAGAGGGCGAGGCGGAGGGCAAGGGCATACGCAAAGATGGCGGTCCAGGAGCGATTCCGACTCTCCACACGAGCCATGGTGAAAGTTATGAAGGAGTGGGAGAGACAGAGGCTGGCCTGGCAAACACACTTCATGTCACGTGCCGCCATGCCAAGACGTATGACGTTTCAACGTTTTCTGCCAAACGCGCTTTTCTCTCTCAGTTCCTTTCTCACCTCCCCCTCTCGGCTCCCCGGCCTCCTTCTTCTGACGCCTCTACACCCTCTCGCGTGGATCCACTTTGGGGACAGTTGAACGATGGCCAGCGACAACAGAATCATCCTTGACCTGCTTCGAGGGCAGTCGCAACCTCACCACGACCAGGGACAGCAGCCTCTTCCACCCCAGCAACAGCAACAGCAGCAGGGTGATATGCCTCCACCCTCGATCCCACCTCATCCTTTCTATCACACGATGGGTCCTCCCCCACCGATGGGCCAAATGATGCCTGGATTCGTGTTCGGCCAGCAGCCGATCGAGCAGCACGGTATGTACCTGCCTCAGGTGATGCATCCTCAGCGACCTAGTATGCCTCAGCTTCCACCAGGAGTCCCACCACAGGGTCGGCCTCCATCCCATAACAACACCTTGTCGCTGCTACAGAGCCTCAACCAGCCTGCGGCAGTGTCGCCCGCCAGCACCTCCGTGGCCACTTTTAGCAACGTGTCGCAGGCTCCACAGCAACATCCACCTCATCAGCCACAGCAGTTCAGTCCAGCAACGCTGCAAGCGACAGAGGACTTGAGGCTCGCGCTCTTTGGACCACCCAAGCAAGAGTTGACCCCTGCACAACAAAAGACCGAGGATCTCAGGATGGCGCTCTTTGGTGGACTGCGTCCTGATCCAATACAACCTCTCACAAGCCCAAAGAAAGAGGAGATGTAAGTCAATCGATCCTATTTCATATCTCCATAATGACCGATGGTGATCGATGATTCTAATGGTTCCCACTACATCCATTGATTTTTGTGTACAGTAACCGTTTGGCGGTCAGCGCACCTTTGCCCGCGCCACCATCGGAGACCAAGCAGGAAGCTGTTGCAGAGATCAAGCCTGTGGAGCCGAAGAGGGAGGTTACCAAACCCACATCCTCCAAAGAGACCACGCCACAGCCAGTTTCCAAACCAAAGTTCACGTATGTGAATCCATTCCACTCATTCACAAGCACAGCATCCGTCACGTCCTTGGCTTCTGCCGCTGCCACTGTCGCAACCCCTGCGGTCTCGACAACTACCGCAACTACTGCGACCACGGCACCTGTTAGCACCACATCACCGACCCACTCAAGGACTGGCACACCGCATGCAGCTGCCCAAGAGAATGTGACCGCTGGATCTCTCTCCAACCGATCGTCCTTTAGCACTCCCGTGCCGCGACGCGAGAATTCGACTCACACAGAACCCGAATTGGTACATCACCCCAATGACGATCAGAAGCGATATCAGCCTGATCAAATGTTACCTCCCCATTCGGCTTGGAATCATCGTGTCCAAAAGTTGGCCAAAGGAAGTTCAAGGTATGGATATTGGTGTACACTCGACGCTTAAGACGTCAAAAAATGCACATTCCGATTCCGACCCTAATCTCACACTCTTTTTTATGTCAACGACCTTATTATAGCATACCCGATGGTGTGTATCTGAGTCATCCAGGATCTGGAAGTACAGTGTATGACACAGCTCTGGAGAACTTGGATGCCATATTCTCTGAGGACCTGGAGGCCATCCCCATCACGCTCATCTCCACTGATGTGGAGTATCACCATGGCAAGATCGTCGCTGTCAGCAAAGGCTACATCAGTTACGCCGCCAAAGGTTAGAGGCATCTCCTGACTTGTGGATTGTCCCGTACGCCTCTTTACATCATCACAGATAGACTTATCAATTTGCTTGTGTACCATTGTAGCTGGCAAAATTCGTGTTATCCAGCAGGCTTACGGCCATCGGACTCTTCTTCGTGCCCATTCAGATCAGGTGATCGACATTTGCTTTTCGCCCGCAAACCCACAGGAGACGTCAGGGATGCAACTTCTTGCAAGCGTTGGCAAGGACAGTCGGGTCGTGATCTGGGGTCTCTCAGGATCGGATGCAGACTCCACGGACATTGCACATACCAAACACCTGGAGTTGATCGGGACACCGCGGGCGGACCAACCACGTTATAGTCGTGTTACATGGAATCCAACGAACCCGAACAAGTTGGCATTGGTGAACAATGACGACCACTCGGTTTTCATTTTTGACGTCCATAATGTCGTAAAGTCGTTGACCAACGATTCACCTACTGTGACCGAGGCACAGCTTTTGCCACACTCTATTGTGATCCAAGCCCACAGTCAGGTACGAACATGCACCTGGCAAGCAACTTGATTGTTGGCGGGTGTGTAACCCTGATTCATCTAACATTGTGGTGTTCCTGTTGTAGGCAATCAATGACATTTCTTTCTCTCGCGACGGATCTGTCCTTCTTACGGCGAGTGAAGACGGTTCTATCAAGCTCTGGGATGTCCACACATCATCCAATGAGCCCACGCTGTTGAAGGAGTTTGAACCGCATGGAGGGTTAGGAGTGACCAACGCCATGTTTGTCGACCAACCCGATGCATCCTCGTCGCGGTTCGTTGTAACTGCTTGCCGGCGTGGGACGGAACTCGGCTTGTGGCACGCTGCCGGCTTTGGGCCTTTGGATCAATTTGTGTTCAAGGAGGCTGCCCCTGCTCGTCGCTCATCCCTAGGCAAATCAGCTTCAAGGTCGCAAGAAATGAGGACGTTCAATGTCATGGGATATGATCCTGAAACCTCAAGTCTGGTGTTGGCGAACAGCGCTCGCCTCTCGCTTTTTGGGCTCAAGATCAAGGTGACTTCACCTGACAATGGGTCAGCGTCTGTCACTCAGGACCAAGTTTCATACCTTAGGACCAGTATGGCATTGGAGGAGGCACCATGCACTGCATCCTTTGACTTTATGATCGAGTACCCGATGCCACAACACATTGTCAGTTTTGTGGTCATGCCAGACTCATCGTTAGAGTACAATGGCTTCTCGGTCTACTGTATCCAATCAGGAGCGGTCCAGCAGTACATTATCAAAGGCCTTGAGCCTCATGACAAGAATCGATGCCAGACATTCGTCTCGGCCCCACCCGCAAAGAGCGCCGAACCCAAGAGCAAGGCGTCCAAAGCCAAGACCACCACTTTACCGTCCAACAAGGGCAACGATGGAACAGATGCCTCGGCGGCCCCCAAGCCTGAAAAGGATATTGTGGAGTCTGGCGCTACAGTGGTCCCACCGGAGAGTCAGGAGAAGGATTCAGAAAAGTCCATCAAGCTTCATGGTCCCGTTATCAACGGAGCCATTGCGAAGCTGAAGGCGGGCAAGCGCAACAATGCAGGAGAGAGCCAAGCCGCTACAGAAGTGCCGGATAAGAGGGATTCATCAAAAACACCAGCGAGTGGCCGGACGGGTAGGAAGGGCAGCCAGGACTCTATCAGTGCGCCTCAACAAGAGGGCACTGCTTCGAAGAAAGCACAACCTTTAACAGCAGACCCCAAATCTTCACCTGAATCCGCAAGGGCTTCTGGTAAGAGCTCGCGGCAACAGCAGAACCGTCATCAAGAGACGGTAGAGGCATCGCCTGCTGTTGAGCAGACGCCAATCATTCTTTCTGAAAGTGGTCAGATCACCATTTCGACGGGCGAACTCCAATAGTTGCTTCTAGCAATGGAAGACAGGATGTCGATCCGTTTCGAGAAGAAGCTGAACGCCGAGTTGGAGCAACAGTATCGAAAGATGGATCAAGACCAGATCTCAAGACAAGAGGTCGTACTCAAGATGGTCTCGCAGACACTGACCAAAAACACTGAGCAACTTTTGGTTCAGACCGTACACAAGGAGATCCAGAACGTGGTGGTACCTTCGCTGAACAAGGTTGTAGGAGCAGCAGTCGAGCGTCAACTCTCGCGGACCATTAACGATACTGTCGCCAAGGTAGGTCTTGGGCATGTTTGTGTCACATGGAGGCTTTTCCTAGGTGTCCTTGAGAGCAGAATTATACTTACTCTACGTTCCGTTCTTGGTCGGCCATCGTCAACATTAGGCATTACCATCAGCTATTGCAAACGCCATCAGCGAGAATGTGGAGCGTGTGATGTCAGGCCCAGCGTTTGTGAACAACTTGACAACACAAGTTGCAACCGCTATTCGGTCTCCGATTGAGGATTCGTTCAAAGACAGCTTCACCAAGGTCTTGATTCCGTCATATCAGAAGGCCACTCAAGCCATGTTCCAGCAGCTTCATGGCGCCTTCCAAAGCGGGATCGATGACCTGGCACTCGCCAACAGCAAGGATCACAGTGCGATTGCTGCGCTAACAGCAACTGTCCAAAAGATTGCTTCGACTGTGGACACCATCCATAACACGCAGGTTGTGCAGGCGCAATCTGATCCTGCCTCAGGTGGTCACTCAAGACTTGATCAGCATCGTCGAAGTGTCACCAGTGGCCTCCAGAGAACCCCACAAGGCGATGATCCCGCAGGAACGCCTGGTGCTGGATCAAGAAGATCATCACAACAAACATCGGTTGCCGACTCTAAGCAGAACTTGCCTACCAACCAGCAGAATATGTCAATCGCTCAGCAGATCGCCTATGGTGATTTTGAAGGAGCATTTACACAAGCATTGTCGGCAAACGATCCCAATGCTGTCTTCCTCATTTGCAGCAAAGTCTCGCCTAGATCTGTCTTTCAGCAGACATCCACGAATCGCACAGGAACGTTAAGCCAGCCAGTTCTATTGGCGCTTACACATCAGCTTGCCAACGACCAACTGAGCCAAAACTTGGGAATGAAGTTGTCTTGGCTTCACGAGACTGTGCCTCGACTGGACGGAAAGGACCCAGTAATCGGTGAACATTTGAAAGGAGTTCTTCCGACGGTACACAAGCGCCTGGAAGAGTGTTATCTCGAACTTTTGACTGGAGGCGGCGAGGCGAATCCTCACATTCAGACTCTCGAGAAGCTTTTGCGCTACATCCACACACTGCGCTCCTGAGATGGACATGGACGAGAGGAATATCCCAAGGCTAGGAGGATCATTCATAAGCAACTTTGAAAGATTAAAAGCCTCAGTGTTGTTGGACTTTGGCTGTCACTGTAATAACATCAAGGCACATGTTGTGAGATGTTCGCATGCGTCTTTGTTTCTATTCAAAGTTTAATACTTGCAAAGTGTAGGTCGAGTTGGATCAGGCTTTCCTGTAGGATGACACAGTACAAGGTGTTGTGCATGGACGAGATCCACAAAAATTGAGCATCGATAAGTACATTATGTCTTGTCCACGATTAGCATGAGGGCCTTTCATCACTTACCCGTACGTCCAGTTCCCCTGCTGTGTGCTTATATGCACTCGACGATCGTGCCAAAGCAATAAATAGAGCGAGTCAGAAAGAGTATCCTGGTCCTGCTTAGTCCTCTGCTGTACGCCCCAACCTGTGGCCGTGCTGACGAGAGAGGGAGAGAGAACAGGGCCTTGTACCCACGACGGGTACCGAGAATCGTCAAAGAGGCAGCCGCGCCATCGATCATCGATTAGACTGGGGCATCTAGTAGCACTTGAAGAACAATGGCCAGCACCTCCGTTTTTTTTGCACATATCGTTCCGCAAGGTTGAGAAGGGCCTCAAACATCTGGATGCACCAGCCTATGGCATACAGTGCACCCGCGATAGGCATCTCTCCCCGCCTATCGGCAGACAGAAGAGTATGAGGATCAGGTCGAAGCCGGCATAGAACATGCCATGGTGGCAACACCGTCGCACCCCCACTGAGCTCCACCGCAAAAAATAAAATTGAAGAATTGCCCATCACGACCCCCAGCAGGATGAAGCACCTCTTTATGCTATCTCCCATGGCAAGCATACGTTGATTAGCAACACCCCTTCCCGCCTATGGCAGACAGAAGTGCGAGGAGCCAGAACAATTCCCTTGACGAATGAACGAGTGAAAGCGTGTCTGTGTATCTGCAAAAGGCGGGTCTCTGGCAATCTTTGTCGCTATGCTAGAAGAGCAGAAGAGGAGACGAGAATGAAGACAGCTTCAATCCTCAGTCGCGTCACCGTAACACTGATGCCAACGTGAAATCAAGCATGGTCTCTTGTCAAGCACACTTACCTCCTAGGCCCTAAACACTACAGGTGTGATTCAGCGTTTCTGGGGGTACCAGCCCTGGAGCATTATCAGTGGTGTCAGTGGTTGTACCCATCATTCTTGTTCCACTGTACCAAATTTTAAATGGATTTCCTTCAGGAATGTACACGAGGTCGTGAACGTCAATTTCACGGGGTGGTCGTGTACGAAAAGAAGTGACTGCCCCAGCAACATTCGCGACTTCTCTCTCCTCTCTACTCAAGTCTCTCTCTCTGCTCCTGCACTCTTCTTCCTCTCTCTGTTCCGGCACTCTTATTGCTCTCTCTGCTCCGGAACTCTTCTTGCTCTCTGTTCCGGCACTCTTTTCCACCCAAGCCCTCCCCCCACCCCAGCACTTTTTCCTCTCTCTGCTCCGGCACTCTTCTCTTCTCAAGGTCTTCCTCTCCTCTACCCAAGCATTGTCACCATATCAGCTGTTACTATGCCAAGCTACAGAGGCTCCATTGTTCGATTGTGCACCTTCGCCTTACTTTACGCAAGTAGAGATCAAAAAGTGGTCCACCGAGTCCCAGTCTTTTGAGAGACTCGCGATAATCGACAGAGACAAGAAAGGCGATGTGGGTGTTCGGGATTTCGCCCCACCGTTACGTGCTTATTATTCTGAAGCAACGGAGTGACGTCTAGCGAGCATCATCTATCCAGTCGCACATTTCGGCAGCATAGGGTATGAAAGATTCGCCAGTTTGGAAAAAAAGCAATAGCTCTGTCTACATAGCTCACACCTTCTATTTGATCACTTGGTGATTGATTGTAGATGCTGGCTGAAGAGCAAACTCTGGAGCAAACTGTCATGCCACAGTGGAATGAATAACAACAATAACGCACGCGAAGAGGTCAAGTCAACGATCAGGGACGAACGGCGCAGGATACTCATGGAAGAGCATAGGTCTCAATCACCCTGAATATCCCACACCGGAGGATATTGAGGGTGCATTGAAGATTTATCGTGACTCAAAAGATGTATGTGTTATCGGACTCTTGTGTAGTTGGATATGCTTCATCAGTTCACTAACATTAACTGTGACACGCCGTTATTGCCACGTTCTACTTCTAGGCGTACATGAAATCGCTGTCGCAGTGCGTGCACGCAACAACCAGTCGTATGAGTATGGGGTAAAGCATCGAAAAGGCCCTGAAGAGTACGCTACGGCCACTTTGCTCTGCGGTTCAAGGCTCCACAAAAATTGTACCCCATTTTCTGAACAAGTCAATTCATCCTTGGCATGCTTTCTGACATCATGAATCGGCCAGATGAAACTAGGATTACCCAGTAAGTTTTGTATATATCAGTCGATCTTGACTGTCTGGCAGACCAACTTTCCACACAGTCTCTTGTTCTTCCGTTCTCATTCACGTTCATTCACGTTCATTCAATTTTGCATTCATAGCACGGCCACCACCCCCGCGACAGGGTCGCTGCTAGTTCGTGTGTATCTGGACTTAGAGCAATTACTCCGCCACCCCGACATTCTAGTCAAATATCTCGAAGCCGTAGATATTGGCCAGCCTCGCCGCGTCTTTCAAGAAAGACCAAGGAGATCTAGCGCGGATGATGTGGAGCAAACGACCGACCACAAGACGAGATTTCAACTCGGTTTGAAGGTGCTGATGATATGATCGTCTTGTCCATGCAGATAATAGGCCAAACCTGCGACTGTATCTCATGTGTCGAGTCGGTACAGCGTGTGTTGCCTCTAAGATCTGCATGATAAAGATTCTCGTAACATTGTTTGACGCGTTGTCATTCGAGGATCAGGTGGGGGCCTGGCTCACACTGGAAAAAACGTTCAAGCGTTCCGTCGACGCTCTCAACAATGCTACCACCGAGGAGATTCCACGCTTCCACCCTGTTTCTCCGGACTATCCACACCTCGTTCTCGCCAAATGAAGTCTGATGGCAATAGGGGCTGTCTAGAAGGCACACAAAGTACAGGCTTGTACTTTTAGATAGTAGTCTAGCCTCAAAACTGGCTCAATGAAGCTGTGCACTGAAATTCAAATCTCAACACGAAGGCACTGAAATTGATAAGGGTCCAGCATGCCGGAGTCATGATTTTCTCCAGGGCTTGGATGATCATAACGACGGCACCAGGAATCTGCGTGGCTGCAACGAGCATTGTAGAAAGTGTTCGTCGGGCTTAGGAATCATGGTACCTGGGACCTCTGGTTCCTGAAATTCAGGCGGATTGGCGCGATGACATTGCAAGTTTTCTGACATCTTTGGCCTGGACCTGAATGCGTGTGAGAAAGAGGAGTGAGGGAGGGAGGGGAAGGAGAGGGAGGAAGGTGTACTACGAGTGGCCGTGGTTTTGTGCGTTTCCTCGGTGCTGGGAGATGGGGAGAATGATTATGAGGGTTTATTTCAAGGTTGGGTATATGGTTGCTGAACCATCCTCCGCCAAAACTTTGTCGTTGTCGGACTCGTTGACGGTTGACGAGGCCCGTTAAACATCCCCAGGTTGCGAATTGGGTTGATCGTCATCGTCTGCCAGCCTTCGCTTGAACTTTGGCTCCGGTGCTGGATAGATGTTGTAGATGATGATTCCAATGATAGTCAGGACGTAAGAAACGGGATAAAGCTCTTGCATCTATGTCACCATAATCAATAAACGTGTTAGAAAAAAGCTGCCATGGAGCTTGTATTGTTGCGAGCACTCCGACTCTATTTCGTACCTGGGCACTAAAGAGGATCAAACCAAAGATAAGCCCATAAAAGTCGCTCGTCAACAGACTCAAATTAAAAAAGGTCGCAGAACTGAGTCGTAACAGGATGGGAGAGACTGAGTACAAGATGAACATGCCGATGTTAAAGCCGATGATGTAGCCGACGACAGGCCCGGTCCAGGTAATGCTTTGCAACTCCTCTCGTTCCAGGATCGCTAATTGGATTCCGTTGATGATCGTGGCCCAGAAACCCAACTGGCCAACGACCTCGTACATGGGCTTTTGGCGGACAAGATACTCTTGAAGCACATTGGACAAGGCGTAACAGGTCGCGCCGGCGAGGCAGAACAAGTCTCCCTTCAAATAGTCGGATCCGGGAAAGTTTTTTCCTGCGGTCATGTCGGACCAGATCAGGATGCCCATGCCGACCAGGCAGGTGAACACCCCAAGGTAGTGCCAGCGGATAAACCTCATTTTCAGGAAAAAGACCGAGAGCAACATAACGCAGGGAATGGTCCAAGTGTCGAGCAACATAGCTGAGAGCAACGAGGTGTAGCTGAAGGCTTTGACCATGAAGTAGTTGCCTTCAACATCAATCAGAGCAAAGAGAATGTCTAAAGGGAGCATCGATCAATGGTTAAGGTTAAAGGTTTGGTATGACGGACTCCATGTTCATGTCACCCATCATCCATTAGGCATACATGTACTTACAGTACAAAGACCGACGCCTAACAGCAACGAGCCAACCTCGAAACCCTTCCTTGTGTAAAGTGATGCCAGTGTAAACGATGCCCAGCACAAGGTAGTTGAGGAAGGACTGCGAGGTCGGGATTGAGAGTCCATGCTCCTGAGCCAGTTTGGTCGAAAAGATATTGGTTACCGTGATACACATGGACAGAACTTGACCGAGGAACACGATCAGCAGGGTGTGACGAGTGCACAATGCAGACATGCGCTGTTTCCAGACAGGACGAACTGCAACTTCCTTTTGTTGCTCTTCAAAGCCTTTGAGCTCCACACTGCCGGAATCGTTTTTTTCCTCGAGCATGGTGACAGCGATAATTTGGTGAGGTAAGGTGAGCTGGAGAAGGGAATCCTTTTGCCGAAGAGGACTGAAAGGTGGAGCCGTCTCTTAGGTGAAGAGGTGAAAAGACTGGGAAGCGACCCAACAATCAGTAGGAGCGAGCCGGTGGCCTTTTATTCCAAAAATTCTTTCCCTGCGCCGCGGGCCTGGACTTTGGTCCTATCAAGTCGAGAACAATGTTGTGCAACTGTCCTTTGACCTTCAGGCTCAGGTCTGCATTCCTTGTCCTTGTGTTAAGGTTCATCCCCAGAGGTCCACACCGAGCCTGTTTTTCCTGGTACAAGGAACACACGGCTCCAAACGGATTCTACCTTAGCTCATCCATTGTCCCATGTCAGCAACATGACAACAACTTGTCGACCAAGGGGATCCCCCAAAAGCTCGTGATTGCATTTTCCAGACGCGAATGAACATCCTTGATGCAACGAGCGAGACTTTAGCGTCGAGTTGAGACCGATATTAACACCTCGATTTCCTTGATTCCAAGGCTGAATAAGGAGGCAATATGGGTGATCTGGCTGATATTGGGCGACGAACCAACTGGCTTCCAAGTGAGTTGAAGTCTCGTGTCGCGGATGGGGGTTCTGAAAGACGATCGCCTGTGGCGTCCCTGTCCTTCAGAGAGTCGGCGATGTAGTTCCACATCAAATGGGGTGATTGTAGCATTGGGTGGGCTATAGAGCGAGAGTCGAATGTCCTCCGTCTCTTGCAGCCTTGCCTAACCGAATCGCTGTTGCTGTTGAGGCGAACGTTGCCGGGTTTGCGACACGTTTTCGTGCTAGCGGGCGAACCTGTCGCAGGGTGTTGAGGTTCTACAACAGCGATTAGATGTTGTCTTGGAACAGCCCTGTGGTGGTACACCCGGTGGAAGCAAGGGCATGCCTGGCTGCTGAGCACGCATCACCGAAGCAGGTACATTCCGTGCCGCTCGATCGGCGGCGGACCGACCATACATCGTTTGGTTCATCGGTGGCAGAAGAAACATAAAAGTGGGATCGGTCACTCTGCTCTGTTGCCGTTGGTTGGTGTCTCTGGTGCCTTGGTAGCGACAGTCCTTGAGGCGGTCAACTGATTCAGTCATTCATTGTTCACACACGAGGAAGGAGAAAGGGAAGGAGGCCACGTGGATAAAAAAGGAATTCTTGGTGGCGTGTGCAGGAACTGGGCAACACACCACTCTCCCCTCACCCGGCTTGCAACACACAGAAGAGTCCGGATCGCGTCCGCCCTTGTCCTCCTCCGACTCGCTCTCTCTCACTTTCTTGTCCAGAATCCATCACTAGTTTCAAAAGGTGCAAGTACACCCTGAGGAAAGAAGACGCCTTACCCTCTTCAGCAACGCCACATGCTCTTGTACTCTTGAACAACCTGCTACCATATCCCATCTCTGGTAATGTCTCCCGTCGAACAAGGATGTTCGCTGACATGGTCGCCAAACCAGAACTTACTTGATCCTTACCCGCATGGCTCTCCTATCTACTCTTTTGCAGGACATACCCGCGGTTTGTTTCTCTCTTGTGCACGCTCACAGGGCACTCGAGGTTATCCTTCCCCGTCGGATATATATATTCAACCGGAACAGGAACTGGTGAGCTTAGGGTAGGCCCCATCACCTTTCACAGGTGTCTTTACTCTGGTCGTTTAGCAAGGGTGTTTGGTAACAAGAGCCTTGCTTTGGTGTATAACGGCATTGTAACCTCTTTTTCTTGATCCCTCTCTACGCTTACCACAGGTGATAGATCCGCGACAAGGAGAAAGCCAGACCCTCGCCACCTTGCTCAGGTGTCCTGGCTCTCTTCAAGGTGCTACCTTATATTCTCAAGAAATGTCCCTGGAAGTAGCGACAGGAAGTGCTCAGGATGCAACCCAGATGCTATTGCATATCCTGAAGATTTGGAATCAACACTATAGAACAACCCTGGGTCGAGCGATCGGCAAGCAACGTTCAATAACTTGATCGGGTTCCTGATATCAGGGTTTCCAATTCCAACCATCCGTTTCAAGAGACTTCTCGCTGTTCCGACTTTTGGCAGAGCCGAAAAAAAGCCAGAGGAGGGATCTGCTTTCGCCGCTTGTTCGCACCCAACTGTCGTCTCCCATCTTTGCCACGCCCCTCAGAGCACTATTCACACTGCAAGCTTTTGAACCGACACAGAGACGAGGCTTCGACTACTTGGACCGTTTAACCCTGGTGCCACGAGCGACACATTCGGCCATTTATAGACCGCTTGTCGAGCGAGTCTGCTGGCCCACGCAAGGCCACCGCAAGCAAGAGAACTTGATCGCCAAGGCATTCCATTTTGAGAACGCAGCCTTTCAATTCCATGATCTCGCTGTCACCAGCCTATTTTCAGAATTCATCCCAACAAATCGATCCATCTTGTATGCTCTGCTGACAGTGTGACGCGCGGTCCTTGGAACTCGAGCCCTAACGCCATGGAAGCGCCATTCGTTATGATAAGCTTTTTCACGCAAGGGACCATGATTGATTTCAGCTTCTTGAAGATACTGTACATTGAGAAGATTGCGATCAGGCCCAAGTAGCAAGGACACGAAACCTTTTTTATGGCGTTCCATTAAGAGGGATGTACCCTAAGCGTGAAGATGCAATTTCTCCAAGTCCAGACAAGAACCACAACAACGATGATGAAGTGAAGATCAGGTTATTGCAGATGAGCCAGCCTGATATTACCGGAATGCAAGAGGTGTACGTCCATATCGCTCAACCCACTCTTGCATTTGACGCCCTACCCAATATTGTTATCCAACTCTACGTCGACCTTCTCAGACCACCATTCGGAAGCCAAAGCTTCGATGAGGCAGGCATTGGTACCGTCGCGCCAGACTTTAAAGAACCAGGTTGCGGAGTACCTAGACCCTTGAAGACAAAGGAGCATTATCGGTTACATAAGCAGGAAGAACCAGAGAGAGGTAGGCTAAAGGGACGACGGTGACCACAAATGATGTTCAAGGCCATACAGAATGAGGTTCTAACAGCAATGGCTTTTCTCTATTTATTTATTATTATTTTTTTTTCTTTCTACATTTGATGAAGACTGTACCAGGTCCGTTGAACCACCAGGCATCCATGGACGATCAAAAGGAGTGCAGGACAACCCACAGGACCATGCAGAGAGCAGGAGATTGGAGCAAGGCAATCCGATGAGACTGTAGGCAGTTCAAAATCGCTAGACGAATCAAAGCCATGCTAGCGGAAATCACACTGGTCTAATATAACAAGGAACCGGGTTGTGCAGGCACACCGTGAATAAAGCAGCAGGGATTGTCAGTAACTGATATGGAGTGGCAGCCTTTTTGCCGTACCGTGCCAACGATGCCAACAAGGACTCTGCTGTTAATGCAGATATTCGGCTTCAGGGATAGCACTTGGGAGCATTGCATCTACGAGAACACCACGTTCTCACCGGCATAGCTCAATGTGTCACACCGATACAATGCAACTCGGAAGCAGAGCATCAACATCCATTGTCGCGACCGACTGGAAAGGCGACCGCAGCGATAGCCGCAGGCCAGGACCCTGCATGTATACATCATTCTGGATCACACCGGACTTTGTTGCACTTCAAACTGGTATTCCTGGCCTCATTTCCAATGGTTCCGCAAACGAGAATCACTTCGCGCCATCAGCATGGCGCCGTGCACTGTCCAGAGGGAAGCGCTTTGCAAAAGGGATAAATATCGACGGATACTGCGTCGCCAAAGACAATCACGTCGATGTCATTCTCGAAAACGTTGGATCGCCGACCTATACCAACCACGCGAAACACGGATGAATGCACCACCACATGAAATCTGTGGTCATCGCTCTCAAAGTCGGGGGACATAAGTTGGAATACGAGGCTGAGCGGAACGGAGAAGGCAAGTTCCACTGCAAGCTTTGTCAGGGATGATTGCCAACAAAATCAGGCTTTAGAAACCATTTGGAGCGTGAATCTTGTGGGTTAGCAATTCTCAACTTGAATTGTCGAGTTGGCAACCACTGTCGAAGTCGGTGTCGGCACCGCAGGAGTGGAGGTCCTACAACAACGCTGTTTTGAACGCACAGGGCAAGGAATCTGAGGGCGAGCGTGAGCGGTCGAAGGCATTGATGCAGACAAGCTGGACGAACACCTCATCGGTTTCTCTGTCAATGGAAAAGAGTTGAATGCACTGGTATCTCGGGATGTTCATCAGAGTCTACCCGACCAACCCTTCCTCGCGATGATCAACAGGTCCGCCACAGATTCAGAAGACAAGTTGTTGCAGCCATGGGGACACAGTCGTGTGTGACATGCAACCCACTTCCGATGCTCGCTGTAGCCGAAATCATCGAAAAGTCACAATTCGCAAAGGTTCTCCGCACTCGAAACTACGAAGAGCTGTCGGAAAACATGATCAAACGGTTGAGCCTTAATTGGACACAGTATCCTGAGGCTCCACTGGTCGCCAGCCGCAAGTTAGCAAAAGGTATACTTCATAACGTCAAGACTGGGGGATGCAATCCTGGTGAATGAGGTCGAGACTTATGGTCGAGGACGGCTGGTCGACTGCCACCAGGAGCAAACGGGGATCGTCAAGCAGGTGTCAAGAAGCAATTCGGTGCCGAGTACAGTTGGCAAGGACTTTTATGAGGACGTCCATCTCACGACGATCCCGGCCAAAGATGGGGCACGACTTCAGATTGGAACAAAGACCTGCGACGTTCTTGTATCAAGTTGCATTCGACTGGATAGTACGAGTAAGGCCGCAATATCTGTCGGTGGCGACATACTGAACTTTGACATCCAAGAGTCCGACGTTCTGGACATTCGCATCTTTGTGGACTCCCAACAAGCCAGGGCAGCAAAAAACGATGATTGGTCAGCCGGTTTCAAAGATCACGCAGAACATGGGTCTGGAGTGCATGCGTCTGATAAGGACCAAGTTTGATCAACTGGACACCTATGATCTTTCTCGATGCTCCGGACCTCTCACGGCAACAAGTCTGCACCGTCCGTATACTATTTTTCACGCTGTCACGAAGGGCAAGGCTAGGATTGGCATTCAACCAGTGGAGTCGTTACTTTGAAGCATGGGAACAACAAGCTCAAGTACGAGTTCCAATGAGGTGCAAACGGTAGTTTCAAGTGTGAAATCTGTTCGAAAGAATGGCAACGAAATCTGGCTTTCTCAAGCATTTGAAGATTGTGTCGCCAGAGTGTGAGTTCGAGATCCTGAAATCAAGACTCAATCTGGACAACTCGAGTTGGAAGCATCACCCGAACCAGTGTCTCAAGAGTGGCTGTCGTATGGGAACAAATGCAATCTCAACCCCCCCGTAAGCGTCAAATCCTGACGGGGGGGTAAGAATTTATCTCACCCCCGGGGCAAAGTGTGAAAAAACGGAATTCTCAACCCTGGGTGAGGGTTTTCAAGGCTCTTGTTTTCTCACCCCCGTGTCAGAATTCCCTATGCCTTGATCCCGTTCACTTCCAAGTCTACATAATCGGGTACAATAGGCCCT
>Ga0247824_10000638_pt1 | contig 17732 bp, 23 predicted proteins | sample 13C_PalmiticAcid_FD_194412 | JGI IMG/M metagenome (GOLD analysis project Ga0247824, IMG submission 194412) | Soil microbial communities from agricultural site in Penn Yan, New York, United States - 13C_PalmiticAcid_Day48 | ecosystem: Environmental > Terrestrial > Soil > Agricultural land... | reverse complement strand
TTGACTGTTCAAGAAACCCGAGGAATTCCCTGAACCCTTGCTGTTTTGTGGGGTTGAAGGAACAGAATCTCCCGCCGATGCCGCTGCTGCTCCCGTACTTGTGCCAGATGGGGTGCTCCAAACAATGTAGGTCTCGTTGTCGTCCGACTGGATATGATCAAAGATAGAAGGGTCGTAGTCCGGGATATCCTCTGATCGATATGGGTTGTTATTAGCATGAGGATGGGCGTTCCTAGAGACTGGTATTACCGAGGGAGTGGTTTTGGTTTCCGGCGACAGGTCCTGCTGTCTTGTGGAAACTTTTCCCGTCTCCTGTTCTTGGCTCGAGTGCTGGCCTTCTGGAATCATGTTGCTGGCCTTGTTGTCTATACTTTCGGTACCGTTCGGGTGAGCCTTATCAAATGTGATCTCCATTTCCGGGAAGGGTGGGATGGGAGGAAGAACCAAATGGGAAGAACTGTCGGCAGGAAAGGATGCGGATGTTACTGTCGCCGCAAACTCGACAACATATTGGTCGTTGTTTCCGATATCGCCGAGATGACCATTTCCTTGATCCTCCCTTGGCTCATTCCTAGCATCATGATGGGCGTTGAGAACCCTGTCGTCAGGGGATCCTTGAGTAGCATTGCTGCTGGAAGCATACCCTGTCGTAGTATTGGTTGTGGACGACGCCGCGACTGCAGGAGAGACGAAAGCGGATGTGGTTCTTGTGACACTGCAACTCGAGGGCAGTGTCAGGGGTGGTGAAGATTGCTTGGAGGAAGAAAAGGTTTTTGGGAGCACATTTCTCATCTGTGCAACAGCAACCTCGTCATCGATGGGCACAGTCTGACCAATACGCCCTTGCTCAGGGATCAGATCCACGATGAGCCCTGACCGAGCCAACTCTACAGGGTCAACATTGTCGTAGATGTAGGTGGTGGTCGAATGGGCTGGTGTTCTAGACTCTGTGTCGATAGCTGCTGATGCCTCTGACTGTGCTTGTTGAGATGATCCATTCGTCAAAGCTGTTGATGCATCGAGTCCATTCGGTGGAGTGACGCCCGATAGCGATAGATCCAGCGTTGGAGCATCCGACATGGGTGCTGAATTGGTTGTAGACCCTTGTGCCGGTGTTCCAGAGAGTCCTGCAGTGCCTGCACGTTGCGAGTCCTGGGACATGGGCAAGCTGTTGTGAACGCGGTGAGTGACAATAGAAAGAAGAGAAAGACAGCAAAACACACGAGCACGGTCGAATAGCGGTCCAGGGAATATGGGGGGTATTGTATGGTGTCACACAGAGACACAGAGATAGAAACGCAAAACGGAAAGGAAAGGGAGGGGCACAAGAAAAAACATACAATCCACACACCAGACCATGGGTCCAGAGTGCCAAAAATGACGGAAAAGTGAGAGAAAGAGAGTGGGAACAGGAAGAACGAGAGAAGGAGAGAAGGAGAGAGAGAGCGGGAAGGGTTGTAAGTGTGGCCATTCGGATTCAGGATACACATGTCCAAGTCGCGTGTACAGAGCGAGAGCGAGAGAGAGAGAGAGAGCACTTCTTTACGTTGAGATAGAGTGACCCTGGTGGGCCTTGGTTGGCTCGAGGTGGGCTGCGTCGGTCGGCAAAGATGCACTCGAGTGCATGGACGTAGGGGCTTCCAGCGTTTTGGCAGGCTCTAAAGAATGCCTGATGTCTCTTTTGCCCTCACTATGACATGATCAGAGAGAGAGAGGAGAGGAGAGGAAAGAGAGCACGCGTCAGGTTGTAGCAAAGCAAAGCGAGCTTGGCATGTCAACACAGGGCCACCGCGGCGCGAGGCGCGTCGATAGCCAGTGATCCTGTCGAGCGCACACTGAACGAGAGGGGTGGAGAGACGGACAGAGAGACAGGGCGAGCGAGAGGGCGAGAGAGGGGGAGAGGAGAGGGGAGGATGCACACCTTTGGAGCGGTATATACTTGGGAAAAGACGGTGATTCAGCCGAGGGCGATCAGGACCGTTGCATGCTAGGGATGGGGGTCATGAACAGCGATGCGTCGAGGAGGAGGAGGAGGAGGAAAGGAGGAAGTGAGAGACAGAGAGAGGGAGAGGAGGAAAGCAGAAGAGGGGAGCAGGCAGCAAGCAGCGAGCAGCAAGGGACAGCAGACAGCAGCAAGAAAGTAGTTGCACAGGCACAGGGGGGGTGAAGGACTGGGGAGAAAGCAAAGCAAAAAAAAAAGGCGTGTGGACGGGCAGTGATGGAGCGGAGTGTGTGGGACTGAAAGATCTTACTCACTACCCTGCCTTGACTGGCCTCACTGCTCCCATTGCTTTCTTTTCCTTCCCCCCCTCTCCTCCCGTCCGCTCGTCCCGGCTTTCTTCTTCTTCTCCCACTCCATCCGCGGATGGACTGGATGGGAACAAACGCACCCATAACCTACTGCTTCCATAAGCTCAAACAGGACGTACGCATCGTGCAGGCACATCCTCTCCCTTCTTCCCCCCTCCAGCCTCTTTCCTCCTTGTCCTCCTCGATCTTTGGATCGAGATCCATCCATTTCCACAAACAACAACAACATTGTCGCAGAACCGCACATGCAGTCGTCGAGAGACCATGTCAAACAATTCTGTGTGGATGACATGCCAGACCATGTGTCCATCTATACTTGGTCCATGCCCCAATAGATCGCTTAGATCTCATGGATCGAGAAAGTAAAGATCCCATTGGCAATTGGGAGGAAGCGGAATGGATAGACGTTGGGCCCTTGGCGTTGGGATCTCGATACACACATGCACACACCCCTAGTTGAGCCCTTGGGAACACAGGACAGAGCCACACCCCTGCCTGAGTTATGTTCTCGGAGTCTGTCCAAGGCTAAAAAACCTTGTACCTTGGTCCATGCTTCAATCATGAAAAAAAAAAACGGGAAAAGAGGATGATGCAGCATTCCTCCTGTTCATTTTCTACGATCATGAAAGCAAGGTTGTCCGTGCTGCGCCTTCATCAAAGTTTATTGCATAGATGGTATGTAAGGATGTACCGGTACAGAGTAGGGGTTCATATCAGAAAAACAAAAAGCGTGAGATAAAGTATACAGATTGAGTGGGGAGTGGTCTGTTTCGAATGACAGACAGTGTCGAGAAAGAGTGGGGAGGGTGTCTGTTCCTGTGCCAGACAAAAACAGCCTTTTGAGATCCATGGCGTCCTGCTATTTTCACTTGTCCGTGGGATTCACTTCCACGGCCACACGCTGAAGCTGCAACCTCTGCATCACCGTATCCATAGCAGCCTCTGCCTTAGCGGTCATGCCTCCATCTTTGCGCCCATTGACAAGCGTAAAGTACGCCAATGTTGCCACGGCAAGATGCTGCTTCTTTTGACCTGTAAGGATTTGTACAATGGGATTGCTTGTCCACGATCCCGATTCTGCCTCCGAACTTCCCCACGACGACGAGGAGGGTGAGGGTGACGAGGACGAGGACGACGAGCAATTGGTGCCGGAGGAGAGACTCTGGTTCCGTTGGTCCGAGTGTGGGAGGGAGGGGGTGGTCATGTCTCGAGCAGGCTTGGAGTTGTAGGTGCAGCGGACAGTGATCTGGAGCCGTGGCGAGATACGAAAGACGGCTGTGAGGTTCATGGCGGATAGAGCGGACATGGTGGAGTTGTGAGTGCAAGAGAGTGTGTGAAAGGTAAAAAGTGAAAGAGTGAAAGCACCCTCTCCAGCAAATGACCCGACAATATCTTCCTGGGGTGGTGCTGCGCAGGGCACGCAACCGGCTGTGTTCGGATGAAATTGCCTTTCTTGCCCATGCGAGGAACAGCCCTGTGCTCACCACCCCGAATCGAGAAGGCCGAGCTCTCCCTCTCTCCGTGAAGACATAGTTTCTGTATCACATCCGCCGCCTATGATTCCAGTCGCGCCGGTGTCATGGTTGCTCGTCTAGGTTATGCTGTGCTGCTCATTGGATGCTTTTTCTCTGGGTCGGCGAGGCCTGCTGTTTGGTCGTACGTGGGACCGGCATGACCCAGGCGTAGGATGACTTGACCGAGTTGATGAAGGACGTACTTCTCGTGTCGATGCTCTTTCAAGCGAGTCTTTGTGGCCTGCAGGGTTGCTGGGGAAAGAAGGAGACATCAAGTGATGAGCGAATGAGAAAGGAATGAGGACTCAGGAGAGGGTACTTTCCAAGAACAAAAGTTGTACTCTCTGGTGCTTAACTCACACCTCTTTAGAGAGCTGGGCGGGTGTTTGTCATGTCCTGTCTGTCCCGTCCTGTCAATGTGTGTGTCTACCGTGGTCCTGTTACTCGCTCGCCTGGTGCTGGTGTGCTGTGCAGACCTTGTAGGCGAGAAGAAGGGCCACAAGGCAATGGATGTCTTCGTTTGCCACCAAAGTGGACAGCGACACCCCTTAAATCAGTGTTTGTAAGATGGCGCATCGTTGGAGCAACATGTCTCCTCCTCTTTCGCTTCAATACACCTCAGCACAATGTCTCGGTGCGTGACTGTTCCATATCGATCTAAGTGCAGGAGAATTGAGAGGGGAAATGATATGAGCCAGCAGCAGGGCGGACCAGCAGGATATGAGGGGCGGGTGGGAGACATCCAGATCTGCAATCAATGGATCCATTGAACTACACCCCATCAATCTATCGATCCATCCGTCCATCGATATTGCCATCCCAGTATTTTCATTCATGTCCAGCTCGAGAGAACAACATCCAGGATTCAGCGTTAGGAGCTATGCAGGAGGAGGACTTTCCCATTGACCATGTGTTGAACAGACCAGAGACAGCAAAAACCCTCGCCAACACTCTCCCCTTGTGGAGGACGCAGAATATGAAAAAGTCGACGCTCGCAAAGGCGGGAAGGAAGGGACACACCACAGAACTGATGCTGATCCTTTCGATCGATCGATCGATCGATCGAGCCTTGGAAGCAACTCTGCTAAAGGACAACACAGTCTGGTTCCCAGGAGCCAAAGGTCTTTGAATCAACAGGACGACAAAGGAAGAAACGATCGGTGGGGAATGCCTCACCCAGTGCGTTGGACATCACCTTCACCACCAGCACCGACACCTCCAGGAATCAGTCACTATGAAAAAACGGGCGTGAGAGAGTGATCAGCTCCCTTCAAGAGAAAGCAGGACTGAGAGGGTGTGGAGAAAGGGGGATATCTTAGGGGACCTGGATCTCATATCACCAAACCCCGTCAGTGACAACAACAGCAGCAAGCTAACCCTAGGCCCTCCCTTTTTTCCTCTCGACTTGGAACTGCATCGTTCATCCCTCTTAGTCTTTACGCCAAAGGTCGTGTTCTTGGATTCAAGCGTGCCAAGCGCAACCAGCGCCCTGACATCTCGCTCATCCAGATCGAGGGTGTGAAGACTGCTGCCGACACTGAATTCTACCTCGGCAAGCGTGTTGCCTTTGTCTACCGTGCCAAGCGTGAGGTCAATGGCTCCAAGATCCGTTGCATCTGGGGTCGCGTCACCCGTGCTCACGGTGGTTCCGGTACCGTCAAGGCTCGCTTCCGCAACAACTTGCCCGCCAAGTCCTTCGGTGCCTCTGTTCGCGTCGTATGTTTTTTGTCACTTTCTTCCTCTTTTTTGGGTTGGGATCGGTTGGGTTGGGAGGACTGGACAAGAGAACACAATACTGACCTTTTTCTTACTTTCTATCTTTCTCTCTTTGGGATCTTTCTCTCTGGTCGCCCTCCAATGCAGATGATGTACCCCTCCCGGTATGAACCATTATCTTTTTTTTTATCGGGTCTGAAAATGACTCGTAGAAGCAGGACACTGGGAAGGAGCTTTCATTTTGACACTTTGACACATTGCTAACGGTTGTTTGTTCTTTTCTCTCTTTCTCCTCTCATCCCCCACCTTCTCTCAATAGAGTTTAAGTGTTTCGTCGAATAAACCGCCATTCACGGATCGGTCGTGGAGTCTTGATCAATAACTCGAAACGAATCAACAATTGTTATTCATTTTGGGATGAATTCATCGGGAACATTGGTTATCTGCCATAGGCTGGAAGGGAGGTGTGAGAGGGTGGGAGGAAAGCAGGAACTCTTGTGTCTTTCTTACAATAATACGATCAGGCCTGTAGTGCTTTTGATAGAGTGAGGTCGGGCTGGGCAAATGCGACTTCAAGGAGCAATTGTGGGATCCCATTCTATCAAGCAGAAGAAAGAGATAAAACACGAGTCAATTTGGTGGTCTCCATTGCGATTACCAATGCGTCTGGAAGTGCGAGTGTGTGTGTGTTATTGAGATAAGGACACTCACCGCAGACAAAGCCCTCGTTCATAGCGTCCAAGATGGCCATATCCTCATTGGCAAGGTTGAAATCGAACACGTCGGCATTCTCTTCAATACGTTCCTTCTTGGCACTCTTAGGGATCACAATATTGCCATTTTGCAAACTCCAACGGATCAACACCTGAGCGGGCGATTTGTTATACTTGTCCGCAATCGCTTTCACCTTGGTATCCTTCAATTTGATCGCTTGACATAAAGGACTGTACGCCTCCACAGCAATGTTGTTCTCACGGCAGTACTGAATGATATCCGGACGGATAAGCCAAGGATGAAGCTCAATTTGATTGACAGCAGGAGGGATCTCTGGGTTATTCCCCAAGAGCTCTTCGAGATGGTGGACGCCATAGTTGGAGACACCTTTTTGAAAAGCGAGATAGACAATGCACTTTCGTCAAATGAGTGGGTTGGCCGTGGCTCGATAACATTTTGAAATTGAAGCGCGACTCAAAGACTAGGTTCCCCCCTCCTCTCCTTACCGATACTCTTGACTTTGCCTTGCTTTACCAATTCCTGGAACGCCTTCCAAGATTCCCAGCGACTCTCGGATCCACAAAGAGGCGCGTGAATAAGATAAAGATCTGTAGTCCATGGATTGGAGGAAAGTTGAGTACGACGCGTCATCCACGGTGAACCCACAAGCAACAAAACCGCAAAGTTGGAGAAGCCTCAGTGAATCACTAACCAACATAATCCAACCCCAGTTTCTTCAAGGACAATTCCAATGCTGCAATGGCAGACTCGTAGCCTTGATCATCCTCCGTGAGCTTGGTCGTCACAAAGATGTCTTCGCGAGGGATACCACTAGTCAGCGGGTATGGGAGGGGGAACAACAATGAGTACCTTGGCAACAAGCTCAGACAGAAGAACAAGAAACACATCGACCATAAACACCGTTTCTTTGCATTTACCTCATGCGAATGGCATCGCCAACACTTTCTTCATTCTCATAGACGGTGGCGGTGTCAATATGACGATATCCTGCCTTTGGTGGAGTCAAAAAGCCATTCCGCAGTCAATCGGTCAATACCGTCTTGTCATGAACAAGGATGGAGATAGCACAACTCTTGTTGAAGAAGGGCTGGTTGAACGTGTGTACCTGCAGAGCCCAAAGAACAGCATTCTCAGCTTCTGAACCGGCGGTACTCTGATAGACACCCAGACCAAGAACTGGAATCGGTCTGCCATCAACAAGAGTTCTGGTCGACTGCAAACCTTGCAACTCAATAGGTGCCTTTGTGCTGAGGTTGATGGACATGGCGCGTGTTGCCTCAAGAATGGATCTGCTGCGTTGAATGAGAACAGAAGGTCGTGTACAAGGGCCAAGGAAAGGAAAACGAAGCCTTTGAAAGGAGAGAACTGACGTCTTTTTGTTACCATGGGTCCGTGGGGAAAAAAGAAAGTCTCAGGCTATTCGACACCCCTTGCGTGGCTCCACACCATTCACACCTTCGTCCATTGACATCCAAAGGTCATTATGTCTTCTTCGTCCACCTGGAGATGATACCTGGTGTGGTTGTTGGTCCCAGGCACGGGGAGGTCGTGCGATATGTATGGCAGTTGGAGACCGAGGCGCAAGTACCTCAGCAAATTCATCAGGTGAATCTGCCTGTCGCCAAGACGCTACCAAAGAGCAAATGCTGCACGACTGGAGCCTGCCCGAGTCACCTTGAGCCATTGAGGCGCTCATGAAATGTCGAATAACACTGCCGAGTATTCATGGAATGGTCCACGCCTTGTCTAAGGGCGCGCCATGATGAAAAGCAAACAACCCACGTTGAGTTCAACTGTTCAAAACGAACCAAAAAGCATACTCTCCTGAATCCATGTCTTCTCTCGTTCATAAACCTTATGAATCGACTGAAGCGTCCTGAAATACATGTAATCCGGCGCATAATCCTCCACTTGTTGGGCATCCATGGCAGCGATCGGTTTCAATCGTGGGTAATCCCTCAACTGCACATTGCCCGAAAGGCGGGATAGAAACCGATAATCATCCAGGCTCCAAACGCCATGGCTTCCTGCAGGTTCCAGCTGATACATCCTTTGCAACCTGCGAGCCAGCTCCAGGTACCTCGCAAACACACGCAAAACCACGGCAAGATAATCTTGGTGCGGTAGGAATCCAACCATCTCCGGACAGCACAACCACACCACAAACGACAGTTCATGGCCAGATCCGTAATCGAACAGGGCGAGATCTCCTTGATGGCTGGGTGCAATGTAGAAGGGAGAAGTTGCTCCAACACATCGATCGCCCTATTCAAAGAACTTGATGTAGTCTGACTTGGGAAGGACAAGTTTGATCCAGCTATCCACGGTATCCAGCAACGCCATGATCTTCCTGATAGACTATTTTCCCCATACACACAGCACAGGGATGGCAAAAAGAAACAACTGAGTTAGTCTGAGTGCTTCCTTGACCATAGAGAAAACGCCCTTTTCTGCTAATAAACGATCGAGCCGGAGAGAGTGAGAGGGAGACGTACGTCTGCCTCTGGCAAAGGATCAGAAGCTTTGCGATGTAGAACTGCGAGCGTAGTCTTCAGAGGCCTGGAAGAAAGGCATGTCCTTGGCTTCGTCCTCGATACACTTGACAGGCACCACAAACGTGCCTGTCGCTGTTGATTCTCGATTCGTCATGGCTGTGTCCTGATGAGTGAGTGAGTGCGTCAGCGAGGGGAGAATCAGTGGCGCCTCAGAGCATTTGATCAAAACCGCACGGCTCCAGAGTGCTTTTGTTGTGGACACAAGACAACAGTGTCAGCAGGGATGGCCACATCGAGAGCATTGGATCGCTTTGCAGGCCGGCTCCGGCATTTCACTGCTTCTCTTCGCTCTCACAATGGAGCTCGTGTGGGGATTTGCTCTGCGTATCAATTCTAAAACGCGTTCACTGGCCAAAGTTTCGGTTTAGCGTTCAAAAAGCGGTGCCGCCGGAAATCCATGGTCGTGCTGACATCATTTTCCTGAAAACTGGATAACAACCGCAATACTTGACCAAATGTGAGCATATTTTACTCTATGGGAAAAGAGTACTGTGTTACGAGATAGCCTCGTCTTCCACGGGTCACAGAAATTTGATGTGCATGCAGATTCCAAATGCCATGGCTTCCTGCTATACATCCTCTATTGCTTGCACACCAGCTCCGAGTTCCTCCAAACGCATGCACGATGATCTTCGTGATCCAGGAAACCAACCATCTCTAGACAGCACAATCACACCACAAAACGAGAGTTCATGGTCAGATCCATAACCAATCCGTCTCCCATGGCCGGATCCAACGAGTCTTCCAGACCAGGAGCTTCGGGTTCATCCTTGTCTTGGAAGAGTGAGGATTTGAATGTGAACAACAGGTAAACCCAAGATCAACTAAAGCGGTAGAGGGAAGAACGGAAGGGTCGAGTGATGAGCGAGTGAGGAAGGAATGAGGACTCTGGCAGGCGGACTTTCCAAGTACAAGGGTTGTTCACTAAGGCTCTCCGGTGCATATCTCACTCTTTCTAGGCGGACGGGCACTGCTGTTGAAGTGTCTGGCGTGCGCTGTGCAAACCATGGTGTCGCATCGTTTGCCACCAAAGTGGACAGTGGCACCCTTAAGTCACATGGTGCAGCGCAGTGAGCGCACTGCACTTGTGAGCGACGCGATCCACACTCCCTTCACTTTGATCATCGTCCCAAGTTCCCTCCACCTGCACCACGCGGGACTCTCTCCGCACACCTCTTCTCAGCATCAGGAGTTCCACCTGCAAGCATGGAGGCGAAAATACAGACTCTAGAAGCCAAGGTCTGCAACGCTGTGAATGCAAAGGACCAAGTCGCCATCACCGATCTTACTGTAGGTCGTTGGCGATGGAAGGCACTTATAGCACCCTTGGCTTGCCCCTCCTCCTCCACCACAAACAAGGAAACTAAAAGGCGCTCATTATTGTCATCAATTGTCATGTATAGAGGCAGCTCAGAGCGACTACTCAAATCGGCCAAGGCAAAGCTTGCGCCAGAGAGCACAATAAGGTGCGCGTGTAGACCAAACTTGGACGTGACCTGGGCCGACTTTCTCAATAGTTGAACAGAAAGACTTGATAGCGTGAGAAACTGACAATGGACTGCAACACCTTCAAACAATAATGATTCTCGCCTTAGGACATTGGAGCTCGTGGAGTTGCGGCGCTGACCAAGGTGCTTCGTCATTGATACCTCCAAGGCAGTGCTAAAGACATTGACGATCCTTTGCCAGGTAGACGCGGTTATTTGTTGAAGGTGCACTCAAATCACCCAAGGATATTGTGAGCTCTTCGACGATCTAGCTGACCTTGGAACTGGACGACACAACATAGGATAGCGAGACGAATCGCGCGAGTTTGAAATTGAAATGTCCAGCGCTGACATGCGGGCAAGCCCTTGTGCTTCAAGTTTCTGTAGAGATGGCGCCATGGCTGTGGTGGTCTGTACCCTGTTGAGACCTGTTGAACGGTTCAGGATGCGAACAATGCCGTCATCTTGTTCTCTGGAAAAACGACCTTTATGTACGGTTCCGTGTGGTTGAGGTTGGCGACGAGGAATACGGTACACGTGGCGTTTGCGTTCTATGAAGCAAGTCTGGAGGGAGGATGTCAAGGAGGGTTAACATAGAGTCGCTTACTCACTCACTCACTCACTCACTCAACATTGACGAATAGGCAAAGACCCGTTTCTCTGATTCATGTCATTCAAAGCCATGTACAGTTCGTAAGTGATCTATGGCAGTCGAAACATTGGATATTCTGGATGGCGTTCTCAGCGCTGGACACTTGTTAATTGTGAATGTCTACGATGTCTACGGCTGTAACTAGCTGATTGAGCTGATCAGTCCGTCATCCAAAGAAGATCCAATGGTGCAAGGGTGGGCAGCATTCCCGTTGGGAATATACCACGAATTCAACTGGGAGAAGGATGCGCTGATCATGCGGGCACGATTCAGCCCATCCTTCTTTGTCGCCTCGGGCCAGATCACTTTGCAGCCTGTATCATCCGAGTCCGTGAAATAGGGCCATTCAAAGCATCAGTCCCATCAACGGTGGTTTTGGCCTCCCAGAAGAGCGATGGGAAACAGTCAAACCTGTTTTCTGACTATTCGTTTGTTGAATTCATCAGAACGACCTCTGGTAAGGGGAAGAGAAAACGACGGCTAAGCAGGCAAACAATCGAAGGTATTCGATGCTCAGTGTTTCTGACACGAGTATCTTGATCTTTTGGATCCATAGAACGAACGAACGAATGAACGAACGAAAGAGTTAAACGCTCTACACTACACGGGGCCCATTCAACGGTCAAAACCATCAACAACAGCTTGAACAACCTTGAACCCATGTTCTAACAGGATACACCGGATTCAGTATAGCCGGAGATTCCTACAAGTTTTACCGTAAGAACTTGGCGTTCTCTTTGATCTAGTCTCTCATGAAGGCTGTCGGATGAAGGAGCTGCATTTTGCTATGAGCGACCCTTTGTTGTAAAAAACAGGACGCTAAAAAAATACGCCTTTCTTCAACCTCGGTTATGATTTAGACCATCCAAGTGCCGTTGGAGGGTCGGAACGGCTGTCGCCATCGACTCTGGTGAGGATATGAAGGTGTGTATTCCCTGCACGTTGTATTTCGCTGCGATTCAATGCTCCCATGATCCAAGGTGTCATATGCAAATAGACTAACCCTCCCCTACTCCGTCTGCGTTACAGATCATTTATTCTCTTTGACGGGATCCTTCTAAACAAGATGTCCGTCTTTATGACGATGGAATATGCTGTGTTGCCTATTCTTGCCATGATTATTGTTGCTGGACTGGAGCAGGCAAGTCTCTTTGCTCACGGCATCATGGAGGTGTTCGATGCGAAAAAGCCAACGACGACAAGGTGCCCTTACCTGTCGCCATGTATTCCTCTTCATGCCTTGGCTAACGACGAGTGGTTTCCTTTCGTCTTCTACCTATCAGGACGCCAAACTTGCAAAGCTCTCGGGAACGATCCAGAATGCCATCTTAGGGGAGTTCGTGGTGCGTAACACCTTCATTTACCCACCCGAGCCCTTGATGAAGATCATTGGTGACTTGTCCTACACCCCGGAGAACATGCCCAAGTCCAATTCGAGTTCCATCTCTGGATACCACATGCAGTAAACAGGCGTTGATAACGTTCTCGAGGTGGCATTCATCCCTGACGGAATTGAGTGTATCCACATTGGGTTGAGGGCTAGAATGAAGGTCGACCAGTTTATCCCTCGTCTTTTTTCTAATGTAGTTGATTGATGGAGAGTTGACTAGCAATGCTCTGCAAGTCACTTGTTCGAGAGGGTCCACCTCAGTGTGCTTGGGAACGTCCGCGCATGCTGTCGGCATGGGGACGCCCCGCACAAAGAGGAACTAATGGTGGACCAAATGACACTGCGTTAGGCGACTGTTCGAACTCTACATGATAAATAAACCAATTGCAACTGAAGCAAGCTTACATTACGACCCTGCTCGGAAAGTGCTTGAGCGTCGCCGGGAGCGAGGAGCCAGGAAGCTTGGAGGCAGGCTTGAGGGCGGCAGGAGGGGAGCCTATGAAAAGGAAGAGTTAGAGTTAGACTCGTACCTCAAGTCAAAAAGAGCCTTGCATAAAAAGCATTTTCTGCGGGACATACCCTCGAAAGAGAAGTAAGGCCCGGAGGCTTTTCGGTCCGCATTGTGGAAGTACGGCTCGGTAGTGATGGGCTATGAAGGAAGAAGAGGGCCTTTTATTCGTTTATCGAAAAAACGGGTGACTTGAAACAGTGACAATGTCTTATGGGTGGGTGTTGGACGATGGTCACCCTAAGAATTCAAGGAAAAAAAAAAAAAGGTCCGTCACGAACTGCCTTGGTGTATGAAACAGCAGCGAGAAGACCCTGTTCAATCTCTCTCGTTTGCCCGTGTTCCCCTTCTTCTTTCTGAGATAGATCAACACCATTCTGTACTCTGAACGGTGCAGTGTCTTTTTTATTGGGGGAATTGGGGTGGACCACCTTGGATGTCGCAAGCACAGTGCAAATAGGAGCTGTGCTACCCCATCCTCTTGATCGCAGCTAAAGGCAGCCATATGCAGCGGGATACCATTGCTGATAGCTCTCTCGCCACCACATTCTCTCTCCCCGATCACAACCAAGTGGTTTGTGCCGACCGCTTTTCCATCCTTCAAGTGTGCCCACCCTCTCCCACAACTACGATGTGTGTCATGTGTGTGTGCTGTGCCCAGCGCTACTGAGCCTCGTTGTTTTCTGTCCACCTTCTGACCTCCACCATCGACCCCCTGTCGTGAAGACCCTTCCCATGCTCCTCATATTGGCGCCTTTCTCCTCCTGATGCCCTGAACCCAGAGCCCCAGGAATATGGCCAAGTCACGTTCCTTGTAACTTCTAAGCCCTCCCGCTCTCTATATTATATAGACTGACCGATCCCACACGACAGTATTTTATTTTCATCGCTGGACAATGAGCAGGCTTTCTCTCTCTCTCTCTCTCTCTCTCTCTCTCTCTCACTCTCACACTCTCTCACTCTCACCCTCACTCTCACTCTCACACACCCTCACTCTATGTCACTCTCTGTGTGTCTCTATTCCAACTCTTCCTCCACTTCTCGCTCCACTATGCCCGTTGACCGCTCAGTCATAGCTGATCCGCCGCAGCCAACATATGAGTTGGGCGAGGACGACGACGAGATAGAGCTAGAGACCACGACGGAGGAGTGTTTCCAGTTATTGGCGGAGAGCGCCGAGCTCACAGTGCATGAAGAATGCACAGTAAGTGGCATCCTTTCCACAAACGAAACCTGTTTTGTCCGCCGTCGTCATGCAGAGAGTGTTACCAACATCATTTTTTATTGCCCTGTGTGGTTATGTGGTACGTCTTGTATTGGCTGCAGCTTCCAGCAATACCAAGTCTCGTGTATCCATGCGTTGGCCCGGAACGAAGGTTACAATCAACGTCATTGGCGACGTTCTGTAAGTTTATGAAGAGCGCGGTCATTTTCTATTCAAGCATTAGGATCAAATCGGTCTCTAATCTCACACCTATACACCTATACACCTATACACTTATAGCGGATCCATCGGAGTGTTCGCTCCACAATTTGCCGGAGACAGGATGAAGGATGTCTTTGGTGAGGAGTTGCTTGCATCCATCTTGAAGAACATCGAAGCACAAAGCATCCTGCCAGATCTCGATGCGAACAGAATCGAGGACTTGGCTGCATTGGCTGCGACAAGAGTAAGTCTCGAGAACGCGAATGGTGAACGACATTTTCTGGAGATACTTTCTTACTGACTTCACATTATGGCTGTAGGCGCGAATCCGCAATCCTGCGGGCGACGAGCTTCATCGCTTAATGGGACTGGAGCCAGATCGCAGGGATATGTTTCATGCAATGTAAGTCATGGGCATCGTTAGACGGTTTCTTTTTCTTTTTCACTGAAGAACAGAATCTAATACCTTCAATGTAGGGTGAAGAACCTTCCTGCAAGAAGCTATAAGACCGACTCTGAATCGAGTTTCTCGCGTCGCTGCGCATGGCCTCTCATGAAAGGACTCGTTGATGACCTCAAGGAAATCGGAGTAAACTTGTAAGCGTGAGTCTGACAGATGATTCGATGCATCTCGCATTGCTTCAATGGTTGCTGATATCTACACTTTTTTTTTCACACATATAGTACCGATCAAGTCCCACCACTGGAAAAAGCCCAAGGAGAGAAAGGCTTTCGCCCAGATTTCGGAATAACAGCCAAGGATACGTTTGTCTGTATCGGAGAGATCACGGGGCCGAAGCAAGCGTCGTTGACATGGAAGTACCATTGGGACTTGTACAAGTTGGTCCGATTTGGGAAACAGATCCTATCCAGCGGTCAAGAAATCGCGCTCTTGGTCCAAATCGTTTTTGACCTTGGCACATATTTCCGCCTGACGACTCCCCAGCGTGGAATTTTCTTGCTGTGGGCAGTTGGGGACTTCAAGGTGCCAGTTTGCAAGATGGACGTTGGAAGCCTCTTGACTACACTACCGATCACCGAGGTTATGAGGGTAACAAAAAAAACCTGTGCTTTAGTCTGCCTCCACGAGGAGTTGGGAAGATGTCTTTCTGGGACAGATTAATTAACATTCATTTCTTTCGTCTACAGAATGATCTGCGCAGATGTGCAAGTGCCGAGCGACCAGTGCCGCTTGCATGGAAATGCGCTGACATCCCGGATGCCAAGAAGCGGCTGCGGACAAACACCACCACCAGTCATTAGTATAGCTTTCTTTTCTTTTTTGGCTGTCTTTTTTTTTCTTTTGTATATCTTTCTTTTTTGCACCATCCTTCTGATCCCATCCTCCTCTTGCAGTCGATCATTGAAAAAGGTACCAGTGAGTAACCTGTAGGGCTTATAGTACTTGTCACACAATGAAGATGGGCGATGATGTTGAAGGAAGCAAGGCGTTGGTTGTCTCCTCATTTGAGGATGTTGGTCTAGGGTTATTCGCAGTTCAGTCGTACGATTCTCTGCAACCCAGTGCTCCTCATCCCATGCATCAACATGACTCGTCCTTTCACCCAAACGCATCGGTAGGATTGTCTCCATCGACATGGGTACCCAGATCGGCTATCTGACTTCTGAGTCGCACTTTTCTCGCGCGCACAAATCCCATGGACCACACACACACACACACACACACACACACGATAGAGCATAGAGAGTTCGACTTGGATCGAGGGTTCACCCTTCCTTCATTCATTCATCACAGGTATTGACGGATTAGTTTTTATTGATTGATTGATTGATAGACATGCCCTCTCCGCCCCGCCTCGCCTCTGACCACAGTGCCCTACATCCGCTCCACGAACTCAATGCCTAACAAACGCAATCCTTGTTCGAGCACTTGCTTTGCTCCCCAGAATAACAACCACCTTGCCTCTGCCACAGCTGGTTCCATGTCCTTTACTCGCAATACATGGTTCGCCTGTCCAATCTCGGTTGCTAGGTGGAAAAGATATGGGATCAATGCGTATGGATCCAAGGAGTCTTCTAGACCGATGAAGATGTCGTGCCATTCTGCAAGCACGATCGAAAGATTCAACGCCTCGGGATACGCCTGTACGAGTGAGAGATCTGCCTCGAGGTTCAGTCTTGTCTTGGATTTGCGCTCGATGCTAGATGGTGAGATTAAAAAAAAGGAGAGGAGGGATAAGTACTCGTTACTAACTCTTCATACCGTTTCGAAATGGAAATGAAGCAAACGGACAACGAGTTGAACAACCTTGTACATTACCCACAAAGCCTCGAATGAACGTATTGCAGAAAGACACCCGAGTTGCCTTTGCCATCCAGGATCCTGGCCATGTCCACATTGAGCTTCCGTATCCGCTTGCACCCAATGGATGCGACCACCAAGGCGGAAGTACTTAAAAGGGTGGCCATCCTTGCTAGTTCCTGTTCATCCAGTACTGATTCTTCCTCCTCTTCCTCCTCGTGATCCAAGTCTCCATAGTCAGTACCACGTCCTGGGTTCCCTCGGTTCTTGGTCACAATCTCTTTCATTCGCGAGTGTGTGTACTAGACCACCCCTGCCAATCCTTTATTCAGATCAGCTTCTGTTTTCCAGACATCTACGCCTGTAGCCGTGCCAAAGTGTACGACTTGAATGTGTTCTGTCCATGACCTTGAGTGTGGTGTTCTCTTCTTGTTCCCGGACATGGCTTCCGCCTCTTCCTCCTCTTTTTGACCTTCGTGGTTGTGGACACTTTTGTCCTGGAAAACAACTCGAGCGAGGTAGAGGACTTGCTCTGCAAACTGACGCTTGCCGTCCGGTACCAGCCAGATGTAGCGTTCGCATTCGTAGGTGGAGAAATGAGACGCCAGCGACATGAGTGTCTGAACAAGCAATGTTGGCTCCTCCATGGTGGATCCATCTGCAGACACGGATGAAAAGACTTTGGCTTTGCCCAGCTGTCGAGATATCATATCCACGACACATGCGCCGTCGATGATTTGGACTTGGAGTTCCTTGTTATGTTGTAGTGTGTGTTTCAAGGCGGTCAAAGTGCGTTCGTCGTCCGATCCTTGTAAAGCGTCCGAGGCATTCACAAGATCCAGACCGTGATACAATCCTTTGACACTTGAGGATGACATGTCCATGATCACCTTGATGGGGGTTTGGGTCGAAGCACTTTGTGTCCGAGCGATGAATCCTGTCAAGACGGTTCGTCGAAGGGCGCAATAGGCGTTCTCATCCGTCTGGATGCTCGATCCGTTCACGATCACCAGTTGATCCGAGTCTCGATCGCGCTTCAGAGTGCGTTTTGCTGTTCCTGACTTGTCGTTTGCGGCCGCTGCGTCTTCTTCTCCTGTATTTACCAAGATCCGCTTTGAGTTATGACTTGTGAGAATGCTTTTCATCGTGAGTTGTATCAGGCGCAATGGAATTGGA